>ENA-USUG01007671-USUG01007671.1-human-gut-metagenome-genome-assembly--contig:-NODE-7671-length-10322-cov-3.726208_pt1 | contig 10322 bp, 9 predicted proteins | sample MGYA00250059_ERZ773394 | MGnify/ENA primary metagenome ERZ773394 (study PRJEB29103, sample SAMN06111957) | human gut metagenome | biome: human gut; feature: ankylosing spondylitis patient; material... | reverse complement strand
GTATCTGGCGCTGCTTGTCCTGGCAGCGGGGTTCTTCTGGTGTATGTGCGCGGGCCTGTTTTGGCCGGCGCAGGCGGCGGAGGATCCGGAAAAGGGGGCGCGGGAGGCCGTGCGCGCAGCCGTGGCCGCAGAAGGCGGCCGGGACTGGGACGCTTTTCTGGAACTGCAGTGCGCCGCCGCCCGGGGGCGCTGGGGCACCCAGATCGGAGCGCATTATCGGGACAAACGCCCGACGGGGGTGGACTGCCTACCCGCTGTGCGGGTGACGGCGTTGACGACGCTGTCCGATGCCCACAGCACGGCAATCTGTGCTGCGTATGAAGGGCGGTACGACGCGATGGCGGTGTATCTGGCGCGGGTGGAGTATGCCCATGGACCAGATTTTTCCGGCTCCGGCCGCAGCATTCGCATCCGCCGCTTTATCCTGGGGCTGGAGCATGGGCGCTGGCGGGTGCTGGAGCCGGTACTGCCCTAAGCGCAGGAGCGGCCCGCGCCTATGCGGGCGCAGCAATGCCGCGCTGAACCTAAATGAAATCATTGTACGGTTTCTATTTGCCGTCTGCACCAAAACGGTGTGGACGGCTTTTTCTTTTTTCAGCTGGCGGCGGGCATAAAGCGGGAATTTTCGCAAATCATAGAAAGGACTTGAAAAAAGGAGTTGATCGACTATGGAGCAACATTCACCCCTGCACAATACATGCGAGATCGGTCCGCTGCGCAAGGTGCTGCTGCACCGACCCGGACGGGAGCTGGAAAACCTGATGCCGGACTATCTGGAGCGGCTTTTGTTTGATGACATTCCCTATCTGAAGCTGGCGCAGGAGGAACACGATCAGTTTGCCGATACGCTGCGCCAGTGCGGCGTGGAGGTGCTCTATCTGACGGATCTGACGGCTGAAGCGGTGACGGACGAAGCCGTGCGCCGCCAGTTTATCCGGGATTATCTCTGCGAAGCGGGGATCGAGCACCGGCGTACCCACGATTTGCTGGAAGAGTATTTTGCCTCGCTCCCGGTAAAAGAACTGGTGGAACAGATGGAAGCGGGCGTGCGCAAGAGCGACCTGCAGCGCTTTGAACGCACCCGCCTGGCGGATCTGACAGCTCTGGGCGAAGAGGAGTATCCCTTCCTGGTGGATCCCATGCCGAACCTGTATTTCACCCGGGACCCCTTTGCCGTGGTGGGCGGGGGTGTGACGATCCACCGGATGCACACAAAAACGCGCAACCGGGAAACGCTGTTCGGCAAGTATATTTTTGAGCATCACCCGCGCTACAAGCAGGTGCCCAAATGGTACGACCGGGCGGAAACGGCCTCTTTGGAGGGCGGCGACATCCTGGTGCTCAGTCCCGAAGTGCTGGCGGTGGGCATTTCCGAGCGCACGGAAGAGGATTCTATCGATAAGTTTGCCCAGACAGTGCTGGAAAACAGCCCTACCTTCAAAAAAGTGCTGGCCATTAACATTCCAAAGACCCGTGCGCTGATGCATCTGGACACGGTGTTCACCATGGTGGACGTGGGTGTGTTTACCGTACACCCGGCCATTTTGCGGGATCTGGATGTGTATGTGCTGGAGCTGGGCAAGGGCGGAGCGCTGCATATCCGTGAGGAACAGGGGCGGCTTTCTGACATTCTGCAGCGCCATTTACAGCTGGACAAGGTAGAGCTGATCCCCTGCGGCGGCGGCAATCCCATTGACGCGGCCCGGGAACAGTGGAGCGACGCCAGCAACACCCTGGCCATTGCGCCCGGCGAGGTGGTGGTGTATTCGCGCAACTATGTGACCAATCGCCTGCTGGAAGAGCACGGTATCACCGTACACTGCATCCCCTCCAGCGAACTGTCGCGGGGGCGCGGCGGCCCGCGGTGCATGAGCATGCCCTTTGTCAGAGACTGAAAAAACGCGGCTTCTTTTTTCCGCTGCGCCGGGTTTGCGGGGCGCTGGCTGTGTGCGCTGCGTACAGGCTGCAGCGCGTTCGCCGCATTGGTAGCTGAAAGCGAAGGGAATCTGTGTTGGAAACAACAAAACAACAAAAAGGAGAAGAACAATCATGGCAGTGAATTTGAAAGGCAGAAGTTTTTTAACGCTGATGGATTTTACCCCGGAGGAAATCCGCTATATGCTGGACTTGGGCCACGACTTGAAGGCCAAGCGCCGGGCGGGCGTGTGTGGGAACACACTCAAGGGCAAGCATATTGTGCTGCTGTTTGAAAAGACCAGCACCCGCACCCGCTGCGCTTTTGAGGTGGCGATGACCCAGGAGGGCGGCACCGTAACGTATCTGGACGCCAATTCCTCTCAGATGGGGAAAAAAGAATCCCTGGAGGACAGCGCGAAGGTACTGGGCCGTTTTTTCGATGGCATCGAGTACCGCGGCTATGCCCAGGAGAATGTGGAGCTGCTGGCGAAGCATTCTGGTGTCCCGGTCTTCAACGGCCTGACCGATGTGGACCACCCTACCCAGATCCTGGCGGATATGATGACCATCGAGGAACACTGCGCAAAGCCCCTGCGGGAGGTGAAAGTGGTGTTCCCCGGCGATATCCGCAATAACATGTGCTATGCCTGGATGTACGGCTGCGCGAAAATGGGCATGCACTTTGTGGGTTATGGCCCGGCGTCCCTAGAAGTGGACAAGACGGTGCTGGCTCAGGTGCAGGATGTGGCCCGGCGCACCGGAGCGACCATTGAAATCAGCCACGACGAACGGTGCCTGGCCGGGGCGGATGTGATTTACTGTGATATCTGGGCCTCGATGGGCGAGGAAGATCTGATTCCTGAGCGGGCCAAGCTGCTCTCTCCCTATCGTGTGACTGAGGAAATGCTGGAGAAAACAGGCAACAAAAACGTGCTCTTTATGCACTGCCTGCCGTCGTTCCACGACTTGAACACCAAACTGGCCAAGGAGTGGGAAGAGAAAGGCGTGGATATCCGGGAAGTGACCGACGAGGTGTTCCGCGGCCCCCACAGCGTGGTATTTGACGAAGCAGAAAACCGGATGCACTCGATCAAAGCCGTCCTGGTGGCGACGCTGGGAACCTGAACAGGCGCGTGTCCCGTTTTTCAAGGGGCATCGGTCCCTGTGCCCTGCGGGGCAAGAAAATGAGGTGAATCATTTTGAAGCAGTTTAAGATGCCCACGGCGTATGCCATTCTGACGGGCCTGATTGTAGCGGTGGCCATTGCCACCTGGATCATTCCTGCAGGGCAGTACGATTATGTGGACGGACTTCCCATCGCGGGCAGCTATCATACAGTGGAGGCAAATCCCCAGGGAATTGGTGCGATCCTTCTGGCGCCGCTGCAGGGCTTTTTCGATGCGGTGGATGTGGAGCTGTTCATTTTAATGGTGGGTGGTTTCCTGGGCGTTGTGATGGAAACCGGCGCCATTAACAATGGTGTGGCGGCGGTGGTGCGCAAAATGCGTGGCCGGGAGAAATGGATGATCCCAATTTTAATGATTCTGTTTGGCATTGGCGGCACCACGTTCGGCATGTGGGAAGAGACAATGGCGTTTTATCCCATTTTGCTGCCGGTGTTTCTGGCGGCGGGCTATGACGCGGCGGTTAGCATTTCGGTGGTGCTTTTGGGTGCGGGCGCGGGTGTGCTGTGTTCCACGGTGAACCCCTTTGCCACGGGTATCGCTTCGGGCTTTGCAGGGGTATCCCTGGGGCAGGGCCTTGTGCTGCGTGTGGTGATGCTGATCGCCTACGAGGCGGTGGCGATTTTCTTTGTCATGCGCTATGCGGCCAGAATCAAAGCCGATCCGGAAAAATCTGTGATGGCGCATAACCGCTGGCCGGCGCAGGAAATTCCCAACATGGACGAAGCCGAACCGCTGACGGGGCGGCAGAAGCTGGTGCTGGCGCTGTTCGCGGCGGTGTTCCTCATTATGGTTTACAGTGTGATCCCCTTTGAAGACGTGGGTATTACGGCGCTGCCAACGCTGGGATGGTGGTTCCCGGAACTGGGCGCGCTGTTTCTGGCCGGCGGGCTGCTGATTGGACTGGTGTACGGCATGGGCGAGGCCAAAGTGGCGGAGCGCTTTACGCTGGGTGCGGCAGATCTGTTGAGTGTTGCATTTATTATCGGTCTGAGCCGGGGTATCACCACGCTGATGAATCAGGGACTGATTACCGACACAGTACTCTCCTGGGGAGAGCGTCTGCTGACGGGGACAGGCAGCGTGCTGTTCATTGTGCTGACGTATCTGCTCTATCTTCCGCTGTCGATTTTAATTCCTTCCTCTTCGGGCTTGGCGACGCTGTCCATCCCCATTATGGCGCCGTTGGGGCAGTTTGCCGGAGTCAACAGCGAACTGGTAATTACGGCCTTTCAGTCGGCTTCCGGGCTGGTCAATCTGGTCACGCCCACTTCGGCGGTGGTCATGGGCGCGCTGGTGTTCGGCCGCATACCCTATGATCGGTGGCTGCGGTATATCTGGAAGCTTCTGGCGATTTTTTTCGTGATGACACTGGTGTTTCTGGTGGTTGGAGCCATACTGGCATGAGCAGGAAGTGGATTGGACAAAAAGGGGCGCGTCGCGCCCCTTTTTGTCCTGTGCGGACGGAGGCGGAAGGTTTTGCTTGCACGGCTGCTGCTGCCGCGCTATACTGAAGACCGCAGAACAAAGGAAAGGAAGCGGTTTTGAGATGGAGCTTCGAAGGGGGCGCGCATCAGATGCGGCGGCGCTGGCGGAGATTGAGGCAGCCTGCTTTCCCGCGGCGGAGGCGGCTGCGGCGGAAGAGATCGCCGCGCGGCTCAAAGTGTATGCGAACCATTTTTATGTGCTGTGGGACGGCGCGCGTCCGGTGGCTTTTATCGACGGGATGACCACAGATGAACAGGACCTGCGGGATGAAATGTATGCCGATGCATCGCTGCACGATGCGCAGGGAGCCTGGCAGATGATCTTCGGACTGAACACTTTGCCGGAGTATCGGCGCCGGGGCTGTGCCGGGCGGCTGATTGAGGCGCTGTGCGCGGCGGCGCAGGAACAGGGGCGGCGTGGCGTGGTGCTCACCTGTAAGGAAAAACTGGTGCCCTATTATGCGAAGTTCGGTTTTGCGGATGGGGGGGTATCCCAGTCTGCCCACGGTGGTGTTGTGTGGCACCAGATGCGCAGGACGTTCTGAAAAGACGGAAAAAAACGGCCCGGGTCCGATGGCCCGGGCCGTACTCTACGCTGCGCAGGTTGCGCAAAGCGCAGGCGGATGCTATGCTGAATGGGAAAGGAGGCACGCGAAAATGCCGAATCATTATGTTACGGGGAGCGCCATCCGCCGACTGCGGGAGAAACGAAAGCTGACGCAGGCTCAGTTGGCTGCTGCGCTGTCTGTCAGTGATAAAACAGTTTCCAAATGGGAGACAGCCCGGGGCCTGCCGGACATCACGCTATTGGAGCCGCTGGCCCGGGCACTGCAGGTTTCCGTACCGGAGCTGCTCTCCGGTGAAGAAGTGATCAACGCCAACCGGGCGGGAAATCTGCTGCGCACCGTGTTGTATGTTTGCCCGGTGTGCGGCAATGTGATCCATGCTGCGGGGGCGGCGCATCTTTCCTGCTGCGGCGTTGAGCTGCCGCCGCTGGAGGCGGAAGAGGCGGATGATGCGCACGCTCTGCACTGCGAGCTGGTGGAGGATGAGTTTTATGTCACGCTGGAGCATCCCATGACAAAGGAGCATTTTATTTCCTTTTTTGCCTGCGCCGGGTCAGACCGTTTTGAACTGGTCAAGCTTTATCCCGAGGGCGGCGCTCAGGCTCGCTTTGCCGCCAGAGGCGGCGGAATGCTGTACTGGTATTGCAACCGTCACGGGTTGTTTTGTCAGAAGCTGCCGCGGCGGCAGAGAGGAGGATCTGCATAAAGAACAACACCCGCGCTCTTTTCCGGAGTGCGGGCAAATTTTATGGGGAGAGCGTACAAAGGGAAGAGATGTGAATTGTAAAAAGTTACAAGAATGGAAGTACCAAGGAAGGATCGATTGCATTCGGCTGCGATAAGAACTAATATACAAAGAAGCATCTATGCGAATATGTGCGAACGATTGGCTGTGCGATGATTTTCTATGAACGAGACGGTCGAATTTATTTTTGCGCTGCTTCTGCTGGAGCTGCTTCTCATCTGGCTTGCGGTGAAACTGCAGAAGGCGATTTGTCGGCGGCATGGGAAGTTGGGATGGGCTGTGCCTGTTTTTTGCGCGGTGTCCCTTGCGCTCTGCTGCGCTTTGCTATTGCTGTCCCCGGCGGATATCTCGCACTATGTCGTTGTATTGACCGACCAAAGGCAACATGTGTTTTCGTCCCAGGCAGAGATGGAGGCGTTCCTGTCCTCGCTGGCGACAACGGATGTTGCGGGCATTGGGTATCCATCGGCCCTGCGTTGGGCGCAGGGTGCGCCGGCGCTTTTGTGCATCGTCATTGGCGGCGCATGTGCGGTTGTGGCTGCATGGAGAAGCTATCGCGAAAACTGCCATTAAAAAAGCTGTGTGCTCCCGTCGTGGGAACACACAGCTTTTTTGTGCAGTTTACTGCTCAAAAACTTTATTGGGCAGCTTTTCCACAGCGTCGGCCACGCCGGACCTCCAGGCGCCCTCTAAGTCCGCAATTTTGCCGGCGTCTACCAGGGAAGCGAGCTTGGGATCGATGGGCATTTCTGCCAGCAGGTCCAGCCCGTGGCGGGCGGCGGCTTCCTCACTGCGGCTCTCGCCGAACAGGGCGATCTTTTTGCCGCAGTCGGGGCAGACAATATAGCTCATGTTTTCCACGATGCCGAGAATGGGTACATCCATCATTTCTGCCATACGCACGGCCTTTTCCACTACCATGCCCACCAGCTCCTGGGGCGAGGCAACGATGACGATGCCGTCCACCGGCAGGGACTGGAAGGTGCTCAGGGCCACGTCGCCGGTGCCGGGGGGCATGTCCACGAACATGTAGTCCACGTTGTCCCACAGAACATCGGTCCAGAACTGGGTGACGACGCTGCCGATGATAGGACCGCGCCAGAGCACCGGATCCGTGTCGTTTTCCAGCAGCAGATTGATGGACATGACCTGGATTCCGGTTTTCGTTTCCACGGGGAACAAGGCGCTTTCCGTGCCGCCGGCCTTTTCCGTCAAGCCAAAGGCCTTGGGAATGGAGGGGCCGGTGATATCGGCGTCCAGTACGGCGGTGCGGTATCCGCGGCGCTGCATGGTGACGGCCAGCTGGGACGTGACCATGGATTTGCCTACGCCGCCCTTGCCGGACACCACGCCGATCACTTTCTTTACGGTGCTGCCTTCGTGCAGCTTGGCCAGCATGCTGCCAGGGGTACGTTCGGAGCAGCTTTCGCCGCAGCTGCCGCAGTCGTGATTGCATTCGCTCATAGTAAAAAACCTCCTTGCGCCGCCAAAGGGGGCGGCGTCACTTCATCCTGGCCGGCGCAGAGTGGCCCGTTTCCATTCAGCGCCAGCCTGTTTCGCGCAATGTTATTATATGCACATTTTTTCGATTTTGTAAATAGACAGCTTCGCGGCTTTGACAGGTGAAGAGCAGAATCTGGCGCCGCGCGGCTTCGGCGCACAGAAAGTCCAATGCTGCGGCGCAGCGCGCCTCGTCGAAATTGGTCAGGGTATCGTCCAGAATGAAGGGGACCTGTTTGTCGGCGGGCAGCACCAGCTCGGAAATGGCCAGACGCAGGGCCAGATAAAGCTGGTCGGCGGCACCCTGGCTCAGCAAGGCGGCACTGCGGGGAATGGCAGTTGTATCTTCCGCTGCAGGGTGCAGTGTGCGGTCCAGGAGTACATGCTGATAGCGTCCGCCGGTAAGGGTGTGGAAGATCTCGCCGGCCCGGCGGCCCAATACAGGCGAAAAACGGGTCTGCAGGTCGGTATTGGCCCGGTCAAGCTCCTCCAGGGCCAAGGCCAAAGCATCGTATTCTTCCTGTGCCTGGCTGCGGGCGGCTTCCAGTGATTCCAGTTGCGCGGCAACTTCCAGGCGATCCCCAATGGCGGCCATTTCGCCTTCGCAGCGGTCGCAGCGGCTGCGTGCTTCCTGCTGCTGGTCACGGCTTTGCGTCAAAAAGGCTTCCAAGTCAGCGCGGCTTTCGGCGGGGCGCTGAAGGGCTTCTTCCGCTGCGCTCAGCGGAGCCTCGTCCGGCAACTGGCTGCGCAAAGCGCTGCAGCGTTCCCGGAGCTGCCCGGCCCGGGTTTCCAGTGTTTGCAGCTGACGCCACCGACGCAGCCCGGCCTCCAGAAGCGGAGACACCTGGTGGACGTTTTCAAGATCGGGGCAGAAAGAACTGGTTTCTTCTAAAATCTCGGCGGAAAGCTTTTTGTAGGTTTGATAAAAGGTTTGCCAGGAAGCGTTGATCTGCGCTTCGTTTTCCTGCCGGTGCACCCATACATTATATATAGTATTGTAATCCGTCAGAAGCGGCTCAAGATCCTCCGGCGCCTGTACGTCATAGGGAGCAAGCAGCGCGTCGGCCAGTTCCTGGGCGCGCCGCCGGTTTCTGGTACGGAGGAACCCACAGAGGATTGGAAGAGCGGCAGCGGCCAGGGTGATCCAATAGGGCTGTCCCAGCCCATATGCGGCGCCAGCCAGAGCCGCAGCTGCCGCGGCGGTAAGAACAGCGGTCAGAGGCAGGGAAGGAGCGGTGTGCTTTTGCAGAGCGCGGTAGTGTTCTGACACGGCGCGCACCTGCGCGGCAGCTTCTTCCGGTGTCGCAGTAAAAGGGGCTGCGTCCACTGCGTCCCGGGCGATGGCGGTCTGCTTTTTGGCCTCTTCAGCCTGGGACTGTACATGGTTCATGGACACCTGAGTGGTAAGCAGGTTGGCGGCGTTGAATTTGATGCGCATCAGCTGCTGGGGGGGGGGGGGATGTGATCGGCTTCCAATTGAGCTTTCTGGGCTGCGGCCTCTTTCTCGGTTTGGGTCAGTTCTGCTTTGGCGGCAAAGAACGCACGTTTGGCCTCGATTTCGTCCATGCGGTCGTGCAGTGCCAGTTTCTGGGCGGCCATTTCGGCTGCCTCACCGGCGCAGCGGGCCTGCAGACGGGCCTGATCGCTCTCCTGCTGCAGCGTGTGCAATTGTGTCCGAGATTGCCGCAGCGCTGCGATTTCTGCTTCTGTGCGGGGCAGCAGCCCGGTCTGGTTGTGCCGGCGCCGGTTCAGTGCAGTACGCAGGCGCTTTTCTGTTTCCAAATAAGAGGTCGTTTCGTCACCGGAGGAAATCAGCGCGGCGATGCGCTTTTCCAATTCGGCATCCTGATCAATGGACAAGGCGTTCTGCCGGATAAACGCGCTGCGCTCAAACACGGCGCGGGGCACACCGGTCAGCCGCTCGCCGGCATTCTGGCCGGTCATGCCCTCTACCTGTGTGGCGGTGCCGGCGTATGCGGCGTAAAACCGCCCCATGGGCGTGCCGCCGTGTACCGTGTCGCGGACCAATACCAGCTCCTGGGCTCCGTCAGTCAATTCCATACGGCCGCTCATGGCAGCGCCGTTCCAGGGAATATAACGGTTTTTATCGGCCAAAGCGCCCCGCTCACGGGTGGGCAGGCCATAGAGCATGGAACGGAGAAACGCCAGCCAAGTGGATTTGCCGGATTCGTTGGGGGCTTGAATCAGGTTCAGACCTTCCTGCAGCTCCAGCGTGCTATTGTTCAAACAGCCAAATGTGGCTGTAAGCGTATGTAAAATCATCCAAATCAACTCCTATATATAGGGGGGTATTACTTATTTTACCATTATATCATGTAGTATGAAAAGTGTCTAAGAGAAAGTAAAATGGGATATGCTAAAAAAAGGGAAAAAGGGGTTGACAAAGAGGGAAAGGTTTGATATTATAAGCAAGCTTTCCCGCGAGGGGGAGCAAAAAGGAAGAAGACCATAGAAAAAGTTAAAAGATCAAGAAAAAAAGTCTTGACAAGAGCTTGAAGGTATGGTATTCTAACAAAGCTGTCCGCGAGGGCGGCGGCCGGAAACGGAGAAAAAGAGAGAGCCACGGCGAAAAAGATTGGAAAAACTTGAAAAAAGTTCTTGACAAAAGCTTGAAGCTGTGGTAATCTAATAAAGCTGTCCGCGAGAACGGTGTGTACCTTGTAAATTAAACAACGTAACCATGAAGCAAAAATGCACCAGACGGAGCACTGAAGAAGTGCTCGCTGAAACGTTGCAGGAAGCGGTTAGTCAATTACGCAGACTGTAACGATAAAAAGTTTGAAGCTATGACAAATAGCTCTATGAAGGTTTGAACAGCGGGAGCTGTTTAGATACCATTTTATAGAGAGTTTGATCCTGGCTCAGGACGAACGCTGGCGGCGTGCTTAACACATGCAAGTCG
>ENA-USUG01007667-USUG01007667.1-human-gut-metagenome-genome-assembly--contig:-NODE-7667-length-10325-cov-3.915496_pt1 | contig 10325 bp, 10 predicted proteins | sample MGYA00250059_ERZ773394 | MGnify/ENA primary metagenome ERZ773394 (study PRJEB29103, sample SAMN06111957) | human gut metagenome | biome: human gut; feature: ankylosing spondylitis patient; material... | reverse complement strand
CTCGATTATATCAATTTTAACCTGCTCAGTCCCTATACCATTCAGAAAATGCTGAGCGGTATAGAAGTACTCCGCACTAAGGGAAAGAAGTTATAAAAGAATTAAAATCGACTAAGGAAAAAAATAAAATAGAATCAGTAATAGAAGTTTACACAAGATATTTAACAGCATCATTATGTGACTTTCAAGGAAAAACTATAAACCTTAGAAAGTATATAACTAGCTTTTTATTTTGTGCAATGCTATTTTTAGCTTTAACTCCTCAATTCTTTGGATTCTTTTTACCTATATTATTTTTTATACCGATATATATAGGATTAAAGGGAGTTAAACAAAGAACGATGACAGGGTTTTACATGACCATGAGTGTAATACCAGTTGCATTTATGACTGCTGTAACATGGATAAGATATGGTATAAATGTAAAGCAAGATTATGTAGCTTCATTAAAAATGATAGTTGATAGTGGAATATCTCAAAATTTAGCAGAAATTCTTATAGTGACAGGTCCAGTACTTGGGTGTGTGCTATTTATATTTGCATCAATACAATTATATCAAGGGATTAAAACTAAAGATTTATTTATATAAGGGCTTTAAAAGCTCTTATTTTTTTGGTAAAATAAAATATTGGATTTAAAAAAATAAATGTACGGAGGACTAACCTATGTTATCAAAAAATAAAGAGTATGTTGTAGATATAGTTGATATAGGTCAAGGTGGAGTTGGAATAGGAAAATATGAAGGTTTTACTGTTTTTGTAGAGGGCGGATTAATACAAGATAAAGTAAAAGTAAGAATAAACAAGTCTAAAAAGAACTATGCAGTAGGAGATATAGTTGAAATAATTGAAAAATCACCATTTAGAGTTGATAGAATCTGTAGTGATGATTTAAAAGACTGCGGTGGATGTCAAATACAAGAGTTAGATTACAATAAGCAACTTGAGTTAAAAACAAATGAGGTTAAGCAAGTTATATCTAGAATAGGAAAATTAGAAAATGTTGAAATACATGAAACGATAGGTATGCAAAGTCCTTGTAGATATAGAAATAAGGCTCAATTTCCAATACAAAATATAAATGGTTCAACTGCTATAGGTTTTTACAAAAAGAAGAGTCATGATGTTATACCTACTGATATGTGCGTAATACAACATGATATAAATGATAAAATAATAAAGATAATAAAAACTTATATTCAAGCTTATAATGTAAGTATTTATAATGAAACTACTCATACAGGAGTTTTAAGACACTTAGTGACAAAGGTTGGTTTTACAACTAATGAGGTAATGGTAGTTTTAGTTGCTAATGGAACTAATTTACCACATCTAAATGAGTTAGCTTCTGTATTAAAAGAAAATATACTAGGATTTAAGACTTTAGTTCTTAATGTTAATAAAGCTAAAACTAATGTAATATTAGGAAAAGAAAATAAAGTTATATATGGAAATGGAAAGATAAATGACTACATCGGAGATTTAGTATTTGAAATATCTCCATTATCATTCTTCCAAGTTAATCCTGTTCAAACTGAAGTTTTATATAATAAAGCATTAGAATATGCAGAGTTAAAGGAAAATGATACTGTATTTGATATATACTGTGGAATAGGATCAATATCTCTATTTTTAGCACAAAAAGCTACTAAGGTATATGGTATTGAAATAGTTGAAGATGCTATAAAAGACGCTAAAATTAATGCTAAATTAAACAACTTAAATAATGTGGAATTCTATGTTGGAAAAGCTGAAGAAGTAGTTCCTAAAATGTACAGTGAAGGAAAAACTGCAAATGTAGTTGTAGTAGATCCTCCTAGAAAAGGATGCGATGAAAAGGTATTAGATACGATAGTATCAATGAAACCAGATAGAGTAGTGTATGTTTCATGTAATCCATCTACTTTAGCTAGAGATTTAGCATACTTAGATGAAAGAGGGTATAAGTGTGTAGAAATACAACCTGTAGATATGTTCCCTCACACAATGCACGTTGAATGCTGTGCGAAGATAGTTAAGAAGTCTGATTTATAAAATCAGATAAACATATAGATGATTCCGAGAATCGGTAATAGATTCTCGGAGTACCATCTTCAGACACTTCAATTTTATCTATTAATCGATTTACTACATCGGGTGTTAAATCATTTATATTAGAAGCTATACTTTTAAAATAGCACATACCACTACTTAGGTTAGAATTTAAATTAGTACTCATAGTACTTTCAAGCAACAGTTTTTCACTTTTTAATTCATTTAGTTCTGAGTTAATACTTTCTACAAGATTATCGTAATCATCTTTACTGATACAATCATCGATGAATTTATTAAGAGCATTATTTTTCCTTGTAGTTAGCTTTGAAATTTTAGTTTCTATGCTATCTAATTTATTTTTACTAGATTTAGATTCTTTATTTAAATTTGAACTAATATTATCTAAAAATGATTTATTAGATATAGTGGTTAAGATAAAATCTATATCAGATAGAATTATATCTTTCAGATTTTGTTCACGTATTATATGAGAGCTACAAGCTTTAATACCATGCTTATTGAAGCTACCACAGATATATCCTTTTCTATTCTTTTTAAAATGCATACCATGACTACAATCTGCACATATAAGAATATTACTAAATATATGAGTACTTTGAGCAGGTCTTTTTCTTCTACGAGAAGATATTAGTTGTTGAACTGCATTAAACTCATCCTTAGAGATTATAGCTTCATGGGTATTTTCAATAATAATTAAATCTTCATTAGAAGCAGTATTTCTTTTAGTAGAAGTAACACTTTTAGTTGTAGTCCTTCCTTGAACTAAATTACCTATAAAATGAGGATTTTCTAGAATACATCTTACAGATGAGCCATTCCATTTAGATGAGGCACTTTTAATACAAGCAACTTGACTAGGAGTAGGTATATCATCATTGTAAAGATTTCTAGCTATAGCATCAAAACCTATACCACTTAGATATTCTCTAAATATTCTTCGTACAATACTAGGTGTGAAATCATCTTTTACAAATAATTTCCCATTCTCACAGTAATAAGCTTTAAGAATGAACTACATGAAAAGTATTATAAATATAGACTTGGTAAAATAAATGAAGATGATAAATATATTTGTTCTGCATACTATATTCTTTCGTCGATGGAGATGTTTTATAATACAGATTTACTATTAAACAATAATTTAAATAGAGATATGATATTAAAAAGATTTGAAAAGTCATCTAAATCTGAAAAAACTCTAATAAGGATAGCTATGAATCTATATAGAGGTTGTATAGATGAAGATTTTAATATGGCAAGGATTTTAAATTATATATTAGATGAGGAAAATACAGATATAGTTTTAAATGCATATAAGGCATTTAGTGCATAAAATGATTTAACATATAACTATAATAAAGCAAGATAATGTATCATGAGCTTAAAAAACTAAATTGAACAAGTATAACAATATTTAATAGGAAGTCTTTTATGACTTTCTTTTTAATTACACAAAACTATAAATATAGTGCTTAGATAATGAGAAATGCTATAATAACCATAAGGCATAATTATTGGTTAATTTATAATTGAAATAAACCTAACATAATAGAATAAAATATGTGAGGAGATGGAGAAAAAGAATGTTTACTATAATGATAATAGAAGATAATGAACTAATAAGAAATGAGATTCATAATTTATTAGATTTAAATAAATATAAAACAATAAAAATACATGATTTCAATAACATTACAAATCAAGTAAAAGAGTATAATCCAGATTTAATACTGTTGGACATAAATTTACCAAATGATGATGGATTTAAAATATGTACAGAAATAAGGAGTTTTTCAAAAACACCTATAATATTTGTAACAAGTAGAAGTACAAATATTGATGAACTTATGGGAATAACTTTAGGAGCAGATGATTTTATAACAAAGCCATATAATACACAGATACTTTTAGCAAGAGTAGCTTCAGTTTTGAAAAGAGCATATCCTAATGAAAAAATTACAGATAATATCGAACATAATGGTATAACTTTAAATATATTAACAAACACAATACAGTACAATGATAAATCAGTAGAACTTACTAAAAATGAATTTAAAATACTACATTACTTACTGATAAATAGAGGAAAGATAGTTTCGAGGGTAGATATATTAGACTACTTATGGGATAGTGCATTATTTGTAAATGATAATACACTTACAGTTAATATTACAAGAATAAGGAATAAGATGGAAGAATTAGGGATAAAGGATTATATAAAAACTAAAAGAGGACAAGGTTATATGATATGAGTATACAAGAGTATCTAAATAAAAGGATTGGAGTAATTAGTTTAAATATTATATCTTTAATAGTATTGTCTGTATTTCTATTTAGTTCAGGAAATACATTTGAAGTCATAAAGATTATATGGATTACATGGGGAATGGTATTATCGATGTATCTCTTACATGAATATAAGACCATAGAGAAGCATTTCTATAAACTAAATAAGTATATTGAAAATACAGATAAAAAGTATCTATTAAGTGAAATAATAGAGCAACCTAAATACATAGAAGCAATACCATATTACTATATTTTGAAAAAAGCTAGTAAGTCTATGAGAGAAGAAATAAATACAATAAAAAATCAAAAAAAGGATTATAAAGAGTACATAGAAAAATGGATACATGAGGTAAAAACACCTATTTCAGCTATTAAGTTAATAGAAGAGAACAACAAAACATCTACATCAAGGTTAGTATTACAAGAATTAGAAGAAATTGATAGATATGTAGAGCAAGCATTATTCTATGCTCGAAGTGAAGATGTTGAAAAAGACTATTTAGTAAAAGAAATCTCTTTAGAAAAATGTATAAATAGTGTCATCACTCGAAATAAGCAAGTACTTATACTTAATAGTATTGATATAGAGATATATGATATTTGCGAAAGTGTATATAGTGATAGTAAATGGCTAGAGTTCATATTAAATCAAATTATAGTCAATTGTATAAAATATAGAAAAGAGAATGAAAGTACTATAAAAATATATACTAAAGAAATAAAAAATGCAGTTGATTTAACTATTTATGATAATGGAATAGGGATACCTAGTGATGAGATAAGTAGGGTATTTAATAAAGGGTTTACAGGAAATAAAGGTCGTGTAAATTATAAATCAACAGGCATAGGATTGTACTTGTGCAAAAAACTGTGTGATAAGTTAGGTTTATTAATAAAAATTGAATCAGAAGAAAATGAGTATACAAAGATTAATATTATTTTTCCAAAGGGGAACTTTTCTAAGGTTTAGGAAAATACATCTCTATGTTACAATATCGTAACATTAATGAAAGGTTAAATCGAATCAAAGTAGAGATAAATCATATAAAATAACCTTGAGGTGATAAATATGGGTGAAATATTAAAGATTGATAGTATAGAAAAATACTATGGAAATAAGGGTAATATATTAAAAGCAATTGATGATGTAAGCTTCGAGGTACAAAAAGGTGAATTCGTAGGGGTTATGGGACCATCTGGTTCAGGAAAAACAACTTTGCTAAATGTTATAGCAACGATTGATGAGGTAAGTTCTGGTCACATTTATTTAAATGGAAAAGATTTAACGGAAATAAATAAAAAGGAAATAGGTAGATTTAGAAGAGAAAATTTAGGATTTATATTTCAGGATTTTAACTTGATAGATACTTTGACAATACATGAAAATATAGCTTTAGCACTAACCATAAATAAAACTAATAAAAATGAAATAGATGGTAAGGTAAATTCAGTAGCAAAAGAACTCGGTATAGAAGAAATACTTACAAAATACCCATATGAAGTATCAGGAGGACAAAAACAAAGAACAGCTTGTGCAAGAGCGTTAATAACAAATCCAAAGTTGATACTTGCAGATGAGCCAACAGGAGCATTAGACTCAAGGTCAGCTCAAATGTTGATAGAGATGATATCAAGTTTAAATAAAGACTTTAAAGCTACAATACTAATGGTAACTCATGATTCTTTTACGGCGAGTTATTGTGATAGGATTTTATTTATTAAAGATGGAAAGATATTTACAGAATTAGTAAGAGGTAATAATACACGAAAACAATTTTTTAATCAGATACTAGATGTAGTTGCATTGTTAGGTGGTGATGTAAGGGATGTACGTTAAACTAGCCATAAATAATGCAAAGAAATCTATTAAAGATTATTTGATATATTTTATAACTATAACAATGTGTGTAAGTTTATTTTATGCTTTTACATCTTTATCAAGTTCTAGTTATGAACTGATAACAGAGGATTCTTATAATTTTGAACAATTAAAGAAGATGTTAAAGTATTCGACTTATGTAATCACAGCTTTACTTGCAATACTTGTTGCTTATGTAAGTAAGTATATGATTAGAAGGAGACAAAAAGAGTTTGCAACATATATCTTATTAGGGGCTGAGCAAAAAAGTATAGCACTTATGTTTTTTGTAGAGATGTTAATAGTAGGTATACTATCTGTAGTTTGTGGAATATTTGTTGGAACACTTTTTTCACAACTTGTTACAGCATTAGTTTATATAAGTGCTAAACAGGAAGTTGTATTTTCGTTCAAGCTTTACTTTGATACTATTTTTATAACATTTGCATTCTTCATTAGTATGTTTTGTATAGTAGGTATACATAATATAAAAGTTTTAAATAAATCAAAACTTATAGATATGATGAATAATAGCAAGATAAGTGAGTTTAAATTTAAGAAAAGTAAGAACGTTTATACGGTAATATTTTTAGCATCATTAATATTATATAGTATATTTGCATATTCAGCTAAATTCATATTAGACACTAAAAAGAATATGAGTATTAGCAATTATGTAGTGAGTACTCAACAAATGGTATTAGCAGAAGTAGTTTCGCTGGTTTCATTTATATTGGCTACGTATGCTTTATTTTATTCTATATCCTATATTGCTATAAGGATAAAAGAGAAATACGTGAATTTCAAATATAAAGGGACGAATTTATTTTTGTTAGGAGGTATATTATCTAAAATAAATACAACTCCTACTCTGATGGCGACTATATCATTGACATTTTTAGGAGCTTCAATAAGTTTTATAGTTACATTATTAATGTCTCAATGGTCTTTAGGATATTTAGATTATAGAGTTCCATTTGATATAGAGTTAAGAAGTGGGTACTTGGATAAAAATAACGATGAAAAATATAGTATAAATAAAATAGAAGAAATTCCTAAATTCCAATATTCAGATATAATAAATTATATAAAAGATTATGGTGTGGATATAGATGAGTATGAAGAAGTTGAAAAGTATTTCTTAAATGAAGAAGATTTTTATAAAAGGGATGATATGAGCATACCACCATTAGCTATAAGTTTAAGTGACTTCAATAAATTAAGAAATATGCAAGGGTATGAACAAATAAATCTAGCAAATTACGAATACACAACTCAGTGGGATGGTAATACTGAAGATAGTGAAATAGAGAACTATATAAATCAAAATAAATTTTTAAATGTAAGTGGAAGTGATATGAAGATTAGTAAAGATGGATATTATAAGGAAACATTAGGTGAAGGAATTTATAATTATCCTGCTAAAAATATCATTATACTTCCTGATGAAATATGCAAAGGTCTTGTAGGAGCAGGAGTAGACTTATTTATTACAACAAATAATGAAATGAAGTATGAAGATGCTCTTGAATTTGAGTATGAATATATACCTACATGGTTTGAAAACAATAACAAAGATTTGATGAAAAAATATGATTCATCTTATCAATTTATTGCTGGAAGGATTAAGTCAGCGGAAACTAGTGAAATATTAAATGCCAGCTTAGGAATGAGGATATTGGGATTATATTTAGGTACAGTTTTACTTATGATAAGTTTAACAGTGCTTGCGCTTCAACAACTCACAGATTCCATTGAACATAAACAAAGATTTAATATTTTACGAAAGCTTGGAATAGAAGAAGGTGAAATCAATAAAATTGTATTAAAGCAAATAGGAATCTACTTTGCAATTCCTGTGACAATAGGTGTAATAGGGTTTGTAGTATTTATATATAACTACTACCATATATTTGAAACTCAGATGAGTTCATATGTGGGTGATAAAATGTTTATATTAAATATGATTATAGGAATAGTGCTTATGATTATAGTATATGTAAGTTACTTCTTAGGAACATACTATACGTTTAAAAGAAATATAAAAAATTAGCTATAATCTTTACGTTATATCAATAGAAGTACTGATTTAGACACAAATTTGATGTAATATTAGTTTTAAAAGGTAAATAATACTACATACATTTTTAAAATAATGTCTACGCTCAGCACTCAAGGCACGTTGAGACTGTAGCTAAACTAAGAAGAGTAGTATAATTAATATAAGAACCAACTTAACTATTGAGTTTAATAGTAAAGTTGGTTTTTAGATATATTTTATATAAGTAAACACTCAATATAATAAAACTTTTAATAATTTAATATCTTAATAAATATTATTGTACTAAATTATAATTAAAAGTCCCAAATGTTGAAAAATATGGTATATTTATATATATTATAAAACACTAAATAATAAGGAGATTATAAAAATGGCTGGAGATAAAATAATTTGTCATTGTAAACAAGTAAGTTACATAGATATAAGAAAGGCAATGATAGCAGGTGCTCGTACAGTACAAGAGATAAAAGATATGACTGGAGCAGCTACTGGATGTGGAAGATGTGTAGGAGAAATAGAAAAAATATTAGCATCAGTATGTGGATGTAAGGGAGTTTCTCTTGAAGATGTAGTAAATGCAGTTAAAAATGGTGCAGAAACTACAGAAAAAGTGGCTGAAATAACAGGAGCAGGTTCAGCTTGTGGAAGATGTAAAGCTCTTGTTCAAAATGTAATAGATATAAAAAGATAGTATTTAATCTAAACAATTGGATAAAATACTATTAAATAAATGTATCTTACACCTCAGATTAATATCATCATAGTTTGCATACATTTATCTTAAATAGATTAAGTCCTTCAATTTTGAAGGACTTTTTACTTTTATAGTAATAATAGCATTATTAAAAATATATCCTTATATAGGGGTGAAGTTATGAAGGTTTTATTTACTAAGGATTATGGAAAAGAAAAGTTTGATAAAATAAGGGAATTAGGATATGAAATTATGTATTATAATGAAAATATTGTGACTAATAATGAGGATGTAGATAGTGCTGATATATTAGTTACGTATAATCCATTTAGGACTCTAGATATAAATAAAATGGAAAATTTAAAATATATACAGACAACTAGCATAGGTATAGATCAGATACCTGTAGATAAAATTTTAAATAGAGATATTGTCATAGCTAATAACAAGGGTGGTTATAGTATACCAATAGGCGAATGGATAGTTATGTCTATATTAGAAATATATAAAAATACCAAATTCTTTATAAAAAACCAAGACAACAAAGTCTGGGAGAAAAAACGAGACTTACTAGAACTTACAGACAAAACAGTTACAATAGTCGGATGTGGAAATGTTGGAAGCGAAGTAGCCAAAAGATTAAAATCATTTGGATGCAAAATAAACGGTGTTGCAAGAAGACAAGTCCAATATGACTATATCGACAAAGTATATAGCATGGAGGAACTTAATGAAACTTTAAAAATTAGCGACATAGTAGTTTTGACAATCGCTTTGAATAAAGAAACAAAACATCTTTTCGATAAAGAAAGATTTAATGTTATGAAAGATGAGGCTGTGTTGGTCAATGTTGCCAGAGGGGCTATTGTTAATGAAGAGGATTTGATAGAGGTGTTGAATAGTGGCAAGTTTATGGGAGTTGCGCTTGATGTTATGGAAAATGAACCTCTTTGTGTGAGTAGTGAACTTTAGGATTTCGATAGGGTTTTGATTACTCCGCATAATTCTTTTGTGTCTGATAAGACGGGGAGTAGGTTGTTTGGGGTGATGTGTGAGAATTTGGAGAAATTTATAAGAGGGTGAATTTGATGAGGTATTGTAACAAAGAGGAAATGAAGCAAATATTAGATCAAAATCCGAAGTATAAAGCTGATTTATTTAAACGTGGTTTTTTAATAACTAATGATGGTTCAATAAGTTTAAGTGAATACCCATTTTATGATAATTGGTCTAAACAAGAGTTGGGAGAGTATTTTGTTTATATACATAATAAGCAAAAACTATATAAATATGAAGAACAAGGTAAGCTATTTTTCTTAATTGGACATGCATACAATCCATTCACATTAGAAGTTGATGAAATAAAT
>ENA-USUG01007662-USUG01007662.1-human-gut-metagenome-genome-assembly--contig:-NODE-7662-length-10333-cov-15.526424_pt1 | contig 10333 bp, 9 predicted proteins | sample MGYA00250059_ERZ773394 | MGnify/ENA primary metagenome ERZ773394 (study PRJEB29103, sample SAMN06111957) | human gut metagenome | biome: human gut; feature: ankylosing spondylitis patient; material... | reverse complement strand
CTAAATCGTAACCTATTACTATCATGAGCAATTAACCTACGCTCAGCTCCAATAAATTACACTCTTTTCGTAACTTCTCTATACAAAAATACAGGACAATTCAACATCAAACAAGTTCATAATAGTTCACACCACCTACTATATGCCACTTGTCTTGAAAATCAGAATAAAAGTTAGAGAAACCTTAGCTCAAAAGTGGAACAAGCCATACCAGAACAACATTATCCCCTCTTCACGGCCGGCAATTCGAATACCGCCCCATCATAACACAAATCCGTGTTCGGGAAAATCTCCCGTGCTTGTTCCAACAAAGGGGCTGGGTCAGGATAACGGGACGAAAAATGTCCCAGCAGAAGATGTTTTGCCCCGGCAAGTACGGCCATTCGGGCTGCTTGACCTGCAGTACTGTGAAAAGTGTCCTTGGCCAACCCCTCAAACTCGTTCCCGTAAGTGGATTCGTGATAAAGTAAATCAACCCCCTTCACGTATTCGGCAAAAGTCTCCCGGAAAAGCGTGTCCGTCATGTAAGCATAAGAACGGGGTGCAGGTGGTGCTGTCGTTAAGCGACTATTCGCTATCACTTCACCGTCGGGAGTAATATAATCTTCCCCTTTTTTCAAACGATGCATGAAAGCCACGGGAACATGAAAAGCATCCGTCATCTCCCGTTTAATGTTCCGCTCTTTCTCTTTCTCGGCAAACAAAAATCCGGTCACCGGAGCCTCGTAACGATGTTTCAAAGGAAAAGTGTGAACCGTCATCATACGGTCTTCATATATCACACCGGGTTCACGGTCCAGGTAATGGAATATCAACGGGTAATTCAGACGAGCGTTCATCACCTTTAACTGGAACTCAACAATTTCCTGCAAACGCTTATCCGAATAGATATGCAATTCAGCCCGACGATTCTGTAATGAAAAACTGGACAACAAACCGATCAGTCCGAAAAAATGATCCCCGTGCAAATGGGAAATAAAAATATGATTAATCTTATTGTAGGGTACCTTAAAACGCCTCAACTGTTGTTGAGTACCTTCACCACAATCAATAAGAAAGTACCGCTCAAGTACATGAAGTACCTGAGCGGCAGCATTTCTTTGAAGCGTGGGTACGGCCGAACCGCACCCTAATATAGTCAATTCGAATTTCACAAATTAATTGTTCTTTTCGCCTTCTCCTTTAGCTTCCATTTGATCTTTCAAAGCAGCCAACTCGGTGATGTCACCCAAAGTTGTCTTTTCCAATTTCTCTTTTACTTTCTTCACTGCTTTTTTAGTAGCGCTAGCTTCATCTTTCTTCTTGGCATTGTCGGCAGCCTTTTGCTCATCTTCGAAAATACGAGAGTGAGAAAGAATGATTCTCTTGGCACCCTTGTTGAATTCGATCACCTTGAACGGTAATTTCTCGTCAACTTTAGCTTGAGTTCCGTCTTCTTTTACCAAGTGGCGAGGAGTAGCAAATCCTTCTACGCCGTAAGGTAACGCAATGACAGCACCCTTGTCAAAGATTTCAGTGATCGTTCCTTCGTGGATAGAATCAACGGTGAAGATCGTTTCGAACACATCCCAAGGATTCTCTTCCAATTGTTTGTGACCCAAGCTCAATCTTCTGTTTTCCTTGTCGATTTCAAGAACTACAACATCGATCTCGGCACCGATTTGAGTGAATTCTGCCGGGTGTTTTACTTTCTTCGTCCAAGACAAGTCAGAGATGTGGATCAATCCGTCAACTCCTTCTTCGATCTCAACGAACACACCGAAGTTCGTGAAGTTACGCACGATAGCTTTGTGTTTCGTACCAACAGCATATTTCTCCTCGATATTTTGCCACGGGTCGTTCTTCAATTGTTTGATACCCAAAGACATCTTTCTTTCGTCGCGATCCAAGGTAAGAACAACAGCCTCTACCTCGTCTCCCACTTTCATAAAGTCTTGAGCTGAACGCAAGTGTTGAGACCATGACATTTCGGATACGTGGATCAAACCTTCTACACCCGGAGCAATCTCAACGAAAGCACCGTAGTCAGCCATAACCACTACTTTACCCTTCACGCGGTCACCCACCTTCAAGTCTGCGCTCAAAGCATCCCACGGGTGCGGAGTCAATTGTTTCAAACCAAGAGCGATACGTTTCTTCTCGTCATCGAAGTCAAGAATAACAACGTTCAACTTCTGATCCAACTCAACGATTTCATTCGGATGATTTACGCGGCCCCAAGAAAGGTCGGTAATGTGGATCAATCCGTCTACGCCACCCAAGTCAATGAATACTCCGTAAGAGGTGATATTTTTAACAGTACCTTCAAGTACTTGTCCTTTTTCCAATTTAGAGATGATATCTTTCTTCTGTTGTTCCAACTCAGCCTCGATAAGAGCTTTGTGAGATACAACAACATTCTTGAATTCTTGGTTGATCTTAACCACTTTGAATTCCATGGTCTTACCAACATAGATATCGTAATCACGAATCGGCTTAACATCGATTTGAGAACCCGGTAAGAATGCCTCGATACCGAATACATCAACGATCATACCGCCCTTCGTGCGACATTTAACGTAACCCTTGATAATTTCGTCGTTCTCCAACGCTGCATTAACGCGATCCCAGCTACGTAAAGCTCTTGCTTTCTTGTGAGAAAGAGTCAATTGACCTTTCTTGTCTTCTTGAGTCTCAACGTAAACTTCTACTTTATCTCCCACTTTCAATTCCGGATCGTAACGGAATTCGTTCAATGAAATGATACCGTCTGACTTGTAACCGATGTTTACAACGACTTCTCTCTTGTTCATTGAGATAACAGTACCTTCAACCACTTCTTTCTCTACTACAGATGAAAGCGTCTCGGCATATCTGTTAGCCAATTCTTCTTTTTCTGATGCGGGGATTACATCATCATTTGCATAAGCTTCCCAGTCAAAATTCTCGTCAGCCTCTGCGCTTGTGGTTGCCACGGGAGCAACATTCTTGGTTTCTTCTTGTGCAAGTTCTGCTTGCATTTCTTTTTGTTCTTCTGCCATAATAAATAATAAATGCTTATCTCCTAATAAATTAGACATTATGTTTTTATAACACGGGCGCAAAAGTACAAATAAATATCAACCTGCCAAACAAAATGTGCTGAAAAATAACGGGAAAAGGCATAAAAAAACGGGGAAAACACCCCGTTTTAACACGCTATTGTAGATTCACGTTATACAACGAATTCGGACAATACAACAATCCATCTTTCCCCATCGGTATCCCTTCGCCTATAGCATCATAAAAACCTTCTTTAGGTATTCGGAAAATAGAAATATCCCCTGTTTTCATGTAGCTATCGAAATCATAAATATCGAATATACTCACCAACTCTTGTGGATACAGGAACCAATCAAGACCACAACGTTCTCCCTTCTTGTTGCAATAGGTATATTCATCATAGATTCTAGTGAATATCAAGCCATAAGGTCTTCCTTCTTGATTTAGGCATACCGGATTATTCGTAATAGCATACAATCTTGTCCCGCCATCCACTTCAATAAACCAATTCACGGCACATCTAAGGTCATTACTCTGTTTGGCCAACTCTTTCCGATACGTATATTTACCGTTATTAATAATCACCTTTTCTTTGCCGGAAAAAGTATTGATAAACCCCTCTCTCCCCTCAAACAGATCTTTCCGACAATTCTCTGCCACGATAACCTCGTCCACGCTCGAAATATTACCATCCATTTTCTCAAATCCCAACTTAATTTTCTTAGAAGATCCTAAAGCAATTGGATGAACAGCCACCGTGTAGCTATTTTCCCGAATGCTCCAGTTCACGTGTATGATCAAATCGTTGTAGTCATAATCACCTTTTTGACTATCCTCAAAAACCACAACTTGCCAAGCATTTAACACGCCTTGATAATAATTATTCTCATTTTTGATATTTTCAATCGTGATCGGACTATTTTCAGAAGCCCGACTCAATTTAGACGCCCAGTAAGTAGGAACCGAAATTGTTGTTGAATAAGTACAAATGGCCAAGGTATCATCATATAACTTGACAATCGAGGCATACCCCTCCGGAACAATGACCTCCATATCCTCGTATGGTTTCAACAGATTCAAATCTACCTCCGGAGCCTTATACACGTCTTTATCTCCACATGATAAAAACAATGCTATGCAACTCAAAATATACATCACCTTTTTCATACACAAAGAATTATTTATTTTCACAAAGGTATGACTATTTATCCACACGACAAAGGAAATGTCATATTTTATATATTCTAAAATATACCTACATAGCAAATACAACAACTGCAACCCTACCCACTTAAAAATGCAAACAATAAAATATCACCACGCCAAGCTGTAATCATCTAGTCATCAAGCAAATCCGGACGTAAGGCCTTTGTCCGTTCCAAGGCTTGTTGTTCCTGCCACTCATCAATCAGGGCATGATTACCGGATAACAAAACTTCAGGCACCCGCCACCCGTTAAATTCGGCAGGACGCGTGTACACGGGTGGGGCCAACAGGTTGTCTTGAAAAGAATCAGTCAAAGCAGAGGTTTCATCCCCCATGGCTCCCGGCAACAGGCGCACGATGGCATCCGTCATGATACAAGCCGGTAATTCACCGCCCGTTAAGACGTAATCCCCCACGGATATTTCCCGGGTGACCAGATGTTCGCGCACCCGATGATCCACCCCCTTGTAGTGTCCGCAAAGAATCATGATATTTTCTTTCAATGACAATTCATTTGCCGTCTTTTGATTAAACACGGGAGCATCCGGAGCCGTATAGATAATCTCGTCATAATGCCGCTGGGAAGTCAACTCGTTGATGCAGTCAAAAATCGGCTGAACAGCCATCACCAACCCGGCATCTCCCCCGAAAGAATAGTCATCCACCTTCCGGTGTTTATCTTTCGACCAATCCCGAATGTTATGAATATGAATTTCCACGATCCCCTTTTCTTTTGCTCGTTTAATAATCGAGTGATTCAAAGGACTTTCCAATAATTCCGGTACTACACTTAATATATCGATACGCATGGTTAAACAATTGAAAATTGAAAACTGAAAATTGAATATGACCTTTCAAATTCGGCACAAAGATAGTAATTTATCATTGCATACATGAAAAAGTATTTTGCACATCCTTCATTTAATTAATCATCGGAAATAACTTCTACTGAAAACTAATGGAAATCCTACTGAAAAGCTATGGAAATAATCCCCCTTATTCGTTGCTCAGCCGTTGTTCAGCCGTTGCTCAAACGTTACGGGATGGTTCAGCTACGAGTAAACGTCGAATGCTCTCTGAGTATATGGTATTATTTGGGTTTATTTACGGCTTTATTTGAGTTAGAATTCAATAAGAAGAAGGGAGTATTGATTTGCTGTAAACTTGCCTATAAATTTCAATTGATGAATTCACCGAAGGCAATGACCCGATATTTCTTTTTCCGAATTATTTAGCTAAATTTGCGGTGAGAGAAAAAGAATGTTGTATGACGAAAATATTAGTGATTGATGATGAAAGAAGTATCCGTAATTCGATGAAGGATATTCTACAACACGAAGGATACGAAGTCGTGCTGGCTGAAAACGGAATGGAAGGACTTGTTTCCGTGAAGTCTGAAAAACCCGACGTTGTCTTCTGTGATATTAAGATGCCCAAAATGGAAGGTATCGAAGTACTGGAGCGTATCAAGGAATTCTCCGCGGACACCCCGGTAATCATGATTTCCGGTCACGGGACCATCGACACGGCCATCGAGGCTATCCGGAAAGGTGCATACGATTTTATCGAAAAACCGTTGGATTTGAATCGTATACTGATCACGATAAAGAACGCGACAGACAAGCACTTATTAATTCACGAGACGAAGACGTTGAAAAACAAGGTCAGCAAAAAATACGACATGATCGGAAATTCCGAGGCGTTAAACCATATACGGGCCATGATCGACAAGGTGGCCGTTTCCGATGCCCGAATATTGATCACCGGACCTAACGGTTCCGGAAAAGAGCTTGTCGCCCATCAGCTGCACGAATTAAGCCACCGAAAAGACAATGCCTTTGTCGAGGTGAACTGTGCTGCCATTCCCTCGGAACTGATCGAGAGCGAGTTGTTCGGACATGAAAAAGGGTCTTTCACCTCGGCCATCAAGCAAAAGAAAGGGAAGTTCGAACTTGCCAACGGGGGAACGCTTTTCCTGGACGAGATTGGCGACATGAGTCTCAATGCCCAAGCAAAAGTACTGAGAGCTTTACAGGAACAAAAGATCACCCGTGTGGGCGGGGATGTCGATATAAATGTAGATGTGCGGGTCATTGCCGCCACGAACAAGAATTTAAAAGAAGAGATCAAGAAAGGAAATTTCCGGGAAGACCTTTATCACCGGTTAAGCGTGATTATTATTGACGTACCTCCTTTAAGCCAACGCTTGGAAGACATTGATGATCTGGCCAATCACTTTTTGACGGAAGTATGCACGGAAATGGGCATCTCTCCAAAAACGCTATATCCCGATGCTATCGCCGCCTTAAAAGAATGCGAATGGACGGGTAATATCCGCGAACTGCGTAACGTCGTGGAACGATTGGTCATTCTTTGCGGTAACACCATCACCCGGGAAGACGTGAAAATGTATCGATGATAGGAAATTTAGAATGTAGAGTTTAGAATGTAGAATGGAAAAACGCGTAAAGTCGCTTCCATGTTCCGGTGCAGCATATCCTCCCCCTGTGCAAGGGAAAGTTAGAGGGGGTAGTCAAAGCGTCAGCCTTGTGCAGCCGGAATTCAAAATCTAAAATTCAAAATCTAAAATCAGTCAGCTTTATGGGAAAAGACAATAAATTACACATCATATTATTGGGACGGAGAAACAGCGGGAAAAGCTCGCTAATCAATGCCTTGACGGGTCAAGATATTGCTATCGTTTCGGATGTGGCCGGAACGACTACCGACCTGGTAAAAAGAAGTTATGAAATCCCGGATTTTGCATCCGTTATCTTTATTGACACGGCAGGCATTGACGACTCGGGTCCTTTAGGTGAAATGCGGGTGGAAAAAACCAGAAACGCTATATCTCAAGCCGACATGGCCCTGCTTGTGATCACGAATAACCATTTCGGGGAACACGAGCGACAACTTGCCGAACAATTAAAGAAATCGGAAATCCCGTTTCTGGTGATCCATAACAAACGGGACGAAGTCGCCTTGACTCCCGCTTTAAAGGAAAAACTGACAACAACCTACCACTGTCCGGTAATCGACTACTCCACACGGGAGGACAACACGGATCTAATTCTGGATGCCTTAAAAAGTACATGGAAAAAGGATAATGCCCCGAAATCATTAATCGGCGATTTACTTTCTCCCGGAGACATCGTGTTACTGATTACCCCGATCGATTCCGAAGCACCTGCCGGACGATTGATTTTGCCGCAAGTACAGATGATTCGGGATATACTCGACAATCATTGCACTTCGATCGTGCTGCAACCGGAAGAGATTGCTCCTTTTCTGGAGAAAACGGGTATCCGCCCTCGTCTGGCAATAACCGATAGCCAGGTATTCAAGAAAGTAGCAGCCCTCGTCCCCCCGGAGATTCCTCTCACGAGTTTCAGTATCGTTCTTGCCCGCCACAAAGGGAACTTTAAGGCTTATCTTGCCGGAACTCCCCGGATTGAAGAATTAAAAGAAGGCGATCGTATCCTTATGCTAGAGTCCTGTTCCCATCATGTTTCCTGCGAGGACATCGGACGCCACAAGATTCCCCGCTGGCTACAGGAATACACCGGGAAGAACTTTCAATTTGACTTTATTGCCGGCTTGGATGCCATCACCCGTCCCATCACCGACTACGCCATGGTCATTCAATGCGGGGGCTGCATGATCACCGGAAAGCAATTGAAAAACAGACTCCAGCCTGCCATTGATGCAGGGATACCTGTCAGCAACTATGGAATGACAATTGCTTACCTGCATGGAATATTCAGAAGGGCGATGAAAGTGTTTCAAGATTGAAGAGGAAACATCGCCCGGTAATCAACCCTCCCCCAGTGTAAGGGGGAGTTGGAGAGGGTAGTATTTTCTCTTCTGAAAGGACTTTTCCAGTACTATCGTAAACTTGCATATAAGTTCTTTAAATATTTATTCCAAACCCTACCGCAAAAGGTCTCAACTCCGGAGTCCGATTCGTGTTAAACATATTTGTCAACGAATAATTTCCCCAAATACACACGCCCCGGTAACCAACGCGCAACGTGTAATCTACCTTAAAAGGGACCATGCCGTAACTTCCGTTTTCTTTCAATTTACGTTTATTTCCTTTCTCACTCGTGTAGACAACCTTTGTTTTGGTATGCAAACGGATGCCTCCTACAAAACCGGTAGACACGTAAAATCTTTTCCAGCCAGGAGCCGGGAATTGCTTTTCCAGCATCAGGGGTATCGTTAAATAGAGCGTCTTGAATGTACTCCGCTTCACATCCGCAATCTCCCATTCTGACAACGGTACGGCATGCAGCATCTCGCCTTTTCCCCTGCGAATAGTAATATCTCCATCCAGACACATGCGGGAGTAGTCCAGGCCGAATCCCGTGAATATACCGAAACGCTGCCGGGGACTCAAACCAAAGCTAAACTTGGCAAAGTTAAAATGCATTGTAAACGAATTTGCCCAATCCAGCTCCATGAAGTGATCACCGCCATATTTGGAATAGTTTGTTTTCCCGAAATTTACAAACCCGAAATAAAACCCGTTCCAGTGTCCGCGAAATTTGTTCGGCCGGAGAGGCTTCTTGGATAATACCCTGACATCCCAAGGGTACTTGACCGGATGGTTAATCCTTTTCTCGCTGCTTTCTCGCACCGTGTTATCCCAAATTATCATTTCTGTTTCCTTGCTAATGGTGTCCGATGCCTGTTCTTTGGTGCGAACAGTATCTTTTCGCCAACCGTCGTTGACAATCACACTGTCTCGTTGTGCCGAAGCTGATAACCCACACACCATAAGCATGATAAAAGCAGCTATTATTCTCATGATCTTATCTTTAATTAATTTTTTTCTTACATGACGTTTAATTCCCTTAATTAGTTACAGGTTTTCCATGTCTTTTTTCTCTTTACTTCGAAAATGTTCCAGCACATTCTTTCCCGCATCAATCAAGTTATTCACGATATTATCAGACTTGCCCGATCGGGTGATCGATTGAAACACGGGTTCCTGTTGCTCTTTCTCCGACATCTGAAAGCGGAGTTCCTCGTACGGGGAAGTCAGGATCTCACTTGGCTGTGGAGCCATAATCACCACGGGAATTTTCAGATGTTTCTTCAATTGAATGACATCCGGTGGAATCACACGTTCCACAACTTCAACCGGTACTTTTCCCGGTTCCATCGGTCGTACGATGACACTTTCCGGTTCCTCGATTATTCCCGCTTCTCCGGTTTCATCCGGTTCTGACGCTTGCGGTAACGGGAGTGTTTCAGTTTTCACCACCGTCATAGGTATATCTTCCATAGAGAATTCTTCTTCCTGCGTGGTATAAATGGCAACCACGATAGCCAAAGCTACTACCGCGGCAATAGCCGCATAACGTTTAACAAGAAGTATCACCCCGGACTTACGGTACAACCCGGCTTTTCCTTCGAACCAAGATGCCGGATCAGATTTCACTTTGATCTTGGCATATACATCGACTTCCCGTTCAAATACTTTTTTATCGGTATTCTCGTCCACCCACGCCCGTTCTTCATCCGTGATAATCCCTTCGGTGGTAGCGATGGCATAATACTCCATTTCCCTTTCTCTCACCATTTGTTTGATCTGTTCTTTTTTGCGGAAAACTTCCGTGGAAACTTTCAGTCTCACCTCACTCATCCCGTCAAGCTGTTCCCGCAAATCGGGGTGAACTAACAAAAAAGCCTCCACCTCTGCCCGCTCCCTCTCCGCCAAATTCCCATCCATGTAATCCATGAAATAGATCTCGTAACTCTCTCTCGTTATCATATCTCCTCCCACTTAAATAATCACATCTAGCCTACAGATGTATGCTTTCATAAATGCTCTCGCCCGAAAGATGTACACTTTCACTTGCGATTCGTTCAACCCCGTGATCCCGGCTATCTCCTCGTAGGAATACGCCTCGTAGTCCCGCAGAAGAATCACCGTTTTCTGCACCGGGGGCAATTTCTCCAAAGCAACATCCAATATTTCTTGTAATCCAGTGTATCCCTCCCGCACATCCCCTACCCGGTCTGCCACGTTCTCGATGTCCCCGAACTTCGTTTCCCGCCGCAAGACATCAATCATCCTATGATATGCCGTGCTGAAAAG
>ENA-USUG01007651-USUG01007651.1-human-gut-metagenome-genome-assembly--contig:-NODE-7651-length-10348-cov-3.506085_pt1 | contig 10348 bp, 10 predicted proteins | sample MGYA00250059_ERZ773394 | MGnify/ENA primary metagenome ERZ773394 (study PRJEB29103, sample SAMN06111957) | human gut metagenome | biome: human gut; feature: ankylosing spondylitis patient; material... | reverse complement strand
GTTGCAATGCACTGATCTTCTGTGCGTCAACATTGATCTGACCATTCTTCTCATTCACTTGTGAGCGAAGATTATTGCCTTCGGACATCACGGAAAAATACACGCTCGAATTTTCCAGTTCCAAACCCGATGTGGCATCCGTCGACAACCAGGGAAACATAAAGGGTCTGAAAGCCGGACAAACCGTCATAACGCTGTCCGTAAAGGAAAAACCGTCGGTCAAAGACGAATTTACCCTTACTGTCAAAGGCGACTACAAGGCCCCGGCCAACACAGGTTTCGTATCGGTGGGTTATTTCCCGTATTACAGGGACCTCACGGCAACGGCCATACCTGACGCCTCGCTCAAAAGGATAGACGTAGCCTGCTATGCTTTCGCGCATATAAGCGAGGCTCTCCTTCCCGAAGTACAGAACCCCTCCCGCCTGAGAGCATTCGTTACCCGGTGCAAGGCATTGGGCATCAAGGTGCTCATTTCGTTCAGCGGTACGCGCGACCTTTACGTCAGGATGGCGGCGGACAAGACATCACGCGACAAGTTCATAGCAGCAGTGATAAAAATTGTCGAGGATTACAATCTGGACGGAATAGACAACGACTGGGAATATCCAAGTGCCACTACCGGCTCGCACACCGGCAATCTGGCCATGATGCGTGAATTCAGCAGTTACTGCCACGCTCCGGGAGCAAATAAACTGCTCACGATGGCCATAACACCCGGTATATACAAAGGCGGATACACGGACGGCATTGTGGACGATCTGCATCAGTATGTCGATTGGTACAACGTGATGATATACGGCTGGGCCGCCGGAGAAAGCGAAATAGGCAAATATCCTACCGTATGGTCAAAACTTCAGATGAGCTACGACTACTGGATAACTACCCGTAATATGCCCACCAGCAAATTCATCACCGGCATAGGCTGTTACGGCAATCCTTCCGGTATCTCATCTACCGGCCGCACGCTCACGTACTCCAACATAATAAAACAGGGAGATGCACTGGGGCGCGACTACTCGCAGGTAAACGATGCCGAAGTGGAAGCCCCTAAATATCCCGGACAGAAATTCACCATATATTACGACGGACAGCCTCTTGTAGCCGCAAAAACCACCTGGAGCATCGACAAAAATCTTGGAGGTATGATGTTCTGGGAACTCGGTCAGGATATCCATGACGACCGCTCGCTCGTAAAAGCATCATACGATGCCAAAAAAGCGGCCGGAAAATAATCAGACGGTACGATCCCTATAAAAAACAGCTTCCGAAGAAAAAACGGAGGCTGTTTTTTCATTTGTACAAAGTACGTATATTTGACAGTTGCCTTTTTCCCAATGAAAGAAATACCGTAAAACCCCTCAAAACGATATGGATAAATTACTTTTTCTACTTTTTTGCCTCTTTTCCTGCATAACAGGACAAGCTCAGGACAACGGATTAAAATACCCGGCGCCGGAAAATACACGTTTCAGAATTATCGGATATGTACCCGGTTACAGGGACGTATCCCAAATCCCGGATGAAACGCTCTCGCGGATGGACATCGCATGCTACGCTTTCGCCACTATAGACTCTACCGGCTTCCCCGTAGTGCGGGACGAAAAACAAATGAAAAAATTCGTTAAGCGGGCGCGTAAACTCGGCGTAGAGGTAATGATAAGCTTCAACGGCAAACACGCCGTATTCTCCAAAATGGCATCGGACTCGGTCCTGAGAAAACGTTTTACAGACGAAATATGGCGCATAGTCAAAAAATACCGTCTGGCCGGCGTGGACAACGACTGGGAATTCCCACGGACGACGGACGGCACAATGGAATCCAACCTTCAGCTCATGAAAGACCTGGCCGAACTGTGCCGGGGAGGTAAAAAACAATATTACCTCACAATGGCCGTAACGTCGGGCATGTACCCCGGCGCCAGGGACGCCGCCATAACGGACGAAGTATTCGCCCTTGTCGACTGGTTCAACGTCATGGTGTACGGCAACTTTTCGGAAACAAAACCGGGCCAGCACCACTCCACATACCGTATGCTCGAAATGAGTTATGACTACTGGGTGAAAAAACGCGGGCTCGATCCCCGCAAATACGTAATGGGACTGCCGCTCTACGGATTGGCCTCAGGACTGCCTAAAAAAACATCGTCGACCTCCTTTTCCAAAATAATGGAGCAAAACGGCGCGAAAGCACTCGGCACGGACGTGGCGTACGTGACCAACAGCATACATACCGCTCCATACCCTGTTTACTACAACGGCATACCTACCATTAGCCGTAAAACCGCTTTCGCACTGGACAAACGCGTAGGAGGAGTGATGTTCTGGGAAATCAGCCAGGATGCCCAGGGCGAAAATTCACTGGTAAAAACAGTTTGCGATATCATAGAAGCAGCCATAGAATACAAAAAACACTAAAAACATGAAAAAAGCATTTTTATTCGGCGCAGCGCTGATATTCTGTGGAGGAATACTGTCCGCACAGGATTATAAAGCCCCGGAAAACGACCAGTTCAGGATAATAGGCTACGTGCCCTCATACAAAGACATTTCCAAACTTCCGGACCATGCCATAGAAAGGCTCGACATAGCCTGTTACGCCTTTGCGTCGATAGATTCCACGGGAATGCCTGTGGTACGCAATGAAAAACAGCTTAAAAAATTCTCAAAACGCGCACGAAAACTCGGCGTGGACGTAATGCTCAGTTTCAACGGCCGGCACAAATACTATGCCGATATGGTCGCATCGCCAAAAGCGAGGGAGCGTTTCATAAATGAAATATGGCGTGTGGTCAAAAAATACCGTCTGGCCGGTGTGGACAACGACTGGGAATACCCGCTGGGCAGTGACGGTTCGGGAGAAAACAATCTCGTATTTATGAAAGAACTGGCCCGACGCTGCCGTGAAGGTAAAAAACAATATTTCCTCACCGCCGCCATCACCCCCGGCAAATACATCGGCAATGCCACAGCCGGAATACCCGACGAGCTTTTCGACTACGTTGACTGGTTTAACGTTATGGTATATGACGACTACTCCGAAAGGGAGGAGGGCCGCCATCACTCCACATACGACCTCATGCTCGAAAGCGTAGGCTATTGGGTAGGACAACGGGGACTTCCCCTTAAAAAATTCGTAGTCGGAATGCCGGCATACGGCGTGCCTTCGGGAATAATGCGCAGCGGCAATACACGTGACTACGCCGGCATAATCCGCGAAGGAGGCAGCTGTATGGGCGATGTGGCAATGATATCCAGTATCCGCAATCCTCAGCCTTATCCGGTTTATTACAACGGCATAAAGACTATCCGTGAGAAAACGCGCTACGCCGCCGGCAACAATCTGGGAGGTATAATGTTCTGGGAAGTCATGGGCGACCGCCACGATGACCTGTCGCTCATCGGAGCCGCGTGCGACGAGGCCGTATCCTGCGGGGCCAAAACCGTTCCTCCGGCAAAAACGAAACATGGAAAAAGGAAATAAAGCCGCCGATAATGTATCCGGCACGCTTTTAAACACCGTAGAGGGACAAACCGGATGGATACGCGAGGTGATGATAGGCCGGGCGCGCCGGCTTGCCGAATGCGGACTGACCGACATAACTTTCATGGTCATAGGGCAGGGTATAGAAACGATGGGAGCCTTTCTGGACAAAAAACCGTTCCGTGCAAAAGGGCAGGCGGCATCGCGTTTTTCAGTGGCTCTGGACGAGCTTTTTCCGCCGCGTTACTCCGCGCTAAACGGCCGCGGTTTCCTATTTGCCAACCTGCGTTCGAGCCTGACACACCTGTCGGTGGGAAGCCCGCATTTAGTCCTCGCACATACCTGCGACAAAGCCGTACATCTGTCGGTAAAAAACAAAAAAACGACGCTGGTACTCGAAAACCTTATGGACGACTATGTTGCCGCATGGGAAAAAATAATAGACAGACTTGCAGGCGGGACACTGCGGATAAAACCCCTGGCCGCTGCATCATCTGCCGATTAACCCGATATTCGGTCGTTTTAATACAGGCAAATACGGGGACATGTGAGATAATATTAATGTAAATACTTGAAATAAAGACAAACATGAAACGTTTCTTATCATCCGTAGCAATCCTTATGCTGCTGGGTTTTCTCCCTGTACAGGCGCAAACACACGCATCCACATCCGCCGACGACACCATAAGGTATGTGGATGCGTCACAATTTCAAATCATAGGCCAGATAACGCGTCAGGGGCTCGAATCGCCTTACGACCGACTTCCTGCATACCTTAAGGACTCCATCCGTAAGGAACTGTGGGACTTGGGCAAGAATTCTTCAGGCGTGGCAGTGCGTTTCCGTACCGATTCGAAAAGGATAACAGCACGATGGGAAGTGCTCAACAACATGTGGATGAACCATATGACGCCGGTAGGGATAAAAGGCCTGGACCTTTACACTCTGGAAGGCAACAGATGGATATTCGTGGGGTCGGCGCGGCCGGGACACGGAAAAGCCGTTTTCACTTCGCGTTTTATCGACAACATGGACGGACAGATGAGGGAATATATGCTGTATATGCCCCTTTACGACTGCGCAACTAAAGTAGAAATCGGAGTCTATTCGCACTCTAAAATATCCGGACCCGCGCCTAATGTGTATTTCCCAGGCAAACCGGTCGTGGTGTACGGAACAAGCATCACGCAAGGCGGATGCGCCAACCGCCCCGGAATGTCGTACACATCGATATTGTCGCGAAAAATGAACCGCGAATTCATAAACCTAGGTTTTTCGGGCAACGGCCGTCTGGACTACGAAATAGCTCGTCTGATGGCTGAAAAAGACGCTTCGTGCTTCATTCTGGACAATATGGCAAACTGTACTGCTCCAATGCTAGACCGGCTCGAAGGCTTTATAAAAATACTTAGGGAAAAACACCCGGAAACACCGATCCTGCTTCTCGGTAACGCACGCTATACATTCACCAGGTTCAATACCGTAAGCGCTAAGGAAGTGGCGGAAAAAGACAACCGCCTGTCCGAAATATACAACAAGCTCCGCCGTACGGACAAAAACCTGTACTATATGTCTGCACAGGATCTCATAGGGAATGATGAGGAAGCCACCGTGGACGGCACTCACTTCACGGACCTGGGTTTTATACGCATGTCGGATGCCATTTATCCGCTTTTGGACAAGATAGTGCGCAAGACCGAATAAACGTGTGATGTAAATAGCACGTTAAGTATATGTGAAATACATCCCTCACCGGGGTATTTTCCTTATTTTTACACTCGCGTCGGATCCTGCGGATGCGGAAAAAAAGAATATCGAAAGGGGATATAATACAATAAAAATGCTCAAAAACACCCTGCAACAAAAGCTCTCGCAGCGTTTCTCGCCTTCGCAGATACAGCTGATGAACATGCTCGCCCTGCCTACGGTGGCTTTCGAACAATACCTTGCCGACGAACTGGAATCCAACCCCGCCCTCGATGAAATAACGTCCGCCCAGGACGATTATACCCAGGACGCTGACAATGCGGCAGAACAGGATACTGACGAAAACGACTACACGCCTGAAGCATCCGACGATTTCGACATACAAGATTACATGTTCGACGACGAAGACCCCGATTACGTGCCATCGTCATCCTCGAGCGACACGTCGGGCGACCGCAATTCATTCATTGCCTCGCAAAGCGGACAGGAGTCATTTACGGCGCATCTGCTCGAACAGCTTTCACTGGAAAACCTTTCCGAACGCCAAATGACCATAGGCCGCTACATAATCGGCAATATCGACTCCGACGGATATCTGCGCACCGACCTGATGTCCGTTTCCGACGATCTGGCATTTACCGCCTCGATGGACGTTTCCACGGAAGAAATAAAACAAGTGCTTTCCGTTATCCAGAGTTTCGACCCTCCCGGCGTGGGCGCTACCTCGCTACAGCAATGCTTGTCGATACAGCTATCGTCCATGGCTCCGTCACCTGCTGTCGACCTGGCCAAAAGAATCGTCGATGAAGCTTTCGACGATCTGGGCAAAAAAAACTTCGACAGGCTCGCCGAACGTCTGGGATGTACACGAGGACAACTTTCGGACGCGGTAAACGAAATAGCGAGGCTGAACCCTAAACCGGGGAACAGCTACTCACAAAACACATCGTCCCCGTCACAACTCCAGGTAACTCCGGACTTTATAATCCGCGTCGAAGACGGCCAGGTCGAAATAACCCTGGCACAAGGCAATACTCCCCGGTTGAAAATATCGCCCGAATATTCAGGGATGCTCGCACGGCTGGACAGAACGGACGGCAAAACCCGCAAGGAAAAGGATACGGCCGCATTCATAAAAAACAAAATAGACTCTGCCCGCTGGTTTATAGATGCCGTACGCCAAAGAAGGAACACTCTGATGCTGATAATGGAATCTATTGTCCGCCGGCAAAAAGAATACCTGCTTTCCGGCGATGTGTCCGACATGCGCCCTCTGGGACTTAAGGACATAGCCTCGGACGTTGGAATGGACATATCGACCGTATCGCGGGTAGTATCGCAGAAATACGCTGACACGCCTTACGGAACCATGAGCCTGAAAAACTTTTTCAGCGATGCGGCCGTAAACGAAAAAGGCGAAGACATATCCACCCGCGAGGTAAAAGAAGCCCTACGTGAAATTATAAGTTCGGAAGACAAGAATTCCCCGCTTACCGACGAACAACTTACTTCCATATTGTCGGACAAAGGATACAGAATAGCCCGCCGTACCACGGCAAAATACAGGGAAAGCCTAGGTTTCCCCTCTGCCCGCCTGCGCAGGGAACTGTATAACACCAAATTCTAACGTCAACCCGGGCACAGTGAAAAACAGCGAAAACATATTCTGGAAAATAATATCGGCATTATTCAATCCGATAGCGGCGCCATTGTGGGCCGTAGTGCTTTATTACGTATCGGCACAGAGGCCTTTTACGTTAATCGAGGCGGTGTACACTGCTGGAGTAGTGGCTATGGCCACCATTGCCATACCGGTACCGGTAATGCTGGTGCTCAAAGGTGCAGGAAAGATAGAAAGCCTCGGGCTTAGAAATGCTTACGAACGGCGTCTACCGCTTCTGATGATATGTATCCTGCTTATGGCGGCGCTGAGGTTTTACCTGATAGGACGCGTATCGCCGGAAGTAACCCTATGCCTTGCCGCCGCCACCGCATCGCTTTTTATAACATACATTTCCCTGTACTGGGACAAGATAAGCCTGCATGCAATGGGCATATCGGGCCTGGTGTGTTTTATGTTCATGCTGATGTATAAATGGGGCTGGCCGTTAAGTGCGGCATTGCCGGTCGCGGCAGGCATGCTCGCGGTTTACGACATAGTAGTCATGGCCCGCATGGAACTAGGCCGTCACAACTGGAGGCAGATAATACTCGGCACCATAGTCGGAGGAGTGCCGCAAGTATTGGCTTTCGCCCTCCTGTACCAGGGCGGAGGACGGTTCTGACAAAACAATACGTAATGATAAACAAAAAATCGGGAAGGCCGTTTCGGCCTTCCCGATTTTTTCTGCAAGCGCAGGGTGTTTAAAGTATATACACCAAAAGCCCGAAGTTGAAACTACGCGTGTCTTCAAGCCCCGGAACATCCTGCACCAGGGACGATTTAAACAACGAATTGATAGTGTAATCCGCTTTCAGAGTGAATTTGCCGTATCCAACCTGAAGATTGGCCGTGAACAACCAGTTTTCCAGATAAGGCAGGTTGTAATAACGGACTTTCATGTAATCGTTCTTAACGGTAGCATGCGTACGCACAACCCACGAAGGCGTCACACCGGCATAAACCCTCCAGAAACGGTATTTTTCAGCCGTCGAACCACGGAAACGCAGCTGTATTGGAAAATCTATGCTCTGCATGGAAAAGCGGTTGTTTTTGAACTGGTCGCTATCCATTATACTTATCAACGGACCACTAGCGTTTTTTGTCATGGACAGGTTGGTATAATAAGTATGGAATGAATAACCCACACCTACGCCTAAACCGATGTTTCGCCGTTTGTTCAAAGGAATATCCCGCACATATCCGAACGAAATGGTATTGGGAAACGAATACTGGTTCATCTGCTGCGGCATGGAAGTAAGCACGTTGTACGTAAGCGCCACGAACAACTGGTCGTCCAGATATCGCGGTCCTTTCCCACGCACGAAACTGGAAAACATACTTTTGTTCTCGTCCGCCTGCTGGGAGTAGGAATATCCCGAAGGTATCAGCGCCGCCGCGCAAAACAACACGGAAGCTGTTATCGAAAATAATGACTTACGTTTCATGACATTATATTTTTAGGTTTAAAATTCTGCGCTTTGCGGATAACGCGGGAACGGTATCACGTCACGTATGTTGCCCATGCCGGTTACGAACTGAACCAGACGTTCGAATCCGAGTCCGAAGCCCGAATGCGGAGCCGTTCCAAAACGACGGGTATCGAGATACCACCACAGCTCCTTTTCGTTCATGCCCATCTTTCTGACTTTTTCCATCAGCATATCGTAACGCTCCTCACGCTGGCTTCCGCCCACAATCTCGCCGATTCCGGGAAAAAGCACATCCATGGCGCGAACGGTCTTGCCGTCGTCGTTAAGACGCATGTAAAAAGCCTTTATTTCTGCCGGATAATCGTACAGTATCACAGGACATCCGAAATGTTTTTCCACCAGGTAGCGTTCGTGTTCGCTCTGAAGGTCCATGCCCCATCCCGTGACCGGATATTTGAATTTATTCTTTTTCGCCGGTTTGCTGTCCATAAGGATATCGATAGCTTCGGTATAGCTTATACGCTTGAAGTCATGCTTCAAAACGAAATCCAACTTTTCCAGAAGGCCCATTTCCGAACGTTCGGCAGCCGGCTTCTGACTCTCGGTCTTGCGGAAACGCTCGTCGAGATATTCCAGGTCGTCCTTGCAGCGCTCCATTACGTCGCGGATAACGCTTTTTATGAAATCTTCGGCAAGGTCCATGTTTTCTTCCAGCTCCGCAAAAGCCACTTCAGGCTCTATCATCCAGAACTCGGCCAAATGACGCGAAGTGTTGGAGTTTTCTGCGCGGAACGTCGGCCCGAACGTGTACACCTGTCCCAATGCCATAGCGTACGTTTCAGCCTCGAGTTGTCCGGAAACCGTCAGGTTGGTCTGGCGGCCGAAAAAGTCCTTTGAAAAATCAACCGCCCCGGATTCGCACTTAGGCGCGCCCTCGTGCGGCAATACCGACACGCCGAACATTTCTCCCGCTCCTTCGCAGTCCGAACCTGTTATTATCGGCGCGTTGAAATAAAAGAACCCTTTCGATGCGAAATACCGGTGTATAGCCTGCGCAGCTGTCGAACGCACGCGCATAACCGCCCCGAAAAGGTTGGTGCGCGGACGCAAATGGGCTATTTCACGCAAAAATTCCAAAGAATGTGCTTTCGGCTGCAACGGATATTCGTCCGGATTGGCCTCGCCAAGTATTTCGAGCCTGCCGACAAGCAATTCGTAGTCCTGACCCTTACCCTGGCTTTCTTTCAATACGCCTTCCGCAGATATGCACGTTCCGGCGTACAAACGTTTTATGTCGGATGCCGGATGATTTCCCTGATTTATTACGCACTGGAGGTTCTTTACGCTCGACCCGTCGTTAAGGGCTATGAACATATCGTTGCGGAAAGTCCTGACCCATCCGCTTACCTTTACTTCCTTTCCGAGAGCCTCTCCCGTGAGCAGCTCGCTGATTTTCGTGCGTTTCATCTTTTTCTTTTCCTTCAAAAAATTATTTTATTCTTTAATGTTCATATATGCGGCGCAACCCGATGTGTACCGCATATCATGCAAAATTGATGATTTTTGGTCAAATAACATATTTTTTTTGCATAGAAAATAGACATGGAGCAGATAGTAAAGGCAAAAACCGCCATTATTCACACCGATACGATTTTAATGTTAAATTAGTGTTGTTTCGGATGTTTTTTTCTGATTTTTTAAAAAAACATTTGCTGTTTACCAAAGAACCCATATATTTGTTGCCATATTTACAACGAAGGAAATGATAGTCAGCATTAATATGAACAATAATTGGAGGCCCTCCCTGCGTAACACGCAGCCGTGAGCAAAGCAGACATATACGTTCATATTGAGATTTGAAAATGTCTGCCGCTCCTGCGGCGGGCATTTTTGATTTTTAAGACGCATGTACAAACAGTACGGCACAGGGAGAAAAATTTACAACTTTTAAAACCGGTTACAACAGAAAATGAACATTTACGAAAAAGAAGGACTGTTTCGTCCTCCAAAATGTGAACCTCGGCTTGCTCCGGGTACACCATGACCGGGATAGATCGGCGCCTG
>ENA-USUG01007649-USUG01007649.1-human-gut-metagenome-genome-assembly--contig:-NODE-7649-length-10350-cov-4.168111_pt1 | contig 10350 bp, 8 predicted proteins | sample MGYA00250059_ERZ773394 | MGnify/ENA primary metagenome ERZ773394 (study PRJEB29103, sample SAMN06111957) | human gut metagenome | biome: human gut; feature: ankylosing spondylitis patient; material... | reverse complement strand
GCTCAAACTTTTGAAAAAGCAGGAGCTATTTATTTACATGTTGTAGATTTAGATGGCGCTAAAGATGGTTTTGCTAAAAATTTAGAAACGATTAAAAAAATTAGAAATAGCACAAAAATGAAAATAGAACTTGGTGGAGGAATCCGTGATTTGAAAACAGTTCAACTCTATTTAGATAAAGTAGGAATTGATCGTGTTATTTTAGGAACTGCAGCTTTAAAAGACCCCGAATTTTTAAAAGAAGCATTAAGACAATATGGCAGTGAGAAAATAGTTGTCGGTGTAGATGTTAAAAATGGTTTTGTTTCTACAGCAGGATGGTTAGAAACAAGTCAAATGCCTTATATTGAATTTATTCAATATTTGGAATCTATTGGTGTTGGTTATATTGTAGCAACAGATATTTCTAAAGATGGAACTTTGATAGGACCTAATTTTGAAATGTATGATGAAATCGCTAAAAACAGTCAAATTCAATTTGTTGTTTCTGGAGGAATTAAAGATTTTGATAATATTCAAAAAGTTGCTCAAAAAGATTATTATGCATGTATCGTTGGAAAAGCTTATTATGAAAAGAAAATTGATTTAAAGGAGACAATCAAATGCTTACAAAACGTATAATTCCTTGTTTGGATATCAAAGATGGGAAAGTGGTTAAAGGAGTTAATTTTGTTGGGTTAAAAGATGTTGGAGACCCTATTGAACTTGCTAAAAAATATGACGTACAATGTGCAGATGAAGTTGTCTTTTTGGATATTACAGCTTCTTATGAAGATAGAGGCATTATGAAAGATATTATTGAACGCGGGGCTTCAGAACTGACAATTCCTCTAGCAGTAGGAGGTGGAATTAGAACATTAGATGATTTTAGAATGATTCTTGCCTCAGGTGCTGATAAAGTTTCTGTTAATTCTGCAGCAATTGTTAATCCTCAACTAATTAAAGAAGCAGCTGATGAATTTGGGGTTCAATGTGTAGTAATTGCTATTGATGCCAAAAAAAGAGAAGATCAAAGTGGATGGGATGTCTACGTTAAAGGTGGAAGAGAAAATACAGGTTTAGATTTAATTGAATGGGTAAAAAAATGCGAAAGTTTAGGTGCTGGAGAAGTATTGCTTACTTCGATGGATGCTGACGGAACTAAAGCGGGTTATGATATTGAAATGCTTAATGCTGTTTGTAAGGCTGTTGACATTCCAGTAATTGCTTCAGGTGGTTGTGGAAGTATTCAAGATATTGTTGATGTTTTTGAAAAAACAAATGTTGATGCAGCATTAGTGGCTTCACTTTTCCACTTTAATGAAGCAACTGTTGAAGATGTAAGAAATGAATGTAAAAAACATGGTATAAATGTAAGGAGAACAAGATAATGAGACCAGATTTTAATAAAATGGAATTAATTCCAGCAATTGTCCAAGATTATCAAACAAAAGAAGTATTAATGTTAGCTTATGTCAATGAAGAAGCTTATGATAAAATGTTAGAACTTAAACAAACTGTTTTTTATTCAAGAAGCAGACAAAAGTTATGGCATAAAGGAGAAGAATCAGGACATTTTCAAGATATTAAAGGAATGTATTTAGATTGTGATTTAGATACTTTATTGATTTATGTCAAACAAACAGGAGTGGCTTGTCATACTGGGGCTTATTCATGCTTCTTTAATGAAGTACAAGCTTATGATGCAAGAGATATTTTTAGAGAATTGGAAAAAACAATTGCTGATCGTAAAATTCATCCAGTTGAAAAATCTTATACAAATTACTTATTGAATGAAGGGGTTGATAAGATTTGTAAAAAAGTGGGTGAAGAGGCAAGCGAAACAATTATTGCAGCAAAAAATGATAATAAAGAAGAATTGGTTGGAGAAATATCTGATTTATTATTCCACACTTTTGTTTTAATGAATGATCGAGGTGTCAGTTTAGAAGATATTCAAAATAAACTTAAAGAAAGACATCAAGTAACTGGAAACAAAAAAGAATTTCATACAAGAGGAGATTATTAAATCTTCTCTTTTTATGTTTCATATTATGAAAAAATGTAAACGAATACATGAAAATGAATATAATAATAATCAATGATAAAGGAGGAATTCAAATGGGATTTAAAGAAGGATTTTTCTGGGGAGGAGCAACAGCTGCAAACCAATATGAAGGTGGATGGAATGAAGGCGGACGAGGTCCAGCTTTAACAGATTTTACAACAGGTGGAAGTGTCAAAGAACCAAGAAAAGTAACTTGGATCGATAAAGATGGGAACGCTCATGCAACACCACAAGTTCATTTTGATGATGCTTTACCAGAAGGCGGAGATCATTATGCATGTTTAGATGATTATCTATATCCAAATCATGAAGGTACAGATTTCTATCATCATTATAAAGAAGATATTAAATTATTTGCAGACATGGGATTCAAGATGTTTAGAATGTCTATTTCTTGGTCAAGAATTTATCCAAAAGGAATTGAAGAAACACCTAATCAAGAAGGTATTGAATTCTATAGAGATGTATTTAAAGAATTAAGAAAATATAACATTGAACCATTAGTCACAATTCATCACTTTGATACACCAATTTATTTAGTGGAAAAATATGGCGATTGGCAAGATCGTCAATACATTGAATTCTTTGTAAAATACTGTAAAACAGTCTTTACAGAATACAAAGGACTTGTTAAATATTGGTTAACATTTAACGAAATTAATAACACATTAAATGTTATTAATATGTTTGGTAATGGTACAACTAATGAAGATTATAAAAAACGTTTAACACATTTACATTATCAATTTGTTGCCAGCGCAAAAGCTGTTAAATTAGGACATGAAATTGATCCTGAAAATAAAATTGGTTGTATGTTAGGTGGAGCAATTACTTATCCTCATACATGTGATCCCAAAGATGTTTTATTAAATCAACAAACAATGGAAGAAAATTTCTGGTATTGTGGAGATGTTCAATGCTTTGGTGCTTATCCTCCATTTGCAAAGAGAATTTGGAAAGAACATAACATTATAGATTTAGATATCACTGAAGAAGATTTAAAAGTCTTAAAAGAAGGTGTTGTTGATATGTTTACATATAGTTACTATATGACAAACAATGTGACAACTCATGAAACAGAAGTACATTGTGCGGATCTGCATCTGGGTTCCAGAATGGAATCCGGACTGCCGCCTGCGAAGGCGCAGGAGAGGCGTATGGAACTGCTGCATACATTTGTGAATATGGTGGAACGTGCTTCCAGCGAAGGCGTGGAAGCTATGTTGCTTTGCGGAGATCTGTTTGATACGGAACAGGTGTCTGTCCGGACAAAGAGTGTGGTGAGAAATACGATCGAGGCATACCCGGAGATTATGTTTTATTATTTGCGAGGAAATCATGATCGGATGGAGCGGACATCCACAGAAAGGATACAAAATCTCCGCACATTTAATGACGGATGGACTACTTATGAGCAAGGAGACATTACCATTACCGGTATGGAATTATCAGGAGAATGGGATCCGACATGGGCTGATCAGCTGCAGGAGGAGCTTTCTGATTATCCAGGCAAGCTACATGTCGTAATGCTTCATGGAATGGTCAGTGAATATGGTCAGGGAGAAGAAGGAATCGCACTTCGGGATCTGCGTGGACGGGGCATTGATTATCTGGCACTTGGGCATGTGCATTCTTTCCGACAGGAAAAGCTGGATGAACAGGGAATCTGGTGTTACAGCGGATGTCTGGAAGGCAGAGGGTTTGACGAGTGCGGAACGAAGGGTTATGTGATGCTGGAGATGGTGGCTCAGCATCTGGTGCCCACATTTGTGCTGGCGGCAAAGCGGACGCTGCGTGAGGTGGTGATTGAAGTCACAGAGACATATACAGAACAGGAGATCATGGCTCAGATACAAGGGCAGTTAACAGAGATTCCGTCGCAGGATCTGATAAAAATAGTTCTGAAGGGGCAGGTAAGTCCGGAGTGTGATCTTGATCTGCTGTGGATGAAGCGGAAGCTGGAGTCCGATTATTATTTTCTGAAGATCAAGGATCAGACGAAGGTCGCAGTGCGAGCAGAGGATTATCAGTATGACCGGTCTTTGAAGGGTGAGTTTGTGAGGTTAGTTCAGGAGACAGATCTTTCAGAGGAAGATCAAAGCGAGATATTGAAGCTTGGGATACAGGCGCTGAAGGGAGAGGCATAGCATGCAGATCAGACGGATACAGATTGCGGATTTTGGAAAACTGCATGATATGGAACTGGATTTTTCTGAAGGGTTTCAGACGATCACCGGCGAAAATGGCTGGGGGAAATCCACCATGGCGGCATTTATCAAAGCGATGCTGTATGGCATGGAAGCAACCACCAGACGTTCTCTTCTGGAAAATGAGAGACGTCATTATCAGCCCTGGCAGGGTGGAGCTTATGGTGGAAGTATGGAATTTACAGCTGGTGGAAAGACTTATCGTGCAGAGCGTACCTTTGGCAGCAAAGAAAAGGATGATACCTTTGCACTGTATGATCTGAGCACAGGACTTCTGAGCACTGATTATTCGGGGCGGCTGGGAGAAGAATTATTTCATATTGACCGTGGAGCATGGGAACGGAGCTGCTATCTTGGACAGCGGAAGCTGGAAGTGCTGGTAAACGACAGTCTGCATGCAAGGCTCAGTCATGCAGAAGAGGATGCAGGCGATATTGAAAATTATGAGCGGGCAGCAGCGTCTCTGGAAGAGCGCATGAAGTTTCTGAAGAAGACGGGCAATCGAGGGGAGATTGCAAAGCTTCAGGAGGAACGAAGGCAGGTCAGAGAACAGATGGAGGCTTATGAGATTCAGCAGGAAAAGCTCTGGAAGGCGCAGCAGGAACTGTTGGAGAAGAGATTGAAGGAGCAGGAGGAGAAGCTTCGGGAAGCTAACGTGCGCCTGGCGGGATATGAGGAGCTTCCAATGAAAGAGCAGGAGCTTGATCGGCTGCGAGAGCAGATTTTCCGGTTTCAGGCTGCTCAGGAACGGGAGCAGACAGCAAAGCAGCAATATATGCAGGCCCAGAAGCAGGAAGAGAGACGAAAAGCGGAATTGGAAGAGGTTCGTGAGTGTGCACAGGAGCAGAAATACAGCGACAGAAAATGGATGCTGACAGGTGTGACTGGTCTGATCGTGATGTTGACGGGTATTGTGTTGATGGTATGTTGCTTTTCAGATATCATATTCATGACAGCACTGCTTGGCATTTTGATACTGCTCGGTCTTGCCTCGACAATCACCTCATTTCTCCAGTTATCCAGAAATCAGCGTTCCTGTCATCTTGCAAAAGAGATCTACAACCAACGTGTGGCAGAACTGCAGCAGTATCAGAAGCAGAGCAAGCAGTTGAAAAAGCAGTGGGATGAGGCAGAAGCAGAGAGAAAAGAACAGGAGCAGGATCCGATTCTGCAAAAGCTTCGGAAAGCAACGGGCTATGTCATGGAGCAGCTTCCAGACGCAGAGACACTGGAGCAGTGCTGGCAGCGGGAACGGGAGCGGAGCAGGGAGTTTCAGAATCTACGTCAGAGCTGTGAGAATCAGAGAAAAGAGGTACGGAAGTGCCAACAGGAACTGGTTTCCTATGAACAGCAGGGAAAGCATGTGGGGCAGACGGAGGTTCGTCTGGAACTGGAAGAAAAACTGACGGATTTATCGGAGCAGATTCAGGAGTTGGAGCGAAAATACGAACTGCTATCCCGAACGCTGGAACTCCTGAAGACAGCCAGAGATCGATTCCTGGGAAGATATCTGACTATATTAAAAGAAAAGACGGCGGAGTATCTTTCTATTCTGGAACCGGCATGGAAGGACAGTATTGAGATGGATGTGAATCTGAAGCTTCGGGTCCGTCAGCAGGGGATCTTGCGTGATCCGGAATATTTCAGCACTGGCTGGCAGGACCTGTTTCGGTTGGCGCAACGGTTTGCGCTGATGGATGCGTTGTGCGAAGGAGAATCATCGATGGCGGTCCTGGATGATCCCTTTGTGAATCTGGATGAAGAGAAGCGGGCGCGGACACTGGAATTATTGAATCAAATAGGAAAACAGCGGCAGATTATTTATTTTACCTGCCGTCGTTAAGATCAGGGAACATCATTCGTTTTTGCGTGTGAACAGCGGATGATGTTTTCTTGCGTAAAGATATGTAATTGTGTGGATCAATGTGGTCAGGATCCATGAGGTAGCATAGCAAAGGTACAATACCTGCTGGGTCGGGAACCAGGTAAATATGGTGGCAAGCCAGATGATCCGGTACAGACAGGCACCGGAGACAGCCACCAGCATGGGTGTGATCGCGTATCCAAGGCCGCGCATAACACCCATGACCACTTCCATGATACCGCATAGAAAATACGGCATGGCGATCCAGAACATTCGGATCTGTCCGGCAGAGATCACAGCTGGATCTGTGGAGTAGATGGATAGAAGCTGTCTGGAAAACAGATTGGCAGTACCACCCATAAGGATACCGGTTACAGTGACAAGTCCTAAGCAGGAGAAAAGGATCTTATTGATCCGTTCAGGTTTTCCGGCACCGTTATTCTGGCTTACGAAGCTGACCGTTGCCTGATGAACTCCATTCATGGAAATATATACAAAATTTTCGATACTGGCAGAAGCACTGCTGCCGGCCATGACTACTGAACCAAAGGAGTTGATGGAGGACTGGATCAGCACATTGGAGAAGGAAAACATACCACTCTGGATTCCGGCTGGCAGCCCAATCCGCAGCATGCGGAACAACTGATCTTTCTGAATATACAGCTTTCGGATGTTCAGGTGACAGGGGCCATCTGTCCGGCACAGACAATTCAGGATCAGAACGGCACTTAAGGTCTCTGACAGGATCGTTGCCAGAGCAACACCGGCCACATCCATGTGAAGCAAGATCACAAAGATCAGGTTCAGGACTACATTTAGCACTCCTGCAGCAGACAGAAAATAAAGCGGCCGCTTGGTATCGCCCATGGCACGCAGGATTGCACTGCCGAAATTATATGCCATGTTGGAAGGCATACCAATAAAAATGATCATTAAATATAGAGAAGCTTTATCAATGACATCGGCAGGAGTCCCCATCCATTGGAGCATTGGTCGACCAAATAAAAATCCCAATAGAATCATAGCAGATCCAGATAAAATACTGACACTGACGGCTGTGTGGATGCCGTCTTTCGTTCCCTGATCGTCCTGGTTTCCAAGGGTTCGTGCCACATTTACATTGGCTCCGATGGAAAATCCGATAAATAATGTGGTCAGCAGGCTTAAAAGCTCAGTAGTGGAACCTACAGCTGCCAGGGAAGTACTTCCGGCAAAACGGCCAACCACGATCACATCCGCAGCATTGAACAGAAGCTGCAGACAGCTTGACAGCATCAAAGGCAAACTAAATGCAATGACCTTTTGTAAGACCGGGCCATTGCACATATCCATTTTACAGGATTCTTTTGACATCATTGTCCCCTCCATTTTCTGCGATATTCTCTTGCAGTGATTCCTTCTGCTTTTTGAAATACTTTATTGAAATAGCTGTTGTCTTCGATTCCGCAGGCTCGGGCGATCGCTTCAATCTGCTGATCACTGAAACGTAATAGTTCTTTGGCTTTCGTGATCCGTTGGGAATTGACATAACTTCCAACGGTGATTCCGAAGGCTTTTTTGAATTCCCGCGACATATGGTATTTGCTGATATAGAACAGGTTTGCCAGTTCATCAAGGGATATTTTTTCAGTAAAATGCTCATCCAGAAATCCACGAATTTCCAGAAGTTTAGAGGTGATATGATCCTCTTTTTTTACAGGAATTTCAGTCTGCCAGGTCAGAATCTGTGTGACCAGACGGTGCAGCAGTTCATTTTCCAGCAGCTCTCGGTTACCGGCACGATTTTTCTCCAGGATCAGTATCTGCTCCAGGATGGACTGAAAATCGGAAGGGCTGTCCGGATGAAAGACAGAAGCCTTCTGGTGACGGGTAAAATAAGCATGATATCCGGACATTGCAGTTCCGTAAAAATGTACCCACAGGAGAGTCCAGGGATCGTCCTCGCTGCTTTCGTGAGCATAAGGTTCCTGACAATCCAGAAAGATATGATCGCCAGGACCGATTTCCCAGAGGTTCTTTCCGATAGTGACTGTTCCGCGGCCGGACAATACAATAAAGAAAAGATAGGATTCCAGATGGGACCGACGGCTGATATGACGGTCCCGGCTCTTGAGCCGTCCAGTTTCCTGAATATACAGAAGATTCTGACGGGCAAATGAGCTTGGCGTATGGATATAGCGACAGATCTGATCATTTTGTAAAATTACTGCCATGAACATACCTCCAGGAGTAAAATATATAGGAGCAATATAATACTATTTTTTCGCAAGGATTTACATAGATTTCTTATATTTTCTATCTTATAATATAGTCCGGTTTTTGTAAAGTAAATACAAGTTATTACTATTTTTCAGGAGGAATATATGAGTAAAAAAGCATTGATCACAGGTATCACCGGACAGGATGGTTCTTTCCTTGCAGAGTTTCTGCTGGGAAAAGGGTATGAGGTACACGGCATTACCCGCCGTTCTTCTTTGGCAAACACTGGAAGAATCGACCATCTGTTGGAGAAACATGCAGTGACTCTTCATGATGGAGATCTGTCTGATTCATCCAGTCTGATCCGTATTATCGGAGAGGTACAGCCAGATGAGATCTACAACCTGGCTGCACAGAGCCATGTACAGGTAAGCTTCGATGTACCGGAGTATTCAGGAGATGTAGACGCACTTGGCGTCTTAAGAATTCTGGAGGCTGTCAGAATCACCGGTCTTACCAAGAAAACGAAGATCTATCAGGCATCCACTTCTGAGCTTTACGGAAAAGTTGAGGAGGTTCCGCAGCGTGAGACCACTCCGTTCCATCCGTACAGCCCGTATGCAGTAGCAAAACAGTATGGCTTCTGGATCGTGAAGGAATACAGAGAAGCATATGGTATGTTTGCTGTAAACGGAATCCTGTTTAATCATGAGTCTGAGCGTCGTGGAGAGAATTTTGTAACCAGAAAGATCACTCTGGCAGCAGGAAGAATCGCTTGTGGTATTCAGGATCACCTGGAGCTTGGAAATATGGATTCTTTAAGAGACTGGGGATATGCCAAGGATTATGTAGAGTGTATGTGGCTGATGCTGCAGCATGAGACTCCGGAAGATTTTGTTATCGCAACCGGAGAGCAGCATACGGTACGTGATTTCACTGAGCGCGCATTCAAAGCAGTTGGCATCGACCTTCGTTGGGAAGGAACCGGCATTGATGAGAAGGGTTATGATGTGAAGACCGGAAAGATGCTGGTATGCGTCAACAAAGCATGGTTCCGTCCGACCGACGTGGATAATCTGTGGGGAGATCCGACCAAGGCGAAGACGGTTCTCGGATGGAATCCGCAGACCACCACTTACCAGGAACTGGTAGAAATCATGGCAAAACATGACCTGGAGCTGGCAAAGAGAGAAGCAGCATTAAGAAACGTGCAGTAGACAGGAGAGAGAAAATCATGATGAATAAAGATGGAAAGATTTATGTAGCAGGTCACCGGGGAATGGTAGGTTCTGCCATCGTACGTTCTCTGGAGAGAAACGGATACCACAATATTATTACCAGAACCCATAAAGAACTGGACCTGACCCGTCAGGATCAGGTGGAAAAATTCTTCGCAGAGGAGAAGCCGGATTATGTATTTCTGGCTGCTGCAAAAGTAGGTGGAATCGTCGCAAACAGCGAAGCTCTGGCTGACTTTATGTATGACAATATGATCCTTGAGATGAATGTGATCCACGAAGCATGGAAAAATAACTGTAAAAAGCTTCTGTTCCTTGGATCCAGCTGTATTTATCCGAGAATGGCTCCGCAGCCGATGAAAGAGAACTGTCTGCTGACTTCTGAACTGGAGAAGACCAATGAGGCTTATGCACTGGCAAAGATCAGTGGTCTGAAATACTGCGAGTTCCTGAACCGTCAGTACGGAACCGATTATATCAGCTGTATGCCGACCAATCTGTACGGACCGAATGATAACTATCATCCGACCCACAGCCATGTACTTCCGGCACTGATCCGTCGTTTTCATGAAGCAAAAGAGCAGGGACTGACCGAGGTTACCTGCTGGGGTACTGGTTCACCGCTTCGTGAGTTCCTGTATGTGGATGATCTGGCAGATGGCTGTGTTTATCTGATGAATAACTACAGTGGAAATGAGACTGTCAACATGGGTACCGGAAAAGAGCTGACCATTAAGGAACAGATCGGAAGAGCACACGTCTGAACTCCAGTCACTAGCTTATCTCGTATGCCGT
>ENA-USUG01007648-USUG01007648.1-human-gut-metagenome-genome-assembly--contig:-NODE-7648-length-10352-cov-7.167007_pt1 | contig 10352 bp, 10 predicted proteins | sample MGYA00250059_ERZ773394 | MGnify/ENA primary metagenome ERZ773394 (study PRJEB29103, sample SAMN06111957) | human gut metagenome | biome: human gut; feature: ankylosing spondylitis patient; material... | reverse complement strand
GTACCGCTTTGCACCTTCTCATACATCTGCAAAAGCCCCCATTTATTGATATTTTCCGAGTGCATGGCTATATAGATATCCCTCTTTCCGGTTTCTTTGTTATCGTAGGAAAGCTTTATCTGATTATATGTCTCCCCGTCGATACTTGTTGAGTAGTCAAAATTTTCAGCTGTCGCAGGCATAACAATATAATTTACCTTCATATCTTCAATATTTTTAAGTGTCAGCTTTCCAAAATTGTCATAGAGCACAAAAATTTTCTTTGTGTTTTTAAGTGTTGTATCCAATGTATCCTGAATCATGTCAAAAAACGTCTTGTTATCCTGTATATCATTTTCAATCACATACTCCGTATCGGCAATCTCACCGCATGTAAGTCCCACATCCTTGGCTATCATCTCTATAAACTCGGAAGCCTTTTTGTTCTCATACACATATGTATCCTTATTTTTCAGGTATCTGTGCTAGTCATAGGCCGTAACGCTTATGGTTTCGCCCTTGTCACGTTTCTTTTGGAACACAAACCCAAAAAAAACCGGTTTTTCGTCTACATAGAGCTTAACAGGATTACCTTCCTGAAAATTGAGGTCTCCATTTTTAACAACCTCGAATGTAAGCTTTCCCGGTACTCCCTGTCGTTCGGTAGACCACTTAATTCCGTCCAGTACAGGAGGATTATACGTATAGCCCTCATTTTCTATTGATAAATTAATCAAATTTAATCACCTGCCCCGGATAAATAAGGTTAGGGTTCTGGATATTGTTTTTTTTAGCTATATCCCAGCATTTAGAGCCGTCACCCAGATTAGCTTTGCAGATTGCCCAGAGGGAGTCTCCACTTTTTACCGTGTAGCTCTGCGGCTCCTCCTTGCTGTCAGGCCTTTCTGTCTCGGTTTTAACCTCTTTTTCTCCTTCCTCATTTTCAACAATCCTGTTCTTTGCCGATACCACAGCGTTATAATATTTAAGGGAGACACTGGCGGTTATATCAAAACCGTCACTGGCAGACTCTGTAAGCGAATAATCCTCAATGGAAACCTGTATAGACTCACCTTTCAGATATTCTTTGCCGTTTGGCAGAACGCGTGTCACCTGAAAGCTGACAGGCTTTTTCTCAGTTTTATATTTCTTGAGCATTGTGGTATAATATTCCGGCGATATAAAGTATTTATTGTCTGCCATTTTTTCCACTTTAAAACCCTCGGCATGGCTCTGGTATTGGGCAAACGGGTAATACACCGACGGAATGAGAAACTCGAAACTGAATTCTGTCAGCTTAGGCTCTCTCAAAAAATTTATTTCACTGCCGTCAATAAGCTCCATTGTTTTGTTGCTGTTGCCTATTTTTATAGAAAATTTAGATGGCGCAACCGGCAGCACCATATCCCCTAACTGAAATTTATACAACCATATGCACCTCCTCGGCTGTTGAGTAAACCGCTTCCTCAAGCTCTGTTTTAAATCTGTTCATAACACCATCAATGTCCATATTGCTGTTTACATTGGCAGTATTGGAAAAGTCGACTTTAATTTCCGCAGTTGTAAACCTGTTTATAGCTTCCTGTTCCGCCAAATCCTTAATATACTTGAGCTCCTCCTCTGTACCGGCAACTCCGTCAGATGTATTGGCAGTGTTATTTGCAATATTGATGCGGATAAGCCGCCTTGAACTGCGAGATCATCTCGCAAGCTTGCTGCAATACCCGCTCGGCGGTTAAAGGCAGGGTGAGCCGGCGACAAAGCGGGCAAGCCACCCCTCCGGGCACCGCCGACATCCGCCGCACCGAGCATTCCGCGCAATCCCCCGGATAAGCCGCCCCCGCCTTGGGCAATAGTCACCAAAAAGGCACCTGCCAATGCAAGAAAATTCTTCGTGCATAACAAAGAAAAGGGCTTGCAATCCGGCATAAAATGTGGTATACTTTACAGGAAGTAGAGAAGGAGAGTGGGTTTTGAGCGAATCCACTCTTAACTTTTGCCGGGGATGTGACGCGAACGTGACAGCCGGCGGGCAAATAGCTGAAGTCCTGCCGGACGGAGGCGCGAAAGGAGAGCCCCGTACAAGTATGGATGATAAGAATAAGCAGGCGGAGAAAGCCCCCCGCGCGGTGGCGCGGAAACTGCCGAACACAGGCGGCTCCCGGGTTGCCGAAACCGTCCGGATCCTGCTGGAACCGGTCGCGGAAACACTGGGCTACCGACTCTGGGACGTCGCATATGTCCGGGAGGGCGCCGACTATGTCCTGCGCCTGACCATAGACAAGCCGGACGTGTCGGGCAGTATCACCGTGGAGGACTGCGAGGCAATGTCCCACGCCGCAGACCCGGTGCTGGATGAGGCAGATCCCATCGGGCAGGGCTACCTGCTGGAGGTCTCGTCGCCCGGCCTGGAACGCGACCTGACAAGGGAGGAGCACTTCACCCTGTGCGCGGGCGAAAAGGTCGAGCTGAGACTGTTCGCCCCGCTGGACGGACGGCGGAGCTTTACCGGTATCCTGCGCGGCATGGACGGGGACGGATGCGTCCTGCTGGAAATGCCGGAGGGCGTCCGGCGGTTCCCCCGCACGGCGGTTTCCCGCGCGCACGTCGTGTTTGACTTCGGCTCGTGACGAATGACGAATCAAGATGAAAAATTCCGGAAAGGATGATACACCATGAACGCAGAGTTCTTCAGTGCCCTGGAGCAGTTGGAAAAGGAAAAGGGCATTTCCCAGAAGTATATGCTGGAAAAAATCGAGCTGGCACTCCAGTCCGCCTTCAAAAGGGAGTACGGAGCCACCGCGCTGATGCGCGTGGATATCGACGCCGATAAAAAGAAAATGCGGGCGTTCCTGCAGAAGGAAGTGGTCGAGGAGGTCGAGGACCCCATCTGCCAGATATCGCTGGAGGATGCACGCGCAATAAACCGCGGATACGAGCTGGGAAGCATGGTGGAGAAGGAAGTCAAAACCGACAGCATGCACCGGCTGAGCGCCGCCGCCGCCAAGTCCGTTATCATTCAGGGCATCCGCGAGGGAGAGCGGCAGGCGATGCAGGAGGCTTACGAGAACAAGAAGGAAGAGCTGATGACCGCTACGGTCAGCAAGATCAATCCCGATACGGGCGACGTCCTGCTGGAGATGGATCGCGGCGTGAACCCGCTCCCCAAGGCGGAGCAGATCCCCGGCGAGACATTCACGGTCGGGCAGAAGATCAAGGTCTACCTGACCGAGATCAACCGCGAGGCGCGCGGACCTGTGGTCACGCTGTCCCGCACGCACCCCAAGCTGGTCTGGCGGCTGTTTGAGCTGGAGGTGCCGGAGATCCAGGAGGGCACCGTCCTCATCAAGGGTGTTGCCCGCGAGGCAGGCTCCCGCACCAAGATCGCCATCTGGTCCCGCGACCCGGATGTGGACGCCGTCGGCGCCTGCATCGGTACGCACAATATGCGTATCGACGCCATCCTGTCCGAGCTGTCCGGCGAGAAGATAGACATTGTGCGCTTCAGTGAGGATACGGCGGAGTACGTCGCCGCCGCGCTGGCACCGGCAACGGTGCAGGATGTGGTCATGACCGCCGAGCGCGCCTGCCGCGTCACGGTATCCCCCGACCAGCTTTCGCTTGCTATCGGGCGCGAGGGACAGAACGTCCGGCTGGCGGCACGGCTGACCGGGTGCAAGATCGACATCAAGACCGACTGACGGCACGCACGGTACTTACCGCAAGAAAAAATCAGGGAGGCAGTCCGGTATGGCAGACAAGCAGAAACCCGCACCGCAAAGCGGCGTGAAGCCGCGGAAGATACCCATGCGCCAGTGTCTGGGCTGCAACGAGCACAGACCGAAGGCGGAGCTGCTCCGCGTCCTGCGCGCCCCGGACGGCAGTGTCGGGCTGGACTTCACCGGGAAGAAATCCGGGCGCGGCGCCTATATCTGCCGGAACGCCGCGTGCCTGCGTAAGGCGCGCAAGAGCCGGCGGCTGGAGCGGACGCTTGCCTGCGTGATTCCGGATGAAGTGTATGATCGCATGGAGGCGGAGATCCCCGGTTCCCCGCCCCCGGCAGGTACGAACCATGCAGGATAAGGAACATCTGCTCTCCACACTGGGGCTGTGCGCACGGGCGCGGGCGCTGGTGGTGGGGACGCCCCTGCTCTGCGAGACACTGCGGGCGGGGAACGGGCGGATACTCTGCGTGCTGGAGGCATCGGACACGTCCGCCAACACGCACAAGCGCCTGACCGACAAATGCACCTACTACCGCGTGCCGCTCCACAGGCTGGAGGCGGACGCCGGGACGTTGGGGCGTGCGGTCGGCAAAACCGGAGCCGTTGCCGCCGTAGGGGTGACGGATCCGGGGCTTCTGCGGGCACTGCACCTGCCTGAGGCAGGCGCGGGGAGCGCGGACGCCGAATCGAAATCAACATAGCCGGAGGCGGCGGTGCCCGGGAGGCAGACCGCGCCGGTGAGAAGTTTAGGAGGAAATATGGCGGTATTCAATCCACAGTTCAAGATCAACCAGATGGCAAAGGACATGGGGCTGAAAAGCAAGGAGATGACGGACATTCTGACCGAGAAGGGGCAGGAGAACGTCAGGAGCCAGCGTGCCCTGACCGAGCAGGAGTTCAATATCCTGATGCAGACGCTCACGGAGAAGCATCAGGTGGAGGACATTGCCGGGTACATGGACGGGCAGACCTGTATTCCCTCCGTAAAGGCGGCAGAGGCGAAGGCAGCCGCCGAGAAAGCAGCTGCCGATAAGGCAGCCGCCGAGAAGGCAGCCGCCGAAAAGGCAGCCGCCGAGAAGGCAGCCGCCGAAAAGGCAGCCGCTGAGAAAGTAGCCGCTGAGAAGGCAGCCGCCGAGAAGGCAGCCGCCGAAAAAGCAGCCGCAGAGAAAGCAGCCGCCGAAAAGGCAGCCGCCGAAAAGGCAGCCGCTGAAAAGGCAGCCGCTGAAAAGGCAGCCGCTGAAAAGGCAGCCGCTGAAAAGGCAGCCGCTGAAAAGGCAGCCGCCGAAAAGGCAGCCGCTGAGAAGGCAGCCGCAGAGAAGGCAGCTGCCGAGAAAGCAGCCGCCGAAAAGGCAGCTGCAGAAAAGGCGGCGGCAGAGAAAGCAGCCGCCGAGCGGGCGGCAGCGTCCGCGCGCAGACCGGCTCCCGGCGGTGCTGCGGCGGCAAGCCAGACGCAGAGGACGGATGCCGGCGTAAGACCCGGCAGCCGCGATGCACGCACGGACGCAAGACCTCCCCGCCAGGACGGTCGCCCGGCGCCGGACGGCAGACCTGCCCCCGGCGCGCGTCCCGCCGCGCCCGGCGCCGCCGGTCAGCGTCCCTTTGGGGATCGTCCTGCCGCGCCCGGTCAGCGTCCCTTTGGGGATCGCCCCGCCGCATCCGGTCAGAAGCCCTTCGGGGATCGTCCCGCCAACCGCGGCGGGCAGGGACCCCGCACCGGCGGACGTCCCGGCGAACGCGACAGAGGCGACTTCAATCAGAACGCTCCGCGTGAGCATTTTCAGGTGCAGGCGATCGTCCGCGGGCAGACGCCCAAGGGCGGCGACGCGCAGAAGGCACCCCGCGGCGCCACGCGCGTGGTCGATACCCGCATGACAACGGTCGATCTGTCCAAGTACGACGATAAGCTGAACACCTTTGTGTCCGAGCGGATGCAGGACGCACGCGGCGGAAGCCAGAAGGTCGGCAAGAGCCGGAATGCCGCGCCCGCCCCGCGCAGACCGCTGGGCAAGGCAGGCGCACGCAAACAGCCGCCCGTCAAGAAGGCGCCGCTGCAGGTCAAGATCCCGGATGAAATCGTGGTCAGCGATCTCGCCGCACGCCTGAAGGTCACGGCGGCGGAGGTCATCAAGCGCCTGATGCTCATGGGCGTCATGGCGACCGTCAACCAGACCGTGGACTACGACACCGCCGCCCTGGTGGCGGAGGAGTTGGGCGCCATCCCCTCCAAGGAGGTCGTGGTGTCCATTGAGGAACAGCTGTTCGATACGACGGAGGACGCTGCCGACGAACTCAAGCCGCGCGCGCCTGTCGTGTGCGTCATGGGGCACGTTGACCACGGCAAGACCTCCCTGCTGGACGCCATCCGCAATACGCACGTCACCGCCGGGGAGGCGGGCGGTATCACCCAGCATATCGGTGCCTACCGCGTAAAGGTCAACGGGCAGGACATCACGTTCCTGGATACCCCCGGACATGAGGCGTTTACCGCCATGCGTGCGCGCGGCGCACAGGCGACGGATATCGCCATTCTGGTGGTCGCGGCGGATGACGGCATCATGCCCCAGACCGTGGAGGCTATCAACCATGCCAAGGCGGCGGGCGTGGACATCATCGTCGCCATCAACAAGATGGATAAGCCGGGCGCCAACCCCGAAAACGTAAAGCAGGAGCTGACCAAGTACGACCTGGTTCCCGAGGAGTGGGGCGGCGACGTCATGTGCGTGCCGGTGTCCGCGCTGACGCATCAGGGCATCGAGGAGCTGCTGGAGGATGTCCTGCTGGTCGCAGAGGTCAAGGAACTGAAGGCGAACCCGAACCGCCGCGCCAAGGGCGTGGTCATCGAGGCGAAGCTGGACAAGGGCAGAGGTCCCGTTGCCACCGTGCTGGTGCAGAACGGTACGCTCAGACCGGGCGATATCGTGATCGCCGGAACGTCGGTCGGCCGCGTGCGCAGCATGACGGATCATACCGGCAGGGCAGTGAAGGCAGCCGAGCCTTCCGTGCCGGTCGAGATCACCGGTCTTGCCGACGTGCCGGAGGCGGGTGACGAGTTTGAGGCAGTCGTGGATGAGCGCATGGCGCGTGAGCTGGCAGACCGCCGCCGCACCAAGGCGAAGGAGGAGGCGTTCAAGGCGAACGCCCGCGCCAACCTCAATACGCTGTTCGATCAGCTCAGCTCCGGTGTCAAGGATCTGAATATCATCGTCAAGGCGGACGTGGACGGCACGGTGGAGGCAGTCCGGGCATCGCTCCAGAAGCTGACCAACGAGGAAGTGCGCGTCTGCGTCATCCATGCCGCCTGCGGCGGTATCACCGAGGGCGATGTGACGCTTGCCGCCGCATCCAATGCCATCATCGTCGGATTCAACGTCCGTCCCGACCGGCAGGCACTGGACAGTGCCGAGCGGCAGGGCGTGGAGATCCGCACCTACCGCGTCATTTACGAGTGCATCGAGGAGATCGAGGCTGCCATGAAGGGTATGCTGGCTCCCAAGTTCCGGGAGAAGCTGCTGGGGCACGCCGAGGTGCGCCAGACCATCCGGGTGCCCAGCGTCGGCACCATCGCCGGATGCTATATCACCGACGGAAAGATCGCCCGCTCCGCGCAGATACGCATTGTGCGTGACGGCGTGGTCATCCAGGAGGATAAGATCGCGTCCCTCCGCCGCTTCAAGGATGACGTCAAGGAAGTCGCCGAGGGGTACGAGTGCGGCGTCGGACTGGAGCGCTTCAACGATATCAAGGAGGGCGACGTCCTGGAGGCGTTCGTCATGGAGGAAATCAAGGACTGATCCCGCGTGACCGCACGCGGCGCGGACAGACCGCGTTCCGGATCGGGAAGAAAGGAGAGGTACGCTGTGAGATACGAGAAATCATGCGGGGCACTGGTGTTTCGCCAGGATCCGCGGACCGGACGCCGGTATGTGCTGATGATCCGGCATAAGCACGGCGGGCACCGCTCCTTCCCGAAGGGACACGTGGAGGCGGGCGAGACCGAACACGAGACCGCCATCCGCGAGGTCGAGGAGGAGACGGCGGTGCGCATCCGCATCACCTCCGACTTCTGCGAGAAGGTGCATTACAGCCCGATGCCGGGCGTATCCAAGGAGGTCGTGTACTTCCTGTCCGTGACCGATCAGAAGGCAACGCATCCGCATGACGGCGAGATAGCCGATGTCGAGTGGGTGCCGCTGGAGAACGCAGAGCGTAGCCTGACGCATGAGAACGACAAGATCGTCCTGCGCGCCGCGCTCCGGTCGCTGGATCTCTGAGACTGCCCGGTATTTCCGGAACCCGGTTGTGCTGTTTTCTTGGCGGCAAAACGGCGGCTGAAAGCCGCCGGGACAAATGCCGTCGGGGGTGTTAAAAAACCAAAATGAGTTTTTTAAGGCATTACCGCGCAATTCCGATGGTGCAATTGCGTAGTCGGATTTTTCGTCAGACAATACAAAAATTTGCAGGCTGTAGTAGAGCTACTGACAAGGATTTTTGTGAAGTATGACGGAAAAGACGCAAGCAAGTGTGCCATGCGTGGATTGCGCGGTAATGCCTTAACACCCCCTCTTTGTAAAGGGCACCTCAAAAATTCATCGCACGGCGAAAAAACGCCGTGCTGCCTGATCCGTGCATCCCGGAAGGAGGAATTTCCGTGAAAGGTATTGCCTTGAAAATGACGGCTTTGCCGTGGCTGTCCGTTGCGGCATCGCTGACCATGCTGCTGCTCGCGTCCTGTGGGGGGAACGCCGGCGGTGTCCTGCCCGGCACCGGGACGGACTGCCCGGCATCCGTCACCGGCACGGGGACGGGCGCAGAAAGCCGGACGGAAGCCGTAAGCCGGGCGGACACCGGCACCGTCCCGACTCCGGAAACCGATACATCCGCCGCCGAGCCGGAGACGCAGCCCGACCCCCGCACGGCGGAGGAGATACTCTGGGACAGTCTGGCTGGGGACGGCTTCCTGCGCGGACGCGGGCGACGGGTTGCCGGTCTGGCGGCGCCCGATGACTGCCCCACACCGCAGGGCGGCTGGTTTGACGGGCGCTACTGGTACCAGCTGTTCATCGGCAAGGACACGGAGCACAACGAGCGGGACAACACGGTGCGGCTTGTCCGGTACGACATCCAAACAGGCAAAACCGTGCGCATCAGCGACCCGCTCCCGCTCAATCACGCCAACGACCTGACCTATAACAGCCGCCGGGGACTGCTGGTGGCTGTCCACAACAACCCCAACCGCAAGCTGGTTTCCTTTATCGACCCGGAGACGCTGACCGTCACGGAAACCGTCACGCTTCCCTGCAGGATATACAGCCTTGCCTACTCTCCGGAGCGGGATATGTACGTGGCAGGCATCGCGGGCGGGCAGAGCTTCTGCCTGCTGGATGCGGCATTCCGGCAGGTGGGCGGGCCATTCAGCCCCACGCCGGACACCGCGGGCTATATAACGCAGGGGTGCGCCTGTGACGCGCGGTACATTTATTTCGTGCTGTACCGGCAGAATGTCATCACGGTCTATGACTGGGAGGGGCGTCACATCCGCACGCTTCCGATTACGGTATCCGGCGAGCCGGAAAATCTCTCGCAGGTCGGCGGCAGTCTGTATGTTGCCTCGGCGGCGGGCGGGGCACAGCTGACCCGGATAGAGCTTCGGAACCGCTGACCGGAGCCGGCAGGCATCGGCTGCACTGCCTTGCCCGGATCCGCGTTCCCCCTTTGCCGTGCGCCGCCCGACCGCGCCGGGGAAGCCCCGCGCCGTTCTTTCGGGGTGCCTTTTACAGGAACTGCTTCATGTTCTGGATGTTCCTGTCCTCGAATTCCGCAATGTCGTTCGCCAGCGTGACCAGCTCGCCGCAACCGGGGCGGTCGCGGTACTGATTGCGCAGCTTGACCGCCTCCGTGATGGACATGGTGGAGCCTTCGATCACCATCTGCGCGATGTGGCTGTCTGTGGCATCTATCGCGGTATTCATGACGATACCCATATGCGCCGCCATCTTGGACATCGGGTTTTCCTGCTTTGCCTCTATGCCGCGGTCGGTCAGAATGTTTCTGACCTTCCCGGCTGTTTTTTCGTAGAAGCACAGGGCGGCACTCATGCCTGTTTTTATGCGCTCGTCGTGAACGCGCGGCATGAGGTGGATGACTGCGTCACTGCTCATATTCAGATCCCTGTACATCTGAAGTCCCATGGTTGCCGCCGGGTCAGTTTCCTCTGTTCCGGCGGTGCTTTTTTTGTTTTCGGACACGGTTCCGGTTCCTCCTTGGTAAGCATTGCCTGCAGCTCAGCCGGCTGTCTCCGCGCTGAGCTGTAGCATCAGTATGCCCGCCGCGCGGAATTTTTATGAGCCTGCATTTTTTCAGGGGCTTGCCTTATTTGCCCCCCACTAATCCTACCCCGGGGGAGCGGGCAGAAGCAAAAGCTAAAGGCAGCGTCGGCAGGCGGCAAAGAAGGTAAGCCCCCCCGCTGGGCATCATAGCGGCAGGGCGAGCCGGCGACCAAGAGGGCACGCTCCCCACGGGGCACCGCCAACGCTAACCGAGCCAGTGCCGCGCTCCGCCCAGCCCCCGGGGATGCATATGTAGCAGGTATTCCTCCTTATCTTCGCGGCCCGTACTCCATGATGTACACTTTCCGTCCTTGGACTATCC
>ENA-USUG01007644-USUG01007644.1-human-gut-metagenome-genome-assembly--contig:-NODE-7644-length-10354-cov-4.669359_pt1 | contig 10354 bp, 9 predicted proteins | sample MGYA00250059_ERZ773394 | MGnify/ENA primary metagenome ERZ773394 (study PRJEB29103, sample SAMN06111957) | human gut metagenome | biome: human gut; feature: ankylosing spondylitis patient; material... | reverse complement strand
CTCACAAAAAAAGTCTCCAAAAGGAGACTGAAAAGTGCGGGATAAAGGTGCTTCCGCACGAATGTAAGCCCGATGTAACTGCTGAGATTCCCTGTGCGATCAGCGTGGCCCAGGCTACACCGGAAACTCCCATATGAAGAGACTTTACCATAAAAATATCCAGTCCCACATTGAAGATTGACGAAAAGACCAGAAAATAAAGTGGAATCCGGGATTTGCCAAGGGCATTGAACATAGCGGACAACACATTGTACATAAACAGAAATGGCAGTCCCAGAAAATAAATATTCAGATACACCACAGACAGATCCAGCACGTCTGACGGTGTCTGCAACAGATTCATGATCCATTTTCCGCAGAGCAGCCCCACACTTCCTAGCAGGATACTGATGACAAGAAAAGTAAGCAGTGCCGTATAGACTGCTGTCTTCATACGATCATAGGCTTTCGCACCAAAATGACGGCTCACCACTACCGATGCCCCCATGCCGCCACCAATGGCCACACAGATAAATACATTTGTCAGCGAATAAGAAGCCCCCACCGCCGCCAGTGCCTGCTCACTCACATAACGGCCGACAATGGCTGAATCCACCATCGTATAGGTCTGTTGAAACAGATTTCCGATGATCATAGGCAGCGCAAACAATGCCAGCGCATACATAGGTTTCTTTTTTATCAAATAATCCTGATTCATATTCTCACACTCTTTCTATTCCTGTTTTCCGTATCATATGATAATAAACCGGCACAAACAGCGAACACGCATGGAGTCACCCAGTACTCCTTTTTTCGCCTTTACACTATAATACACGTAGTCAGGAAACTCAAGAACCACATAAAAAGAACGGCTGCAATGAACCGTTCTTTTCTATAATATTTTTGTAACTATTCAGTTATTTACAGTCTCGCAATATCGATCAGGGTCAGATTTTTGTGATCGGTATCTTCCAGAGAAGTAACCAGTGCTTTTGCCGTATCAATGGCAGTCAGCACATTTACACCTGTCTCGATGGCATGACGGCGGATCACAAATCCATCATGGCTGTGCTCCACGCCCTGAGACGGAGTATCAATGACAAGATCGATCTCATGTCCAAGGATCAGATCCAGAATGTTCGGAGACTCCTGCTCTACTTTTCTGGTCAGACGAACCTGTACATCTGCATCCATCAACGCACGGGCAGTTCCTTTGGTTGCGTAGATGTTGTATCCCAGAGCTTCAAATCTCTTGGCGATCTCCACAGCCTCCGGCTTGTCCTCATCACGGACGGTCATGATCATGTTCTTGTATTTCGGCAGGCAGATACCAGCACCGAGGAATGCTTTGTAGAGAGCCTCATTGAAGGTCTTGGCAATTCCCAGACACTCACCGGTAGACTTCATCTCCGGTCCAAGGCTGATATCAGCGTCACGAATCTTCTCGAAGGAGAATACCGGCATCTTCACTGCATAGTAATCAGCTTCCGGCTGCAGTCCTGGTGTATAACCAAGATCTTTGATCTTATGGCCAAGGATCACTTTGGTTGCCAGCGGAACGATCGGGATTCCGGTTACTTTACTGATATATGGCACGGTACGGCTGGAACGCGGGTTCACCTCGATCACATATACATCCTCGCCCACTGCAATAAACTGAATGTTGATCAGTCCAATGACATGCAGAGAACGCGCCAGTCGTTTGGTGTATTCTTCAATAGTCGCTTTCACATGGTCGCTGATGCTCTTTGCCGGATAAACAGAGATACTGTCTCCAGAATGGATACCAGCACGCTCAATGTGCTCCATAATACCCGGGATCAGGATGTCGTCGCCATCACATACTGCATCAACCTCGATCTCCTTACCCTGCAGGTATTTATCCACCAGGATCGGATGATCCTGTGCGATCCGGTTGATAATACCGATAAATTCTTCCACATCTTCATCATTGATAGCGATCTGCATACCCTGGCCGCCAAGTACATAAGACGGACGAACCAGTACCGGGTAACCAAGACGGTTGGCAACCTCTTTTGCTTCCTCTGCAGTATATACGGTTCCTCCCTTTGGTCTCGGGATCTGGCACTGCTCCAGGATCTCATCAAACAGCTCTCTGTCCTCAGCCGCATCTACATTTTCTGCGGAAGTACCAAGGATCGGCACACCCATCTTCATCAGTGCTTCGGTCAGTTTGATAGCAGTCTGTCCACCGAACTGTACAACTGCTCCATCCGGTTTTTCCAGACGGACGATGCTCTCCACATCTTCCGGTGTCAGCGGCTCAAAATACAGTTTATCTGCAATATCGAAGTCTGTACTTACAGTCTCCGGGTTGTTGTTGATAATGATGGTCTCATATCCTTCTTTGGAGAATGCCCAGGTACAATGTACAGAACAGAAGTCAAACTCGATACCCTGTCCGATACGGATCGGACCGGAACCAAGCACCAGAACCTTCTTGCGGTCTTTGGTCTCAGCTGCTTCATTCTCACTTCCGAATACAGAGTAGTAATACGGTGTGGATGCTTCAAACTCAGCTGCGCAGGTATCTACCATCTTGAATGCTGCCACGATACCATTGTCATAACGCATCTGTTTGATCTCATCCTCGGTCTTACCAGTCAGACGTGCGATCACGTTGTCCGGGAACTCGATTCTCTTAGCCTCTTTCAGAAGATCAACAGTCAGTTCCTGAGTCTTCAGAGCCTGCTCCATCTCTACCAGGATTGCGATCTTGTCAATGAACCAGATATCAATCTTTGTAATATCATGGATCTCTTCATAAGAAATTCCCTGGCGGAGTGCCTCTGCAATTACCCAGATTCTACGGTCATCTACAACTGCCAGCTGCTCTAACAGTCCTTCTCTGTCCAGATGACTGAAATCATAAGACATAAGGCTGTCCACATGCTGCTCCAGAGAACGGATGGCTTTCATAAGGCCACCCTCAAAGCTGTCACAGATACTCATGACCTCTCCGGTCGCTTTCATCTGTGTGGTCAGTGTTCTTTTTGCACTGATGAATTTATCAAATGGCAGACGCGGCATCTTAACGACACAATAGTCCAGCATAGGCTCAAAGCTTGCCATAGTCTGTCCGGTAATTGCATTTTTGATCTCATCCAGTGTATATCCGATGGCGATCTTTGCAGCCACCTTTGCAATCGGATAACCAGTTGCCTTGGAAGCCAGTGCAGAAGAACGGCTTACACGCGGGTTTACCTCGATAACACAGTACTCGAAGCTCTCCGGATGAAGAGCAAACTGTACGTTACATCCTCCGGTGATCTTCAGTTCACTGATGATATTCAGTGCAGAAGTACGGAGCATCTGATATTCTTTATCCCCCAGAGTCTGGGAAGGTGCTACAACGATACTGTCACCGGTATGCACGCCGACAGGGTCGATATTTTCCATGTTGCAGACGGTGATCACATTTCCTGCTCCGTCACGCATTACCTCGTACTCGATCTCTTTCCAGCCTGCGATACAACGCTCAACCAGCACCTGGCCTACACGGGAAAGACGAAGTCCATTTGCGAGGATCTCCTCCAGTTCTTCCTGATTGTGTGCGATTCCACCTCCGCTTCCACCAAGCGTATACGCCGGACGAAGCACTACCGGATAACCGATCTTATTGGAAAATGCGATACCATCCTCCAGATTCTCAACAACCAGAGACGGAGCTACCGGCTCGCCGATCTTCTCCATGGTTGCCTTGAATTCCAGACGGTCCTCTGCTTTTTTGATGGTCTGGGAAGTCGTACCGATCAGTTTTACACCAGTCTTCTCGAAGAATCCTCTCTCATCCAGCTCCATTGCCAGATTCAGTCCTGCCTGTCCTCCAAGAGTCGGCAGCACGCTGTCCGGCTTTTCTTTCAGGATCAGCTGTTCAACCACATCTACTGTCAATGGTTCAATATAAACACGGTCTGCAATGTCTTTATCCGTCATGATCGTAGCCGGGTTAGAGTTGAGAAGAACAACCTCAAGTCCCTCTTCCTTCAGCGAACGGCAGGCCTGTGTACCTGCATAGTCAAACTCGGCAGCCTGTCCGATGACGATAGGGCCAGAACCGATCACCAGTACTTTTTTAATATCCGGATTCTTAGGCATTCTTCTTTTCCTCCATCATTTTCAAAAATCTGTCAAACAGGTAACTGGAATCCTGCGGTCCGGGGCATGCCTCCGGATGGTACTGAACTGTGAAAATATTTTTTCCTACATATTTCAGACCTTCGTTGGTTCCATCATTCACATTGGTAAATGCCGGCACAGCAACCTGTGGGTCAAGACTCTCAGGATCGACCGCATAACCATGGTTCTGAGAAGAGATATAAACTCTTCCAGTCTCCATATCTTTCACCGGGTGATTGCCGCCACGGTGTCCATATTTCAATTTAAAAGTATCTGCACCTGTAGCAAGTGCCATGAGCTGATGTCCCAGACAGATTGCAAAGATCGGGATCTCTGTCTCATAGAGCTTGCGGATCTCTTTGATCACCTGCACACAGGCCTTCGGATCTCCAGGGCCGTTGGATAACATGATTCCATCCGGTCTGGATGCAATGATCTCTTCTGCAGTTGTGGAAGATGGATAGATTGTCACCTCACAACCACGCTCATTTAATGATCTGGCAATATTTTTCTTTGCACCAAGATCAAGAAGTGCTACTTTATAGCCGTCACCTGGCAGCACCTTTTTCTCACGGCAGCTCACCTTGGAAACTTCATCCCCGGTTGAATAAGCCTTCAGCTTCTTCATGACTTCATCCATATTATAATTTTCATCAGTGGTAATCATACCGTTCATGGTACCAGACTCACGTAAGATTTTGGTAAGTGCACGCGTATCTATGCCGCAGATACCAGGAATGTCATTTTTTTCAAGAAAATTCTGAATTGTATCCTCAGACCGGAAATTACTCGGCATTCTGGATAACTCACGGACAATAAAACCATCAACCCATGGTCTTTCTGACTCCATATCCTCATAACAGATTCCATAGTTACCAATTAAAGGATAAGTCATTACGACTGCCTGCCCTGCATAAGAGGGGTCCGTCAAGACTTCCAGATATCCCGTCATAGACGTATTGAACACGATCTCACTGACCGCTTCGCGGGTGGAACCGATGCTTCTGCCTGTAAAGACATGGCCATCTTCCAGAATAAGAAATGCTTTCATCTTTTCACCTTTGTCCTTTCCTGTCTTAAAAATACCCAAATTGTCGTTATTATACACAAAAAGGGGGAAGTTGGCAAGCCCCTCCCCCAATGTTTTTCAAAAAACTTTCCGTTGCTACATCTTGCTGTATCCAAATCCATTGACGATCGCATCAATTTTCTGTTTTGCCTTACACATAGGACACACTCTTGCATCATAAGAAGCATAACCCTTCATATCTTTGGCACCGAAAATGCTGTTGACCTCAACGCCTCTTGCTTTGCTGATAAAACTGAAGACAGAAGCGATTCCCTGCACATGCCCTCCGTAATATTCAACACTGTCAATTGCCTTGTCAAGTGTCACACCAGTCGTGATGGAGGTGGACAGGATCAATACATTCTTTCCCTGCACCATCAGCTTCGTGTTGTCGCGGAAGATCATCTGACCGTTGATGTCCTGTTCCGGAGCAGTCACATAAATTGTTTCATGAGCATTCATACACCGGATACCAGAACGGCTCAGCTCCTGTGCCAGGTATGCACCGATCACTTCACATCCGTTCAGACAGATGATCGTATCTACCATCGTTGTATTGGCATATTTTGCTGCCAACAGTCTTGCTGCCGCTTCTGCCTCATTCTGACGGGCTCTTAATGTAGTCATATCTATATAATGAGTGATATGAGAATGAGAAGTCACAAAGTGTCCCGGGATAACCTTCAGGGCTACTTTTTTGTCAGCAGGTGAAATAATTTTTAACATACGATCTTCCATATATCTGATCCCCCTTTATTCGGCTGGTTACGAATCCCCTCCCCGCCGTTTTATATAGGAATATTGTACATAAAATATGGTTTTTCCGCAAGTGTTTTGTGAATTTCATTCAGAGATATGCAAATATTCAAAAAATATGTGTCAATAATTCACCGGCAGACGTGGGATATTGTCGATCCGCAGGTACTGACTGATGCATGCTACTGCAAAATCATGATCTGCCATATGATCAAGTCCCGATACGATCACGCTTCCGATCACTCCCACACCTTCCACACGGATCGGGAATGCGCCGCCTCTGGCTACGTAATCTTTTCCATTTAACCCCCTGTCTTCCAGTGTTTCCTGCTTCAGCTTAAGAAGCATATATAAACGCAGGGAACTCATCTCCATCATGCGGACGGTATTTTCTTTTCTCTTCATCCATAATTCATTACTGCAGTTGGTCCCACTGAATCCATACTGAAACACTGTGTAACCATTATTCAGACGGATGCTGACCGCCACAGGCAGATCATTTCTGGCTGCTTCTTCAACCATATAGCTGCCAAGCTCCCATGCATCCTCATTCGTAAAATGAGAAAACTGAAGTATTTCCTCCTGCATGGTCAAAACTTTAACCGACTCTTCCAACATCATACGAATTTCCTCCTTCTGACTTCGGGTCAATCACCCTTTATGCCTACCAGTATAGCACTTTTCAGTGTAAAAATCCATGCGTCTGTGCCCATAGATTATAATATCTGCAAAGACTGCTCACCGGAAGCACACAAAGAAGGGTGTAGAGCACTGCTCCTGTCAGAATGCTGATTCTCGCCAGAGGAAATGTCCTCCACTGACGGATGATCCATCCCACAAATATAATCGTCAGCCACAGCATAAAGGTAAGTGACAGAATCCGGTAAGCAGTCAGCCCATAGGCACTGATGTACAGGAACATTTTTCCAATCGCCGTGGTGATCAGAAGCAGTGTCAGCACCGACAGACAGACATTCATTCCTTTCAGACACATGAACTGTTTGTCTTTCCGGCTGGTAAACAGATCTGACATGATCAAAATACAAAGGTTCCACACCGATACCTGACACAATTCAAAAAATCCCCTTCTGGCATATTCTGCATAGGTAAATGCCTCCGGCAGCTTTCCAGCCAGTGCCGAGAACAGGTATGACCCCTGCAGTCCGATAAATAATAGATACACACCACAGATTAGCACAAAAGTTGTGACCGCTGCCGGTACCGGCAGGATCTGAATCTGGTTTTTTGTCTTTTTCAGCATATCTTCCTTGATATAGTCTGTATGCCGTCCAGTCAGTCCTCCAAAAGTCAGACCAAACAGATAAAATGATACAGGTATTGCAAAGCACATACGAAGGGCAAATCCCAGCAGATGCGCCGTGATCCAGTCTGCCACATCTCCTGTCAGCATCTCAAATCCGGCGTCCGCACCGGACAGAAGCGGCAGCAGGATACACAGGAGAACTGCTGCTATCCCCAAACCCAGAGCCACCGCTTTCATTTCTGGCAGGGATGTTTTGTCCTGCTCCCCGTCACCGCTCTTCTGGTGAAACAACACCCGGATCAGGGCATCCATATTGGTAAATGGTACCATTCCCAATGCATTCCATCCATCGAATAAAATCCAGCCGGATGTTCGTCCCTGATCCAGCAGTCTCCCTGATACTGTGAATGTCCAGTAAGCAGCCACCAGCAGTAATGCCAGAAACCGTCCGACCATCATGCCATTGTCTATTTCCTGAGAAATTCCGAGTATCAGCAAAATCACAAACCAGAACCAGCTTTCCTTCACAGGACGGATTTCCAGAGTCCTGGCATACAACAGCACCACTGCTGCATAAAAAACGGTGTAGACAGGCAGGCACCATGCAGAAGTACTGTCCGTGAACATCCAAATAAATCCATAGCCAAGCAACAGATACAGTCCGCCGAAGATCCGATCCATTCCCTTTACACGATCAAATGCATTCATCGTCCTCATCCTCCACATATTCCAGAATATCTCCTGGCTGACAGTTAAGTGCTTTACAGATGCTGTTTAAGGTACTCAGCTTGATTGCCTTGGCCTTTCCATTTTTTAATATGGAAATATTCGCCATGGTGATCCCAACCCGTTCAGATAACTCCGTAACGCTCATTTTCCGCTTTGCAAGCATGACATCTATATTGATAATGATCGACATATGTTCGCCCTCCTAGATGGTCCAGTCGCTCTGATCCTGCAGATCAGCCGCTTTCCAAATGAGATGAGACAATGCTGCTGCCGCTACAGAAAATCCAATACCGATCAGCGTGACCACAAAGCACAAAAGCAATATTCCTGGATGATTCATACCAATCAGCCAGAACAACACATTTCCCACCAAGAGCACCACAGCATCCGCTACCGCCAGAAAGGAAATACGTCCCATATACTCTGCATTTTCCGTAGTAAATGCATGATCCTTTTCAATATTTCCAAAGGTACTTCTGACTGGATCAATCTTTTCTTCCTGCCTCCTCATGACCAGCTTGAACAGATCCTGCAGTCTGCCAAGGGTAGCATCTCCAAGAAGCTCCTGGTAATTCACCGGTGGGCGGTACTCCTCCACTTCCTTTGGCAATGTCCTCCCCTTGTACATGGTACAGGCTGCATCCACCTGCCTGTCCTTTAATTCAAAGGAGATATACTTATACATCTTGTACTCTAACAGCTTCTGTACCAGCTCTGCTCTCGGGTCTTCCTCTTCTCCCTCCTCATTCACTTCCTTAGGAAGGAGCATCCGACATTTGATATCAAGAAGAGTGGCCGCCATCACAAGGAATTCACTCATCACATTCATATCCTCAGTCTGCATGGCTTTGATGTATTCCAGATACTGTGCGGTGATTTCCACAATGGGAATATCGTAAATATCTATTTTATTCTTTTCTATCAGATGAAGCAGAAGGTCCAGAGGACCTTCAAATACTTCAAGCTTTACGGGAATTGCCATAAAAACCCTTCCTAACTGCAGATTGCGATCGTTGCACTGGTTCCAAGCCTGTCCGCTCCGGCCTCAAGCATTTCCACCGCTTTCTCCTTGTCACGGATCCCGCCGGATGCTTTCACGCCCATGGTATCGCCTACTGTCTTTCTCATCAGTGCAACATCCTCTTTCGTTGCACCTCCTGTAGAAAATCCGGTAGAGGTCTTCACAAAGTCTGCCTTTGCTTCCATGGCAAGCCTGCAGGCCCTCACCTTTTCTTCCTCATTCAGAAGACAGGTTTCAATGATCACCTTCAGGACCTTGCCCTCACAGGCTTTTCTGACTGCCCTGATATCCTCAAAGACAACAGCATCGTCTCCGCCCTTCAAAGCTCCTACATTGATCACCATGTCGATCTCGTCTGCACCATCCTCTACTGCGATCCTGGTTTCTGCTGCCTTGGCCTTTGTGCTCATCTGTCCAAGCGGAAATCCAACAACTGTACAGACTCTCACGTCACTGCCCTGCAGCTCATCTGCCACAAATCCAGTATAATAGCTGTTTACACAGACGGACATAAAGTGATGCTCTCTTGCTTCTCTGCAGACCCTCTCTACCATTTCCCTGGTAGCATCCGCCTTTAATATGGTATGGTCAAATAATTTCGTATCCATCATTTCACTCCGTGTTTTTTCTATGCATATCAGCGTTTATTTTATCATGCCCGCCATTTTCAGTCAACGGGAGGATCTCCCTTCCTGCCCTTCTGTGCTTCAAAAACACATAATTTATGGAATCATATTTCCGGCTTCACGATACAGACCATACCATTCTTCCCTGGTAAGCGGAATCTCTGATCCCTCTGCACTTTCTAGAAGCCTTCTGTCTTTGGTTGTTCCTAAAATTACCTGAATATCAGCCGGATGCCTTGTAATCCATGAAACCGCTATCGCTGCAGGAGTAACCTGATACTTTTCTGCCAAACGGTCAATCATCTGATTTAATCGCTCATAATGCTGCATGTCGCCTAGAAACGCCCCTTCAAAAAATCCTCTCTGAAACGGCGACCATGCCTGGATTGTAATATCACGAAGCCTGCAATACTCTAATGTTCCAAGCACACGGTCAATTCCCTGATCCACCTGCATATTCACTGTCATCCCACTGTCTATAAGAGGTGTATGAACCAGACTCAGCTGCATCTGATTAAACATAATCCGCTCCTCACAATACTTTTGCAGCAATTCTATCTGCATTGCATTTTGATTAGACACACCAAAATAACGAACCTTTCCTGTTCTCTTCAATATAGAGATCGCTTCTGCAGTTTCTTCCGGTTCCATCAAAGTATCCGGTCTGTGTAACAAAAGTATATCCAAATACTCTGTATTAAGTCTTTTTAAAATACCATCATCGATCTTCGCCGCCGACTGCGTAAGAAAAACGAAACTGCAAAGGTATT
>ENA-USUG01007642-USUG01007642.1-human-gut-metagenome-genome-assembly--contig:-NODE-7642-length-10360-cov-3.903238_pt1 | contig 10360 bp, 11 predicted proteins | sample MGYA00250059_ERZ773394 | MGnify/ENA primary metagenome ERZ773394 (study PRJEB29103, sample SAMN06111957) | human gut metagenome | biome: human gut; feature: ankylosing spondylitis patient; material... | reverse complement strand
ATCAGCAGTACTTGCTATCTTTCCTGCTCCGTTAACAGCAATATTGATATTACCATTATCAAGACTCTCAAGCTTGAGTGAAGCAGGATTATGAAGCCTTTTATCGGCAGGAGATTGCCTATCGGAATCTTATGGGATATCCGCCGGTAGAGACCATGATGGGGATTTACCTGTCAGCGGGAGATCAGGAACTGCTGGAGGAGAAGACAAAGACTCTGGGAATATTTATTCGGGAAATGCAGCAGCAGGAAGTTTTAATGATTGGTCCTGCGGATGCGGCGCTTACAAGGCTTAATGACCGGTACCGCAAAGTAATTTATTTGAAAAGCAGGCAGGAAGAAAAACTGCTTCTTATAAAAAACAAAACAGAACATTATCTGGAAATGGATGCCGGATGGGAAAAAATCCGTGTACAGTTTGACATGAACCCATTTCAGGCATATTAAGGAGGGGAAAGATATGGCAATTCGTAATCTGAGATTTGAAGGAGATCCGATTCTCCGTAAAACAAGTAAAGAAGTAAAAGAAATCACGCCGAAGATTGTGGAACTGGTAGATGATATGCTGGAGACTATGTATGAGTCCAACGGTGTGGGACTGGCAGCTCCGCAGGTGGGAATCCTGAAACGGATCGTTGTGATCGATGTGGGAGAGGGACCGATCGTCCTGATCAATCCGGAGATCATAAAGACGGAAGGCTCTCAGACTGGAGATGAGGGATGTTTAAGCGTACCTGGAAAAGCCGGCACGGTGACCAGGCCGAATGAAGTGACTGTACGTTTTATGGGCGAAGACGGTGAGTGGTACGAACTGGAAGGTACCGAACTGCTGGCAAGAGCAATCTGCCATGAGTGTGATCATCTGGACGGAAAACTCTATGTAGATCTGGTAGAAGGAGACCTTCACGACGTCACTTATACAGACGATGAGGAGGAATAAGGTTCATGAAAGTTATTTTTATGGGAACACCGGATTTTGCAGTGGGAACGCTGGAAGCACTTCATGAAGCCGGGCATGAGATTACACTGGTAGTGAGTCAGCCGGACAAGCCGAAGGGGCGCGGGCATGCCCTGCAGCCAACCCCTGTAAAAGCAGCGGCAGAGCATCTGGGACTGCCGGTATTCCAGCCGGCAAAGGTAAGGGAAGCAGCAGATATGCTGGAACAGACACCGGCAGATGTAATTGTAGTAGCAGCATTTGGACAGCTGATTCCTTCCAGAATCCTTCATATGAAAAAATTTGGATGTGTCAATGTACATGCATCTCTGCTGCCTAAATACCGGGGAGCGGCACCGATCCAGTGGGCGGTCATTGACGGAGAGAAAGAATCCGGAGTTACCATCATGCAGATGGATGAGGGACTGGATACCGGTGATATGTTGTCCAAGGTTATCGTTCCGTTGGATGAAAAAGAGACTGGGGGAAGTCTTTTTGATAAGCTGAGCATTGCAGGAGCAAAGCTCTGTGTGGAAACACTTGCAAAACTGGAGCTGGGTGAGATTGCAGCGGAAAAACAGGGAGAATCCCCGACTGCCTATGCGTCTATGCTGAAGAAAAGCATGGGAAATATTGACTGGACAAAAGATGCAGTGTCCATCGAGCGTCTGGTCAGAGGTCTGAACCCGTGGCCCAGTGCATATACCACATTGAACGGAAAGACCATGAAGATCTGGCAGTGTGATGTGCTGCCGGAGGAAGAGGGAGCATCAAAAGGAACCTGTGGTGAAATACTGGAAGTAACAAAGAAAGCTATGATTGTGCAGACCGGAGAGGGAAGACTGGCACTGACAGAGATTCAGCTGGCAGGAAAAGCGCGGATGGATGCAGGTGCATTCTTACGCGGCTATAAAATTGAACCGGGCACAGTGTTGAAGGCAGAACAGGAGTAAATCATGTTAGGTTATGGTTATTATTATGATCCCACGTACATTTTGGTATTAATCGGTGCGTTATTGTCCCTGTGGGCATCCGCGAAGGTAAAAAGCACCTACAGCAGATATGCAAAAGTATACAGCCGTTCGGGACTTACCGGCGCGGAGGCAGCTCAGCAGATTTTAAAAAATGCGGGCATTTATGGTGTCCGTGTGGAGCATATCAGCGGAAATCTGACAGATCACTATGATCCGAAGGCGAAAGTACTTCGTCTTTCTGACAGTGTCTATGGTTCTCGTTCCGTAGCAGCAGTTGGTGTGGCAGCCCATGAGTGCGGGCATGCTATTCAGGACGATGTGGACTATGTACCACTTCGTTTCCGCAGTGCATTTGTACCTGTGGCCAATATCGGAACTCAGATCGCATGGCCGATTCTTTTGGTAGGTCTTTTATTTGCCAGATCTTATCTGCTGATTCAGATCGGATTACTGTGCTTTTTCTTCGGTGTTTTATTCCAGCTGATCACCCTTCCGGTAGAGTTCAATGCATCTGCGAGAGCCGTGCGGATTCTGGAAGAAACAGGTATGCTGGATCAGGAAGAATTAAAGGGCACCAGAAAGGTATTGTCTGCGGCAGCCATGACCTATGTGGCGGCAGCTGCAGCCTCCATTCTGTCCATGCTGCGTCTTATTCTTCTTTTTGGAGGTAACAGAAGACGTGACTGATCAGGGAGCAAAGGTAAATACCCGGGCGTTGGCGCTTGATTTTCTGCTGGAGACAGTGGAAAAAGGCGGTTACAGTCATGTGGTTATGAGAGGCATGTTGGAGAAATACCAGTACCTCGATAAAAAAGAGCGGGCATTTCTGACCCGTCTCTGTGAAGGAACGCTGGAGCGGATGCTGGAACTGGATGCGATCATCAACCGCTGCTCCAAAGTTCCGGTAAAGAAAATGAAACCGGTGATCCGAAATCTTCTGAGACTGTCCGTGTATCAGTTGAAATATATGGATCAGATTCCAGACTCCGCTGTCTGCAATGAGGCAGTGAAAATGGCGCAGAAAAAAGGATTTTACAGCCTAAAAGGGTTTGTAAATGGAGTTCTTCGAAATATTGCGCGGGAACTTCCGGATATGAAATTTGAAGACCTGTCCATTCAGTATTCCACTCCAAAGTGGATAGTGGATCAGTGGATTTCTGAATATGGGGAGGAAAAAGCAATTCAGATGCTGGCGGATCAGTATCGGGACAAACCGACAACTATCCGTGTCAACCTGTCAAAAATCAGCCGGGATGAGTTGGCTGCACGTCTGGAAGAGGAAGGTGCGCAGGTGCAGACTGTGGAAGAAGCAGATTGCGCGCTTGCCATCAGTGGATATGATTATCTGCGGGCTCTTCCGTCTTTCAGAGAAGGACTTTTCCAGGTACAGGATGTAAGCTCCATGAAAGCAGCACTCATGGCTGATCCCCGGGAAGGGGATTACTGCATTGACGTCTGCGCAGCGCCTGGCGGCAAGAGCCTTCATCTGGCTGATCTTATGCATGGTACCGGCATGGTGGAAGCCAGAGATCTGACCGAATATAAGGTGGGACTGATCGAAGAGAATATTGAGCGTACAGCCGCACAGAATATTCGTGCCGTACAGATGGATGCCACAGTTCTGGATGAGGCATCTGTGGAAAAGGCAGATGTAGTGCTGGCGGATATTCCCTGCTCAGGACTTGGTGTGCTCAGCAAGAAGACAGATCTGAAATACCGTATGACGCAGGAGCAGCAGGCAGAGCTTGTGGAACTCCAGCGCAAGATTCTTTCTACGGTCTGGCAGTATGTAAAACCGGGCGGAACACTCGTCTACAGTACCTGCACGGTACATAAGGAAGAAAATGAAAAAAATGTGGAATGGTTTCTTGAGAACTGTCCGTTTATCTTAAAAGAACAGATACAGATGCTGCCGGGTGTGGATACCTGGGACGGCTTCTTTATCGCAAAACTGGAGAGGAAGAGAAATGACTGATATCAAATCTCTGACACTGAGCGAACTGACACAGGAGATGGAATCCATCGGTGAGAAGAAGTTTCGGGCGGCGCAGATCTACAGCTGGCTGCATGAACGTCTTGTGGATGATTTCGATGAGATGACTAACCTGTCAAAGGGATTGAGAGAAAAATTAAAGGAAAATTATGAATTGCCGCACCTTACACTGGTGCGGGTGCAGACGTCGAAAATAGATGAAACCAGTAAATTTCTGTTCCGACTGTCCGATGGAAATGTCATTGAAAGTGTATTGATGAAGTATCATCACGGCAATTCTGTCTGCATATCTTCTCAGGTAGGCTGTCGCATGGGCTGCCGGTTCTGTGCGTCCACTCTGGACGGTCTGGAGAGAGGATTGAAACCCTCGGAAATGCTGGATCAGATCTATCAGATTCAGAAATGGTCAAAGGAGCGTGTGCATAATGTGGTCGTCATGGGAACCGGAGAGCCGCTGGATAATTATGATGCACTGCTTCGGTTTATCCATCTGCTCACATGCGAGGGAGGACTTCACATCAGCCAGAGAAACCTGACGGTCTCTACCTGCGGTATTGTGCCAAATATGAGACGGCTGGCAGATGAAAAGCTGCAGATCACTCTGGCGCTTTCTCTGCATGCTTCCAGTCAGGAGAAGAGAAAGACGCTGATGCCTGTGGCAAACAAATATGAACTGTCAGAAGTTCTGGATGCCTGCAGGTATTATTTTTCTCAGACTGGACGCCGGATTACATTCGAATACAGTCTGGTAGGCGGTGTCAATGACAGTGAGGAAGATGCGCGGGAGCTGACAGAGCTGGTGAAAGATATTAATTGTCACATTAACCTGATTCCGGTAAATCCGATCAAAGAAAGAGACTATGTGCAGTCGGATACCGGAGCTATCCAGCGCTTCAAAAATAAGCTTGAAAAATCAGGGATTAATGTTACTATTAGAAGAGAAATGGGCCGTGACATAGACGGAGCCTGCGGGCAGTTGCGGAAAAGTTATATGGATACGGAAAAGCGAGGTGAGTGAGGAGTGCAGACATCGGTTGCAATGACGGATATCGGCAGGAAGCGAAAAGTGAATCAGGATTATGTATATGCGTCTGACCTTCCTGTAGGCAACCTCCCCAATCTTTATATTGTTGCGGACGGTATGGGAGGACATAAAGCAGGTGATCTGGCGTCATCCTATGCGGTACAGACAATTGTGGAATCGATTGAGAAAAGTACAGAAACGCGCCCGGCACTGATCCTGCAGAAAGCAGTGCGGTATGCCAATTACCGCCTGTTCGAAAAAGCTGCAGAGCGGGAAGAATATCAGGGTATGGGAACCACACTGGTGGTCCTCACTGTATACGGAAATGAAGCACTTGCAGTAAACATCGGAGACAGCCGTCTGTATGAGATTTCCGGAGGAGAGATCGTACAGATATCAGAAGATCATTCTCTGGTGGCAGAATTGGTACGCAAAGGCGAGCTAAGTCCCGTAGAGGCCAGACGGCACCCGGATAAGAACATTATCACACGGGCGCTTGGCATTCAGGACGAGGCACAGCTTGATCTGTTTCCATTCCATGTGGAACCGGGAGACAGATATCTGCTCTGTTCGGACGGACTGAGTAATATGGTGGAGGATACGGAACTTTGCCGGATTATCAGTCAGGAGAAGGATCTCTCAGAGATCGGTGCAGAGCTGATACTGACAGCAAATGGGAATGGCGGACTGGACAATATTGCGGTAGTGCTTGTAGAAATAGGATAGCAGTGAGGTAAAATTATGATTAAAGTAGGGACGATTGTGGGTGACCGCTATGAAATCCTGGAAAAAATAGGCGTCGGTGGCATGGCAGAAGTTTTCAAGGGAAAAGACCATAAGCTGAACCGTTATGTGGCTGTGAAAGTTTTAAAAGAAGAATTTCGCGAAAATGATGCATTCGTAAAAAAATTCAAGGAAGAGGCACAGGCGGCGGCACGTCTTGCCCATCCGAATATCGTTAATGTCTATGATGTGGGTGATGAAAATGGAATTTATTACATTGTCATGGAGCTGGTAGAAGGCATCACTCTGAAAAATTACATTGAACGTAAGGGAAGCCTGACCATCAAGGAAGCGACCAGCATTGCCATTCAGGTTTGTGCAGGACTGGAGGTGGCGCACAACAATCATATTGTACACAGAGATATTAAGCCGCAGAATATTATCATTTCCAGAGAGGGAAAGGTGAAGGTAACGGATTTTGGCATTGCCAAAGCCACGACCTCCCAGACAACCACGGCAAATGCTATGGGATCGGTACACTATGCATCGCCGGAACAGGCGCGCGGCGGTTATGTGGATCACCGAAGTGATATCTATTCTCTGGGAATCGTGCTGTATGAGATGGTGACCGGACGGGTTCCGTTTGACGGGGAAACTGCGGTGACGGTTGCAGTAAAGCACTTGCAGGAAGAGATGGTTCCGCCCAGCGTATACTGCAAGAATATTCCCTACAGTCTGGAACAGATTATTAAGAAATGCACAGAGAAAAGTCCGGATCGCAGATATCAGGATATCGGGGATCTGCTGGCGGACTTAAAGCAGTCTCTGATGGATCCGGATGGAGACTTCGTCCAGATGATAGATGTGGATGAACAGGCCAGAACGGTTGTAATGAATAAAGGAACGTCTTCAAAGATCAGAAACTCCAGAAAGGTGGAGGTCCCTGCCTCACGTGACGAGGATGAAGATGAAGAAGATGACGAATATGAGGATGATGAGGACGACGAGGATGAGGACGATGACGAAGAACTGAGTCCGGCTGTCGAGAAGGCTATGACGGTTGCGGGTGTTGTCCTGGCAGTCATCATTGTACTGATTGTGCTCCTTCTGGTATCCAAAGCACTGGGACTGGGCAAAGAAAAAAACGATACCTCATCTTCTGACAGCCAACAGACAGAACAGACGGCGGATGAGGATACGGAAGCAGAAGACGGAAACAGTTCATCAGCTAATACGGTGGTCATGCCGAATCTTCTCGGAAAGACCATGACGGAGGCCAAGATCGAGCTGAAGGAGCTGGGAATTGATATTACGCTGAAAGGAAGCGAGAGTTCTTCCAAATATTCAGCCGGTCAGATTATGGAGCAGAATATTGCAGAAGGAACGAAAGTGGAAGTCGGAAGCTCTGTGGAGGTGACGATTGCAGGAAGCGGTTCTTCAGGAACCAGCGGAAGCAGTACATCCTCGACAGCTGCAGACAGCACATCTTCCACGACAGATACAGAGGTAACGGTTCCGAATGTGGTAGGTAAGGATGAGGCTACGGCAAGAGCTGCCATCGAGGCGGCAGGACTGACTGTAGGAACCGTGACGGAGGCCTCCAGTGATACGGTGACTTCCGGTCTCGTGATCAGTCAGACGGTGGCAGCCAATACGAAGACCGCAAAGGGCACAAAGGTGAATCTGGTACTCAGCAGTGGACTGAGCAGTGTGAAAGTAACGGATGTCATCGGCCATGAGCAGAGCCGTGCAGAACAGGAGCTTGCAGCCGCAGGATTTCAAGTGTCAGTGAAGGAAGCCTATTCTTCCGATGTCCGTTCGGGCCTGGTCATCAGTACGACGCCGGACAGAGGAACCCCTGCAAAGCCGGGAAGCACCGTAACCATGACCGTCAGCCAGGGAAAAGAAAAAGTGACGATTCCTTCTGTCAGCGTAGGTATGACCTATGAAGCAGCGGCAGAAAAGCTGGAGGATGCAGGATTTACCGGAACCATCAGTGAGGCAACGGAATCCAGCGATTCTGTGGGAAGCGGATTTGTCACCCGGTACAGTCCAAGCGGAGCCGTAGATCCGGATGGAACAGTAACGATCTATGTGAGCACTGGTTCTGCATCTGGTACGGGAACAGACGGAACTGAAGGAATGCCGGCGAATTAAACTATGACAGGAAGAATTATAAAAGGAATTGCAGGCTTCTACTATGTGTATGTGGAAGGCTGCGGAGTATACGAATGTAAGGCAAAAGGCGTATTCCGGAACCGAAAGGTAAAGCCATTGGTTGGTGACCGGGTGGAAATCCAGGTGATCGATGAGACAGAGCACAAAGGCAATATGGAAGAAATTCTTCCAAGAACCAGTGAACTGATCCGTCCTGCAGTGGCAAATGTAGATCAGGCCATGGTCATTTTTGCAGCGGCAAAACCAAAGCCAAACCTGTCTCTTCTGGATCGTTTTCTGATCTCCATGGAACAAAAAGAGGTTCCTTCCATTATCTGCTTTAACAAAATCGATGAAGCGTCCGAAGAAGAACTTCAGCGATTAAAAAAGATTTATGGTGGATGCGGCAGCAGGCTTTTGTTCATCAGTGCCAGATATGAGCAGGGAGTAGAGAAAATCCGGGACCTGCTTCGGGGAAAGACCACGACAGTGGCAGGCCCATCAGGTGTTGGAAAATCAACACTTATCAATCTGCTGGTGCCGGACGCAGAGATGGAGACGGGACAGATCAGCCAGAAGATTGACAGAGGAAAACATACCACACGGCACAGTGAACTGTTCCGCGTGGAAGAAGACAGCTATATTTTTGATACTCCGGGCTTCAGTTCACTGGAACTGATGGGGTTGGAAAAAGAAGAATTACGGTATTATTTTCCTGAATTTGCGCCCTATGAGGGCAGCTGCCGGTTTCAGGGCTGCGTCCACGGACAGGAGCCGGGCTGTGCGGTAAAGGAAGCAGTGGAGCAGGGGAAGATTAGCAGGGAACGGTATGAAAGTTACCGTCTGCTCTTTGGAGAACTTCAGGAAAAAGAGAAGAGGAGATACAATTAGATTATGAAAAGATATTTATCACCATCCATTTTGTCAGCAGATTTCGCGCGTCTGGGAGATGATATACAGCATGCGGCAGCAGCAGGTACCCAGTATCTGCACTATGATGTCATGGACGGTATGTTTGTACCAAGTATTTCTTTCGGAATGCCGGTACTGGAATCCGTCAGAAAAGTAACAGATCTGGTGCTGGATGTACATCTGATGATCGAAGATCCGGACCGTTATATTGATGATTTTGTAAAATGCGGTGCCGACATCATTACCGTACATTATGAGGCATGCAAGGATGTGAAGAAAACGCTGGAGCTCATCAAAAGCAAAGGAGTGAAAGCAGGCGTAACCATCAAACCGAAGACTCCGAACAGTGTTTTAACCGACGTACTGGATATGGCAGATATGATCCTTCTCATGACGGTAGAACCAGGCTTTGGCGGACAGGCTTATATTCCGGAATCCACCGAGAAGATCAAGGAGCTTCGTCAGATGCTGAATGAGAAAGGGCTGGATACAGATATTGAGGTAGACGGCGGTATCAAGAAGGATAACCTCCAGATGGTTCTGGATGCAGGCGCGAACGTCATCGTAGCCGGAAGTGCCATCTTTAAAGGTGACATTGAGCAGAATGTCAAAGATTTCCTGCGCATTATGGGAGAATAATACATTGCATACACTGATTATCAGCGGGGGCACAATCGATACCGATTTTGCCCTCGATTTATTAAAAAAAGAGAAATATGATCATATTATCGGCGTGGACGGAGCACTGAAATTCTGTAAAGAGCAGAATATTGTCCCTACCCGTATTGTGGGAGATTTTGATACCCTGGATCCGGAGATTCTGACCTGGTATCAGACCAACACCCAGATTGAGATCCGGCAGTTTAATCCTGTGAAAGATGCTACCGACACCCAGATTGCCATCGAACTTGCCATGGAGCTGGGCAGTAGGAAAATCACCCTGATCGGCGGTACCGGAACCAGGCTTGACCATGTGCTGGGAAATATTCAGACCCTGTATCTGCCTTTTGTAAAAGGCATCGACTGCCGAATCGTAGATGCTCATAACCGGATCCGGCTGGTATCAGGGGAACTGCATCTGAAGATGACAGAACAGTGGGGCAAATATGTGTCCCTGATCCCGTTCACAACGGATGTGAAAGGTGTGGATCTGATTGGTTTTAAATATCCGCTGGAAAAATTTAATTTTACCGTTCTTGGTACCGGCAGCAGAGGTGTTTCCAACGAGATTGCGGAAGAAGAAGCGGTGATCCGGATTGAAAAAGGAATTATGATATTGGTGGAGTCGAAAGACTAAAATAATCAAAAAATGCAAAATTTTCCTTGACTTCTCAGCTTTTTCTATGCTATATTAGATAAGGCTTTTTGCGGGCAAAGTATGTCCAATGAGCCGGGTGTGTCAGATAACTGACGACCCGTTACGCAAAAATCACGCGGACGGATTCCGGAAGCGGTGCCTGTATACAGGTCCTTCTGGGAGTAGAAGGTCACGCGGAAGAAAAAAACCAAAACGGAGGAAGAACAATGAGCGTAATTTCAATGAAACAGTTACTGGAAGCCGGCGTACACTTCGGTCATCAGACCAGAAGATGGAACCCGAAAATGGCAGAGTACATCTACACCGAGAGAAACGGTATCTAC
>ENA-USUG01007640-USUG01007640.1-human-gut-metagenome-genome-assembly--contig:-NODE-7640-length-10361-cov-15.882342_pt1 | contig 10361 bp, 10 predicted proteins | sample MGYA00250059_ERZ773394 | MGnify/ENA primary metagenome ERZ773394 (study PRJEB29103, sample SAMN06111957) | human gut metagenome | biome: human gut; feature: ankylosing spondylitis patient; material... | reverse complement strand
CACTTCTCGGAGAAGAAGGCGATGGCGTTGCTCTACAAGCTGGAGAAGTGTACCATCGACCTTGTGAAACTGAGCCGGGAGATTGTGGAACTTTCAAGGGCGTTAGAGAAGTGTTACCAATCCAAATCGGACTGATATGGCATCGGTCAAGGTCAAGTTTCGCCCATCCACCATAGGCGGCAAGGAGGGCACACTCTACTATCAGGTGATTCACAACCGTGTGGTCAGGCAGATATATACCGACTATAAACTTTTCGCTTCGGAATGGGACTGCCATTCCGAAGCGGTCATCCTGCACCGTGTTCCAAATGAACAAGAGCGGAACAATCATTTGCTTTCGATAAGTTCACGTATCAGATGGGACAAAGATAGGTTGAACAAGATTATACAAGCCTTATCCCAATCCGGCACATTTGTGGCGGATGATATAGGCATGCGTTTTCAGGATAACAGACAGGAGCAATCGTTCAATGCCTACATCTGTCAGCAGATAGCAAGGCTGAAACGCTTGGGTAAGATACGCACATCGGAAACCTATACGGCGGCATTCCGAAGTTTCAACGGTTTTATGAATGACAAGGAGGTCTTGTTTAACCAGATTAGCGCTGACTTGATTGCGGAATATGAGGCTTATCTGAAAGGCAGAGGCAACTCACCCAATACAATATCGTTCTATATGCGCGTTCTGAAAGCGGTCTATAACCGTGCGGTGGAAGACGGGCTGACAGGACAGCGGCATCCATTCAAATCTGTTTATACAGGAATGGAAAAAACCTTGAAGCGAGCCATATCACTTAACGATCTTAAACGCATCAAAGGGCTGGACTTGTCGTTGAAGCCCAATCTTGACTTTGCCCGTGACATGTTCCTGTTCTGTTTCTACACAAGGGGAATGTCTTTCATAGATATGGCTTATCTGAGAAAGAAGGATTTGCAGAACGGTATCCTTTCCTACCGCAGACGAAAGACGGGGCAGCAACTTTTCATCAAATGGGAAAGATGTATGCAGGAGATTGTTGACAAATACCCGATAAATGAAACGGAATATCTTTTACCTATCATCACAAAAAGGAACAAGGATTATCGGAAGCAATACACCAACGAACTGCATAGGGTGAACCATCTGTTGAAGAAAATCGGAAAACAGTTGGACTTGTCGATACCCTTGACAATGTATGTCGGGCGGCACTCATGGGCAAGTATTGCCAAAAGCCGCAATGTACCTATCTCTGTCATCAGCGAAGGTATGGGGCATGATTCAGAGAACACCACGCAGATTTATCTTGCTTCGCTGGATACTTCTGTGGTGGACAGAGCTAATAAGAAGATATTGGATTTGCTGTAAAACCGTGAATGTTTTGCGAATCAGTCCAACGCTTGCCAAGAGACGGATATTATAATGCAAAGTTACGCAAAATAATGATTCTTAGCTCATAAAACGCTGAAAATCTAACCTATTGCCAAGTTTTTGTTTTGCAAAAAATACTGTATGTTTACCGAAATTCCACTTTAAAAATTCACAAACCACTCTGTTTCAACAAAATAATTCTTAGTAACCGTCTCTTGGCAAGAGATGAATAAGGAAATAATAAAATATCTGTAATAATGAGATTATTCGACATATTGAAAAGAAACGAACTTAACGCACCAGACTTAGACAAGTTAAATGTAATGTCACATAAGACCTTATATGCGACTTTCGGTGAACCTATGAGTATGTATGATGTAATCAGGCATTACTTATATATTTAATTGTAAAGCATTGAATTTTCAACTCAAATAAGATTTCGTTATGAACTTGTCCATTTCAATTGATACATGGGTTTGCTTATGTAGCATTTTTATTGTTTTTATTTTCTGTTCCATTATTGTATTTAGATATAGAAATAGTGAGAAATTAGTGGCTAATCGCCGGATGGTGGAATTTTTTCCCTCTTTGGTTTCCACCCTTGGTGTATTGGGTACATTTTGGGGAATAACCAAAGGTTTGATGGCTTTCGACACCACAGACCTTGATCGCTCTATCCCTGATTTACTTGATGGCTTGAAAACAGCCTTCTTTACATCTTTGGCAGGTATGGTTGGTTCTATGATTCTATCTGCTTTTATTAGTAGGAAACAAGATGAAAAAGACGGAGGTGTTTCCGACATAAATCAAGCCGCTGGTGAAATAACCAAAGCGGTAAAAGCGATGAGCGATGCCAATACAGAGACGATACACTCTATTCAGAAACAACTGACAGAACAAGAGGCTGACCGCAAGGCTTTTTACCGAACAGTTGGTGAGGTAATGTCTAAGATGTCGGAAACACAAAAAACTATGACCTCCGCCATTGACTCGTTGGTTGTTTTACAACGTAGCCAAGAGAACACTCTTGCTGATATAAAGGAAGTAAACTCTTCTATGCTTGTTTCATTTGGGAACCTTGAAGAAGCCACGAATGAACAAACTGTGTCTATTAATTCTGTATTGAAATATACACAAGAAGTTAGCGAGTATACGCATCATCTTGGAGAAATCCTTGATGTAATCTCTGGTATAAGTGGTACAGAAGACGAAATTAATGAAAAGGTTGGAAAACTAAAGGAAATAATACACGGCGAGGTCATTGAGATAGAAGATAATATGACCAAAACAAATGAGTTATTAGAAAGGAAATTCAATGAATTCACCGAACTCCTCAAGAAGAGTAATACCGAAGCTCTTGTCGATGTAATGAAAAAAGTGACCGAAGAATTTCAAAAACAAATGAACGCGCTTATTAACAAACTCATTCAAGAAAATTTTGACCAGCTTAATAAATCAGTGGAGAAACTCAATCTTTGGCAACAGGAGAATAAAGAAATGATAACCTCGCTTACTCGTCAGTACAAAGATATGTCTGATAATTTCGAGGCTACTTCTTCTTCACTTACCCGCGTAAAGGATGATACGTCTATTCTTGTTAGTGAAGGTGGTAAATTACACCAGCTTGTTGATGCGCTTAACCAAGTTATTATTGAGGACAAGAGGTTCATTGAAGTCACCAAGGAACTGCATGAAACTGCCAATCTTTCCAAATCTAATATGGAATCGTTTAACGAATCTACTCAAAAACTTAACGAATGGGTACGCAAACAACGTAATTTCGTGGATGGAGTACAACTTCTCATTGCGAAACTTGAAGAACTTAACAAAATACGTGATTATGGGGAACAATTTTGGCAAGGCACAAAAGATAAAATGGAAGAAGGAGTTGGTATCATAACAAAGGGGTCACAAACACTCAATTCGCAGCTTACTTCGCTTGACCGTCAATTCTATGGTCGCCTAAGTGCTACTCTTGCCGAACTTGATAACTGTATTACTAAGATGGTAGAACAAATAGGTAAACGCAGATAGATATGGCTAAAACGAATGTATGGTTGTCAGTTTCAGACCTTATGACAGGATTGATGGTGATTTTTCTTTTTGTTGCAATCGCCTACATTAGCCGTGTACAAAAGAATCAATCCGTCCTTACTGATTATGTGGAAACCAAGAATGAGTTGCACAATAAACTTGTTAAAGAGTTTGAAGGTGACACTCTCAAATGGCAAATGACAATAGGCAAGGACCTTACTATGAAATTTAAAGAACCGACAGTTCTTTTTGCTACAGGGTCATCAGAATTGACACCTCGTTTCAAGGAAATTCTAGAAGAGTTTTTACCCCGCTATTTCAATATTTTGTTAAATGACAGTTTACGTTCTAATATCCAAGAAATTCGTATTGAGGGACATACAGATGATGTACCGATGCCAAGTCGACATCCAGACCCCTATATAGCCAATGCCATGCTTTCCCAAGATAGAGCATTGGCGGTGGTTAAATACTTTCGCTCTATGTCACAGTTTGAAATGTATTCGGATAAACAGAAACAATTACTTGAATATTGGTTTACTGCCAATGGGCTTTCTTATGGAAAAGCTCTTGATGCAGATGGAGATTTTATTATTCGTTCTGGTAAACCTATAGACCGTACTTCTTCACGACGTGTGGAGTTTCGAATAGTTACTTCCGGTGATGAAATTCTTGAGAATTTTGTAAAAGAGAATACCAAATGAGCTTCGATTTTGACATAGACGCAGAGGAAGATTGGTTCTTCAATACTGACCCGATTTGTGACTTTCCTAATTTTAAGAAAAGCCTTACTGATATGGGAATACAGATTGGAACTGCTGGTGCTTGGCGTTCAGTCGGTACAGTTGATGTACTGCCTGAAGACATCGGTGAGCGCATTCTCTTTGAAGATGGTGGAATTTTTTATATTGATGATGAAGGAGTTAAACGCCGTGGTTTTATGTATAAGGCTCGTTTCTATTTTGAATGGCAGGGACATGTCAGCCAACCTAAGTTTCACGTTTGTAAATGCACAGCTATCGAAAACTTTGGACGGGAAGCTTACCGTTTTGCCAATGCAGAACCAATAAAAGTGTATTCTCGAAATGCTCATAAAGAAGTGGAAGTTGAGGGAATGGAACTATGTGGTTACTGCAAGCGTTTGTTGATGGATGAAGAAGCAATACGAGTGAATGATTCCACCGATTTTGTAGAAATTCTAAAAGAAGCAGGGGATGTAGAAGAACCTGCTGAGTACGATGTAGATATTTTTGGTTATGTTAAAAATTGGGAAGAAATATCTCTCAACTATCGCACCAAAAAGAGTTTTACTTGTGAACGCTGTGGAACCCATGTTGAGGACGGTTTCGACCATTTTTATATGCAAACACACCATAAGAACGGTGTAAAAACAGATAATCGAGAAGGTAATCTTGAATGCCTGTGTATCAAATGTCATTCGGAAGTGGATGATACCCATCGCCGTAATTTTTCTTCTGCTGCTCAAAAGGTTTTAATAGAAGATTATATGCGCAAGTATCATGGGAAAGAATCTGATTCGCTAATTTCTCATCTTATGAAAGCGGTGCGTAATCGGCAAGAGCCGCCAACAATAATAGATGATGAACTGCCTTTTTGAGTATACGATTAAATTATCGTTTCTGTACTTTGTCAAAATTATAGTGATTAATGAAACCTATGAAAACTACTGGTGGTAATTGATTCTATATATTTTTTATAATTTGGCAGAGAAATAACTCACAAATACAAACTGTTAATCAAATAAATTTTGTTACCTTTGCCAATAGATAAAGCGTTCTTTTGAATTACTGCAAAACGAGGTGAAATACAGAATTTTGCTGGTTTCTAAATCGTTACCTATTAAGCTGAAATATTTTGCAAGTGCTTGAATTTTAGCGAGAAAGAAAATACGCTATGTCTTGCACAATGCCAAGTAATATGTTTTGTGATCCCGGCTCTAGCCGTCCAGTGTCTTAACGCTTTTAGGCACATGGTATGGGAGGGAAGTTTAAATATTACCTCATCCATGTTATCAGGTGACGAGGGGTGCCCAATGAGGGAAATTAAGCCATCATTCAAAGGTATCACCACGTTACTAGCCTTGCTGTGTCCGCTTGTCTTGTTTTGCTCAAATGATAAAAGCCTGTTTGGATAATCCACGTTTGAAAACCTTAACCCCACAACATCACAAAAGCGGATGCCCGTGTAAAGGCAAAATATAAAAGATCTTCTTATATCGGGGTTTTGGCCTTGATAGTGGGTGTTTAGTAACATTTCAATCTCTTCAAGACTTAGAATGTCCTTTTTAATGACTTGATCGTCTATTTTGCAAGTGATACCGTTGCATGGGTTTTTGTGTATTACATCATGTTCCTCGGCATACTTGACTACCTTTTTGAATCGTTGAAATATGGTATGTGCCCCTTCTCCCGTGCAGATACTTTGCAAGTATTCAACAAATTCTAATATCAAATCCCGGTTTAGGTTGTTAGGTTTGATGAAATTGGCATAAATGGGGTGTTTTTTTGCAAGGAACGCTTTAAATTTAGCTAGAGCCATCATGATAACCCTAACGTCTTTCTTTTGGTAATTGTCGATGTAGTTTTGAAAGTAATCCAAGAAATTGATGCTATCTTTCTTGTCTAGCCGATACCCCAATTTCCCCGCTTTAAGTTCTTGTTCTCGTTCAAACCTGATCTTTTTGGCTAATTCCAACGTTTCCCGGTTTTGTTGTCTTTCAAGTGGGGTTCTTGGGGCTTGCCAGATATAGAGATTTAAAAATTCTTTTTTCCTGATAATCTTTACCACTTCTTTATCTTTCTCCTCATCATATTGCTTTGAATAGCCTAAATAATACTCTAAATACAAACTTATTTGCCCATCAGAAAGTGTTTTTTCTTTTAATTTGGGGTTATCTGTTACTTTTGTGTCATTCTTTGCCATTTTTTGTCAATCTTATTTACCTTTGTTTCCCTTGTTTGCAAAGGTATAATAATATTTTTTCCGGGGGTGCAAATAGGGTGCAAAAATCAACAAAAAAAAGAATGTTTTATGAAATTAAGAGAAAAATATAATAATGTAATTATTTGCAAATCAGATGTAATTGTTGCTTTTGATTTCTTGTTTTTCTATGGGTTTGTTCCCGCCCTGGGTACAAAAAATCGAAAGATAACCCTCTTGGTCAGATGATTGAGAGGGTTTTTCTTTTGTGGGTGCAGAGGGAATCTTGAGAATAAATTCTTTTATTCCGTTGATTAGCCTAATTTTGCCTTACAGTCACCCCTGTGAGTGTTTGTAAAATGCCAATTATTATTTATTTTTGTGTACTGTTTAGAGTGATCTGGGCAGTAACATATTTAGTAAAAGGCGTTTAGTTTTTATCCTCACTTTGAAAATCGCCAATTTTTGAGTTACAGGGATAAACGGTACAAACGCTCATGCTTGCCATATATACAATTCTGTTATATATACTGGTTTAGCGTGGGGTGACTGTTTATTTGTAACAAGGTGTTTGGCGATACCTCAAAGTGAATAAACTGAAAGTTCCCACGCTTCTCTTTTTTTAACTGCTTTTCTGGGAATTGAAAGCACAAATATGTTTGTTATGGCTAAATATTTGTGGAAAGTTGATGTCGTGAAAAATGCAGGACAATTAGTTAAAGGCATGACCGTTGAAATCATCATGGAGAATACAAGTGCTAAACCACAGGCGAAACACATTATCGAGGCGATAAAAAACAAGTACGGTGTCACCGTGTCTTCATGTCATTGTACGACTAGTAATTTCAATTTTCAAAAGTTAAGTTAGTATCGAGGAATCTAATAATGGCATTGAACTAAGAAAGAAATGTTTTATGAAATCTTATTTATTTTTATTGTGCATTCTTTTTTGCTTTGCTTGTAGCAAGGATAAAGATTCCGGTTTACCGGATTTGCCGGATATACCGGAAGAACAGGCAACTCTTTCGATCTCATCTTCTCGTTTCCTATTTTCTTCGGATGGGGGAACAGACACGTTGTCTATCGTTTCCAATTACACGTGGACAATCACGGCGGCAGATGCATGGTGTCAACCTTCCGTTTTCTCGGGATTCGGGGATATTGATGTACAAGTACTGGCAAAAGCGAATCCTGACACCGAAGACCGAATTACCCGCTGGGTGATAAACGCTGGACGTTTTTGTTCTGATACCGTTTATTTCTCCCAAAGTTTCAAGGACGGGAATTTGAATTTCTCAGATGTAGAACTCCAAAAGTATTTACTCAAAAACTATGACAAAAATCATGATGGGTATTTATCCGTTTCGGAGGCACGTGAGGTAATGGGGATTGCTATACAAGGCAATTATTTGAATCTCGATGGTTTGAACTATTTCCCAGAACTTCGACTTTTGTCTTGTTGTCCTTTAAATTTTGATTCACAATTTGGTTTACAGAAATTGGATGTAAGCCACAATAAGTATTTAATGTCTTTAGATTGTCGATTTAATCAATTGGCAGAATTGGATCTCTCTCGAAATTTGGGCTTGGAATATTTGTGGTGTTCTAGTAATAAAATAACAACTTTGGATTTGAAAAATCATAAAGATCTAAAATCCTTATATTGTGACGATAATCAAATCACGAAATTGGGTTTACCTGAAAATGCAATGTTAGAAGATCTTGTATGTGATAATAATCAACTTGCTTCCTTGGATGTAAATTCCTGCCCGAACTTGAAATTTTTATTGTGTGGAGATAATCCCATTCAAAATCTAGAGATTACTAATTGTCCTCAATTGGCTTCCTTGTCATTTCCTAAACAATTGGAATCTTTAAAAATAAGTAATAATAGCGGATTGCAGAAGCTTAGTAATATTTCTCATGATGGTTGTACTACTCAATTAAAATTCTTAGAAATAGAGAATTGTACAAAGTTGCAATCTGTTTCTTGGGGTTCGATAGAGGAGGGGCAATTATATTCGTTGTCTATCAAAGATTGTCCAATTTTAGAAAAATTAGATTGTTGGGACAATCAAGTCACGAATTTGAATATTAGTGGTTGTACTTCTCTAGCAGAGTTGGACTGCGCTAGAAATCAACTCACAACTTTAGATGTTAGTGGTTATACTTCTTTGAAAGAATTGTACTGCTATGGAAATCAACTCACGACTTTAAATGTTAGTGGTTGTACTTCTTTGAAAGTATTATGGTGTTATGATAATCAACTCACAACTTTAGATGTTAGCAGTTGTACCTCTTTAGAAAAATTGACTTGTTATTCTAATCCCAATCTAAAAACAATTTATAAAAAGAAAGGGCAAGATATAAATATATTAGCACCTTTGTATGTGGAAATTATTGAATTATAATACTTAATACTTTAATTTATGGAAAATCAATTCACTCAAAAACTAAATCGTTGGTTGCGGGAAGTGGCGGATGGTTGTCACGAGATAGTCACGAATCCTACCTACAACATGGACATGGACTTTTATGCTTTCCAATCTAACGTAAGTTTTCAACCCGAACTAATGATTATTGGTAGTAATCCTGGGGGAAATAAAGAATATTCAACGATGAATCGTGAACAAGGACGGGAACGTCGTACTGCAAATAACTTGGGAATTAGTGATCATAACCAATTTCTTGTAAATGATGGTTGGGGGAGTATGAGAAGTTTGTGCGAGTTGTTTTCCGGACCAATTTTACGTCCTGTCTTTGAAAAAGCAGTGATCACGAACATTGTATATTTCAACACGGGTAATTTCCAAGAATTACGAAAACGCATGAATCAGGGTGGACGGGAAGCGTTACAATTTTGCGTGAAGAAGAACATGGAATTAATCCGTCTAGTATCTCCCAAACATTTACTATTAATGGGGATTCCTGCACGAGATAATTTGCGGCCGTATTTTGATAAGCCTCTACAATCGTTGTTGGTTACCCCCGTGGAAAAATATAATTTAATTCAGGAAACCACGTTAAATGGTATTCCAACCTATTGTATCCATCATCCCTCTCGTAATTATAAATTCAATACGGGAGAAAATCAAAATCTTAAACGAGCAGTGTTTGAAAAGATTCTGTCTAAATAAAATTATCATGTATAACTTAAAAGAGGAAATTATGAAAAGAATGTTTGTTTATTTATGGGTAATGATTTGCAGTTTGGGATTTACCGCTTGTTCTGATGACGATGGTAATGGTGATACCGAAAAAGGTTATAAGGTAAGTAAAATTACAGCTCACTTTCACGAGGACGAAGATGAAGATGAAATTCGTACATACAGTTACGATAGTCAAGGCAGAATGATTAAATGCGTGTATGATGAAAACCAGATTGTTACCTATACTTATAAAAGTAACCAAATCGTAGTGAACGGGCTTGAAGACGGGGAGGAGATATGGAAACTGAATGATAACGGATATATCGTACAAGGAGAGAGTGAAGATGAAGAGATTGCATACACTTATGACAACCTTGATCAATTACAGAAAATGGAATATACAGACGGTGATATTCACATCTTTACATGGAGAGACGGAAATATTGTAAAAGTTGTTGAGGCATTCGGTGAGGTGTACGAAAGTACGAGCGAATTTACTTATTCTTCCGTAGAAAATAAAGTTGATTTTGATTTTTCTTCTTATCTTGGAGACTACCATTTTTACGATGAGCTTTACAATGGTTCGTATTTTGGGAAACCCAACAAAAATTTAGTGCTCACTTGTCAAACAAAAGAAGGGAATGAGACGTCCAATTACCGTTATGAATACTCTTTCAATGAAAACGGTTGTGTTGAAAAAATATTACAATATGAAGATGATGTTTTGACGGTTACTCATATTGTAGAGTATCTCTAATTCTCCTGGGTATATTCATTGTTTTATATAAATAGAAAATGAGGGCGTGTCACATTGGCACACCCTTTTTTCGGACACAACTTTTGTGATTAGGGAAAATAGTTGATTGATAACGAGTTAGTAAATGACACAA
>ENA-USUG01007635-USUG01007635.1-human-gut-metagenome-genome-assembly--contig:-NODE-7635-length-10365-cov-9.606726_pt1 | contig 10365 bp, 8 predicted proteins | sample MGYA00250059_ERZ773394 | MGnify/ENA primary metagenome ERZ773394 (study PRJEB29103, sample SAMN06111957) | human gut metagenome | biome: human gut; feature: ankylosing spondylitis patient; material... | reverse complement strand
CAGACCATGTTGGGAAATGGAACCGAGCAAAGCTATATCGACACCATGCAGGCGACCGCAAACGCGGGAATCTTTATCGCCATGTTTGCCGCTCTCCTTGTAACAGCTTCTATCAGTGCATTTGTGGGCTGCAAAATGCTGAAGAAGCAGTTTGAAAAAGCAGGTATTACAGCATGATGGGTAACACCGTCCAGAAAGGGCTTTGGCTTGACCCGCGGGCCAAGCTCTTTCTTATTTTAATGTGCGTACTGTGTTCCATGTTCGCACCTTCCCTTTCGTATCAGTTTGCACTTGTCCTGCTGATTGCTGTATTGGGAGTGCTTTGCGGAAAGTGGAAATATTCCATAAAAGGGGTCTGCTTTTATGCCGTGGTCTGTGTACTGACGGTCTGGATCATGGCGGCCATGACGGGGACGCTACGGACCATGTTTGTTGCGTTCCTTGGACTGTACCATAAAGTTTATGCTTGTGGGATGCTGGCAGGGATTGTCCTGTCCACAACGAAAGTCAGCGAGTTTTTATCTGCCATGAACCGCATCCATGCCCCGAAAAAATTTGTCATCACATTTGCGGTCATGCTGCGCTATATTCCAACTATCCAGGAGGACTGGCATTTTGTTAAGGACGCCATGCGGATGCGGGATGTATCGCCCTCCCTGGGCGGATTCCTTTCCCATCCGGGGATGACGGTAGAGTGTATTTATGTGCCGCTGATGATGATGGCCTCCAAAGCAGCGGACGAGCTTTCCATTGCCTCTGTTACTCGCGGGATTGAGAATCCCAATCCCCGGACCTGCCTTGTCCAGATAAAATGCGGGATTGCAGATTGGATGGCGATGTTGATTGCTGTTGCTTTCTTTATTTTTGAATTATGTATGCGGGGAGGTGTGACCGGGTGATTGAATTTGAAAATGTATCATTTTCTTATGAGGGACAGGAGCATGGTGGTCTGCATGGAATCAGCCTGAAAATTGCAGACGGGGAATGTGTCTTGTTCTGTGGCCGTAGCGGGTGTGGAAAAACAACGGTCACAAGGTTGGTAAACGGCCTGATTCCACAATTTTACCAGGGAGAACTTCAAGGGCGTGTGCTGGTGGACGGACAGGAAATCAGCAACCTGCCCATGTATCAGATCGCCGCAAAGGTGGGCTCCGTCTTTCAGAATCCCCGGACGCAGTTTTTCAATGTGGATACGGACAGTGAGATTGCGTTTGGAATTGAAAATGAAGCCAGGCCGGTAAAGGAACTGGAGGAACGGGTAGAACAGACAACAAAAGATTTGCATATTGAAAAGCTACGGAACCGCAATATTTTTGAATTGTCTGGTGGGGAGAAACAGAAAATCGCGTTTGCGTCTGTCTATGCCATGAACCCGGAAATCTATCTGCTGGACGAACCATCCTCGAATCTGGACATGGCTTCCATCCAGGAATTGAAAGAACATCTGCGGCTGATAAAAAGCCAGGGGAAAACCATTTTGATTGCGGAGCACAGACTCTATTATCTGATGGAGCTGGCAGATCGCATTGTTTATCTGGAAGATGGAGAAATAGCAAGGATTTTCACGCCGGAGGAATTTCTCCGGCTGCCCGAAACCGAACGGGAACACATGGGGCTGCGGGCGGTTGATCTGGCAAGGGTGCTCCCTCCGGCCAGTCATCCGCCTATTTCCTCTCCCACATTAGCACTCCATGATGTTACTCTGCGCTATAAAAAACGGACGATTCTACACCAGATTGCTCTTTCTGCGGCAAAGGGGGAAGTCATTGGGGTGGTCGGTCATAATGGAGCCGGAAAGACCACGTTTTCTCGCGCCCTGTGTGGGCTTCATAAAGACTGTGAAGGCGCGTTCCTTTGGGACGACCAGCCGATGGAACACAAGGCGAGGTTGAAACGCTCTTATATGGTTATGCAGGATGTGAACTATGAATTGTTTGCGGAGAGTGTGGGGGCAGAATGTTCCTTCGGAATCCGAAACCCGGATCAAGATTTAGTAGAGGAAACCATGAAGGAATTGGGGCTTACAGCCTACCGGGAACGCCATCCCAACACGCTTTCCGGTGGACAGAAGCAACGTGTGGCTGTGGCAGTCAGCATGATCTGTGGAAAAGATTTGCTGGTGTTCGATGAACCCACCAGCGGCCTGGACTTTGACAGCATGGCGCAGGTGGCAGGTCTGATAAAACGGTTATCCGAACAGGGGAAAATCATTTTTATTGTCACCCACGATTTTGAATTTGTCTGCCGTACCTGCTCCCGTGTCCTGCATTTTGATGAAGGGGAAATGCCGGATGACATCCCTGTTGTGATGGATTCCCTTCAAAAGCTCCGGGAACTGTTCTCTGTTTCAGAGAGAAAGGAGATGTGAAGTGATGAAACAGAAAAAAGAAAACAGGATTGCACTGCTGCTTCAATGGGCCGGTGAGCAAAAAATCTGGCTGCTGCTGGCAATCCTGCTGGCCATGGCAAGCGGCCTGTGTATCATTGTCCCGTATATCGGGATTTATCGCCTGATGGATGCCGCTTTCCAGCATATCTGCACAAAAGAGCTTGTCGTACAGACGGTAATGATGATCTCCGTTTCTGTGGCCCTGCGCTTTGTTTTATTCGGGTGTTCCGGTGTGGCGGCCCATAAAGGTGCTTACGGTGCTTTGTTCAAGGTGCGCTGCATGGTGGCGGAACATCTGGCAAAAGTCCCCCTTGGTACATTGAATGAGCGGCGGACCGGGGATATTAAAACGGTTCTGAATGAAGATATTGAAAAGCTGGAGTTGTTTTTAGCCCATAACCTTCCAGACCTTGTGTGCTATATGGTAGGGCCGGTAGCAATTTTCATTTATTTGATGACAGTAAATATCCCATTGGCACTGGTTTCCCTGGTGCCGTTGATTTTGGCCGTTGTGGTAATGGGGGTTATGTTTCGGAATACGGACGGTTTGATGGACCGGGCGAACCGATCCATTACAACGCTCAATTCCGTTATGATCGAGTATATCAGCGGCATGAAACTGATTAAAGCGTACAACATGGGGAGCAAATCGTTCCAGAAATTTTCCGGTGCGATCCAGGAAGAGAATGCCATGTGGAATGAAACCTCCCGGAGAATGGGGCCTCCTTATGCAACCTTTGTGGTTCTGATTGAATGTGGGATGCTGCTGATGGTTCCCCTGGGCGGGATGTTCTTTCTGAAAGGCTCCCTGGCGGCCAGTGCATTTTTGCTGTTCGTCTATGTCGGCTCCATGTATCTGACGGAGATCCGGCCTTTACAGGAATTGGGGACAAACTTTGCGAATGTCCTGGGCGCCATTACCAAAACGAAAGAAATATTGGACGTTCCTGTTTATGAAGGTGGAATGGACTTCCCGGAAAACCATGATATTGAGCTTAAGAATGTACGTTTTTCCTACGATGGGAAAACGGATGTCCTGCAAGGCGTCAACCTCAAGATCAGGGATGGGGAACGCATGGCACTTGTGGGACAGTCCGGCGCGGGCAAGAGTACCGTGATTGAACTGATCTCCCGGTTTTATGATGTGCAGGAGGGGGAGGTGCTGATCGGCGGGATCAACGTGAATGAACTGAACTACGATACCATCCTGAAGAATATTGCCATTGTATTTCAAAAGACATTCCTTACCCGTGACAGTGTACTGGAAAATATCCGCATGGGTTCAGACGCCAGCCTGGAGGAAGTACGGGCTGCCGCCAGGGAGGCGCAGATTGATGACTTCATCATGTCGCTGCCGGATGGTTATGACACAAAGGTAGGCAGCTTCGGCTCCCGTTTCTCCGGTGGGGAAAAACAGCGGATTGCTATTGCAAGGGCGATCTTGAAAAATGCTCCCATCCTGATTCTGGACGAAGCGACAAGCGCCTCTGACCCGGAAAATCAGATGGAAATTGATAAGGCCATTCAGAACCTCTGCAAAGGCAGGACGGTCATTGTGGTAGCGCACAGGCTGAGCGCCTTGAAAATGTGCGACCGTGTGGCGGTGGTAGAGAATCATACGATCACCAGCGTCGGTACCCATGAGGAAGTGCGGAAAGAGAACGCTTATTATCGGAAAGCATGGGAGGACTACGAAACAGCGAGGGGAATTACTTATCAACTGGAAGGAGGCGGGCAGAATGAATCCAAATAACGTATGGAAGAAGAACCGGGAGTTTTATATTGGCGTTGCCGGGACTGTCCTGGAGGGGCTGTTCTCTGGTAGCCTGTTTATGCTGCTTTATTCCGTCATGCGGTTTTTATGGGACGGTCAGTTTGATATGAACCGTGTACTGGTCCTAACAGGTGTTATTGCATTTATCTTTCTGCTCCGTATTTTGATATACAGCTATGGCTATACCAAAGCACAGATCGGCGGCGCAAAAGTCAGTAAAAATATCCGCTTGTTTATGGGCGACCATCTCAAGCGTATCCCGCTTTCCCGGTTTACACAAGGGCAGACAGGCGATTATATCAACACCATTACCAGTGATGTAAATAACTATGAAAAAATTCTGACCCATAAGATCGGGGACATTGCAAAGAGCTTTGCCCTGTCGCTGATGTTGATTGTTTTTGTGATGACGATCTACTTTCCAGCCGGGCTGATCCTCCTGATTGCCGACCTGCTTTTGATCCCCGGATTGTGGCTTTCTTTCCGGCAGGTAGCGAAGTATGGCAAAGAGAAGAACGATATTTGTGCAGAGAATGTCAGCAGCATTGTGGAGTATGTATCCGGTATCCAGACTTTCCGGGCCTATGGCGTTGGCGGTCTGAAAAACAAAACCGTGATCCATGCCATGCAGGAGTTTAGCAGGATCAGCTTTGTGTATGAAGCCAAGGTTCTCCCGATAGGTGCGGGATTTGGTATTTTGAGCTGGCTGTCCTGCCCGGTTGTGATCTGGACGGCCTATGGCCCCTGGGCAGCCGGAACTTTAGATACCGTGTCCTATCTTTTGATTTGTATGCTGCCTTTGTTCTGTGCGAAGCTGGCAAATTCCATTTTTGTAGACCTCACCAGCTATAAGAATCTGATGATCTCGAAAAATAAAATCATGGCTGTGATGAAGGAACCGGAAGAAACCGGCAGCATGGAGCCGCTACAGGCAGCCTCCCATGAGATTGTATTTGACCATGTGAACTTTTCTTATGTTCCCGGGGAACCGGTGTTAAAACAGGCTTCCTTTACTGTGCCGGATCAGAAGCTGACCGCCATTGTGGGGGATTCCGGCTCCGGCAAGTCTACCATCCTGAACCTGATTGCAAAATACTATGAAGTATCTGGCGGCACGATTTCCATAGGAGGCAGACCGATCAATCATGTAGCTGCGGAACGGGTATTAGACCAGATTTCTATGGTGGACCAGGATGTGTTCCTGTTTGATGATACAGTGCGGGAGAATATCCGCCATGCCCGTCCGGATGCTACGGACGCAGAAATTGAAGTGGCCTGCCGAGAGGCAAACTGTGACGGCTTTATCCGCAAGATGGAGAGGGGTTATGATACGCCGATTGGGGAAAATGGAAATCTCCTGTCCGGCGGCGAACGCCAGCGCCTTTCCATAGCACGCGCCATTTTGAAAAACAGCCCAATCCTGCTGCTTGATGAGGCAACGGCCTCCCTGGACATTGAGAACGAGCTGGCAGTAAAGCAGGCGATTGCAAATCTGCTGAAAGAGAAAAAAACAGTGGTAATGGTTGCACATACCCTGTCCATCGTAAAAAATGCAGATCAGATTTTGGTGGTTTCCGATGGCCGGATTACCGAAGCTGGTACACACAAAGAATTGTTAAAAAAGAACGGGAAGTATGCAGCTATGTGGGATGCTGAACAAAAAAATGTATCTTAAAGCTATGTGTGTGCGGGAATAAGAATTTAATTTGTTGTTCAATATAAATGCAGAATAGAGATATGTGGAAAAGAATTTAGTGTAAATTGACGGCGCAATTGATTCTAAAGTGTAATTAGCAAAAGAATAGGGTTCTTGTTAAATTAAATGTAACAGAATGAAACATTATCAGTGTTTTTTGCGCCGTCACAGCGATGGAGGAAGAGTTTTAATTATGAAGATTTCCTATATTGTTATAGGTGTTTTTGGATTTTTAGTATTTATTAGTTTTGTAATAGCGTGCGTGGGAATAGAAATTCAATTTGGAAAAAGAATTGAACAAAAAGGACCAAAGATGGTAATCCCAGATTGGATTCATCAAAAAGAAGTTGAATTTGTGTCTGGTAAAAATAAGCTTAAAGGCTATATCTTTTGGAATGCTAAAGATAATAAATTATCTGAAAAAATAATAGTATTAGTTCATGGATATGGAGTAACATATAAAGATTATGAAATAGAAATAGAAGAATTCGTAAAAAGAAAGTATTCAGTTTTTGCTTATGACATGACTGGCTGTGGTATGAGCCAGGGAAAGAAAATAGGCGGATTTTCACAATTTTTGCTAGATGCTCAAAGTGCAATAAAATATGTAGAGAGTATGAATCTCAATATGGAAATTGAGTTGGTTGGTCATAGTACAGGCGCATATGCGGTGGCTGCGCTGCTAAATTTTGATAATTTAGGTGTAAGTAAGTCGATTATTATATCTGGATTTAATCATCCCAGTTCATATGTCAGTTCATGCTTACAAAAGACAATAAAAGGACTATCTTATTTGGTTCAAGTGTGGATATACATAATGGGAATTGTAAAATATGGGGAAATAGCAAAATACACGGGGGTGGACGGAATTAACCATTTTCAAGGTGAGATTCTTGTTATGCAAAATGAAAGAGATGATATGGTAACGTTAAAGCAGTCATTGTATTCGAATAGAAGCAAAATAATCAATAGAAAAGTACTGTTCTGGTTGAAAAATGATGCAGGGCATTATCCGACAAGAAAAAAAATTAATGGAAAAGAAATTGCTGAAGATGCTACATTTGAGGTTATTAAAAATTTCTTGGAATGAGTTGAATTTCTAGCGGCTACAGTACTGCAGGCGTAGTCACCATATTTAATTATACTGAAATTTTTAGTAATATAAATTAAGATGGATAGAATAAATAAGAACATTATTCATAGCTAGAAATTGGATTAACTAGTACATGGTTGCATTAATAATTAAGTAATATCAAACTGTCAAAGGCACACCTTTATAAGTCCACTTAAAAGGCTTTGCCATAACGTTATATTGCTCTACAAAGCGCAGGATACTCGCTTTTAGTTCCTCTATAGATCGATAGCTTTTTCTTTTAAGAAGACGTCGGTTTATAATGCCAAACCAGATTTCAATCTGATTCATCCATGAGCAATGTTTTGGTGTATATACGATCCGTATCCTATGGTCTTTATGATGCAGAAATTCTGCGCGGCTTTCCTGGTTTTTTAATATCCCGGATCTTCCCTTACTGCCCAGATCTTCGGATAGTCCACACTGCCCGGCAACAAAATGTACCAGACTTTCGGATTTGTGTATATTTAAACCATCACAGACAAATGTCCATGGTGCCTCAGGATCTGTTTCTATCAATGCACGTATGGCTTCAACGAAATCTTTCTCTGTACGTGTACTGTTTAAATATGGTTTTTCCATACGTCCTGTAGCAACATCAAAAAAACCGATGAGGCTGACCGTTCCATGACGGATATATTCAAATTCCATATGGACTGCTTTCCCGGGAATTACAGGTTTATCCGGATATTTGTGTTCCAATGCCTGAATGCCTGTCATTTCATCCACGGAGATTGTATGTCCGCCATTTTCATGGACTGTCTCTGCTTCGTGGTAAACAGTGCAGATCTCATTCACTTTCTCCGCAAAAGTTTCCGGAGAATCTGTTTTCTCGGAGGAATGAAGCCAGTAACGGATGAGATGCGGGTGGATTTCCCCCATATTTTAAAAAAAGGCTTACTGTTTTTGCAGATATGGACTCCACAATCCCTTCCTTTACTACGGCGTTCACAAGCAGATTGAGACTCCAGTGACTGACCTCATATCCAAATTCCTGTGGCTCACGGCAGGCAATCTCAAGGATCCTGATGATCTGCTCGTCTGTATAATGAGCTGGCTGTCCCGGACGTGGGCGGTCATTAAGGAAAGAAGAAACAGCATCTTCCAGATGGGAACGGTCCTTTTCAGCAATCTCCTGCAAAAGGGGAAGAGCTTTAAGGAAACGCCCCCGCCACTTGCTGACAGAATCCTGTCCAGGACCTACCCGAGTTGATATCTGCATATTGTTCATACCATCAGCCGCCAGCAGGATTATTTTGGCACGTTGTACCTGACGGGCTGGTAAGGTCCTGCTTTTTGAAAATTTGGAAAGAATGTGGTGGATGTCTTCTGGTATTTTAACAGGTGCAGCAACAAATGGCATATGAATGATCTCCTTGATTTTTCTTTTGATTATGCCATATATTGTGAAAAATTTCCATAGGGATATTACTTGATAATTAATGCGATTCTGTACTAGTTTTTTACATTGTCATTGTCAAAATGCAATGTCTTATGGTACTTCGCATTCTCCTCCAGAAGTTTTTTCCATTTTTGTCCATCCTCTTTCGTAGGATTATCAAAATTCTGCTGGCCTTTCAGCTCATCCATATACTGGACATAATCCAGAAAATAAATGTCTACCGTAGAAATATCTCTGTCCTGAATTGCGAAGTTATTACAGTTTCCAGTAGACTCATTGTACGGAAGTGTGTTTCCATTGGCATCAAGAGCTACCATAAAGCAATCACTGTTGGAACCTTCCTTATAAAGTTCATTTACCGTCAATTCATATGGAGTACGAATCACCGATTTAAGTCCAATACCTGCATCGTTTGTATCATTGAGTTCCAATACTTCTGTCTGGGAATCATCTACCGTAACCGGGATATCGAAGCTCCAGTCACCTTCATATTTGTAGTAGCCAGCATCCCTTCCATATTTTTTCTCATCCTCTTCTGACCACTGATAGTTTGCTTCCAGTCCTCTTACCTTCGTAATATCCAGATGCAGGTTAAAGGTATCTGGAATATCAATATCTTTAATGTACTTCTGATATTCTCCACCACGTTCAGACAATTTATTGATAAACTCTTCCAGCAGCGCATAACCTTCATCCGTCTGATCATCTAAGTCCGCCTGAGTTATTCCCATCTCATCCATTACCTGCTGTGTCATTTCATTGTATTTCTCATTATATTCCGTATAATCTTTTGCGGCTTCAGCCAAATCATAACGGAAAATACATGCATAGGTGTTATCATCCAGAAATTTTCCTTCCACTTGACCGTCAATTACCGGGCTAGCCTCTGAATTAAAGTCCACACCCCCTGTCATATCCAGATCAATGACTGGTGTTCCACTTTCCGCCCCAGTTTCTGTTTCTGGGAACGGTTTATCACTTTTAAACTGCATAGTCACATAAATTGCCTGGCTGTTTGCATATACCTCAGAACATGTAATTGTCAGCCCATCTGCTGTCTTAGTGTAAATAGCATCATTATTGGCATGATCTGTCTTGGCTCCGTCTGTTTCACTGCTATCTGTCTTCGTTCCATCAACAGCTTCCAAAGTTGTTGCATGATCTGAAAAGTCACCAAAGAAACTCACATTATCCTGTAAAATTTCAAAGAGTCCTCCTACAACCGGGATATTTTTTGCCATTACCGGATTGATTGCACAGAATACAAATCCTACTGCCAGTACCGCTGCCATCCCTCCTGCTATCCTGCCTCCACTTTTCATCCAATGATATGGATCCTTTGATGCTTTTTTCTGTAAAACAGCGTTATTTTCAATCAAACGATATGCCTGATTAATATGTTCATACACGATTTCCGGCATTTCTATATCCTTTTGAAGTTTTTTCTGGAAGTCTTTCTCATTATAATTTAAAGTCGTCATTAGGCACGTCCCTCCTTAACCTTATATCCATACATCTCTGCAATCTGTTTTCTGCCACGATAAAGACGAGATTTTACAGTGCTTTCCTTCATATCCAGAATGTCACTGATTTCCCGGATACCAAATCCTTCCATATAGTATAGAAGAACAACCAAGCGGTATTTACTGTCCAATGGCTCTAAGGCCTGGATCCATTCCATTGCTGCATATTTTTCTTCGTGAAAAGGCGTTTCCGGCATCTGATCCGTATAAGTAACCAGCTTTTTCTTCTGTATCATGTCCTTGCACTTATTGATCAGAATTCGGATCATCCATGTCTTGAAATATCTGTTCTGTTTCAGACTTTTTAGATTTTCATAGCAGGAAAGAATCGTATCCTGTATTGCATCCGCAACATCTTCATCATTTTTCAGATATGCTGCTGCAACCTTGTACATACTCTGTACATTCTCATCTATAAGCCGACAAAAAGCATCTTTATCGCCTTTCTT
>ENA-USUG01007628-USUG01007628.1-human-gut-metagenome-genome-assembly--contig:-NODE-7628-length-10373-cov-11.635975_pt1 | contig 10373 bp, 10 predicted proteins | sample MGYA00250059_ERZ773394 | MGnify/ENA primary metagenome ERZ773394 (study PRJEB29103, sample SAMN06111957) | human gut metagenome | biome: human gut; feature: ankylosing spondylitis patient; material... | reverse complement strand
TCTGAAGGCGATTATTATTATAATTTAAACACACAGAACTCTTTACCAGAAGTTGTTCCTGGAGGAAAGAGTATATTAGTGAATGAAAACTATTTAAAATATAATTTTACAAAAACTAAGTATGAATCAATAAAAGACAAAGTCAATTACAATGAAAATGTACTAAATATATTAGTTCCAGAAGAATTAAAAAAATATGAAAATGAAATATATGAAAATTATCTTTATGATTTTTATATGAAAAAGGTAGAAATTGAAAATTTATATAATGAATCCTTAAATTTACCAATGAATACAAGCAAAGAAAGTGATTTTAAAGTCAATATAATATATATAGATAATAATCAAGGTTATTTTACATATAATTCATCTATTGGAGAGGATAATGAATATAAAGTATATAATCCAATAGTTGTATTGGATACAGGCAATTTACAAGATTCATATTATTATTCATATTTAACAAGATGTGTATATTATTATTCAGATAGTGAAGACCCTTTTTATGATATACTACCAAGTATAAAAAAATTCAACTTAGAATCATCTATACAAAGCGTAATTTCTGTATATGATGAAAATGGTTCTTATATAAATGCATTAGAGAAAAATATATACAATGAAATTTTAATAATGGCAATATTATTTATTTCAAATATAATGTTAACTTATGGATTTATAAGAAGTTATTATGAAAAAAATAAATATAGACAATATTTAAAAAGATTGTTTGGGTATTCTATATTAAATATAAACTCGAGTATAATATCTACTATTATACTATTAAATATAGCTCCAATTATTATTACTAAAATAAATTATTTAACAATAATAATTATTGCTATAAACATTATAATAGAAATTATACTTACAATGATTTTTAGCTATTTCTTATCTAATAAAAGCTTTAATGAAATAATAAAAGGGGAGCATTAATTATGATAACATTAAATAATATTAGCAAAAAATATAATGAAAAAAATATAGTTCGTAATTTTAATTTGAAGATAAATAAAGGAGAATTTATTTCAATTGTAGGAGAGAGCGGATCAGGGAAAACTACATTACTCAATATAATTGGACTACTAGAAAAGCAAACGTCAGGAGATATTGTAGTTATGGGAATAAAAAATCCAACCAGTAAAGAATTAACGAAATTACAAAGAGAGTTTTATGGCTATGTATTTCAAAATTATGCTCTAATAGAAGAAGATAGTGTTCAAACAAATCTTAAGTTAGCATTAAAGTATAATAAAGTTATAGACAAACAAGCTGAAATAAATAGAGCTCTTAAATTAGTAGGATTAGAAGGATATAATAAAAAGAAAGTTTTTGAACTTAGTGGTGGGGAACAACAAAGATTAGCGCTAGCTCGTATAATGTTAAAAAAGTGTGAAATTATTTTAGCAGATGAACCTACTGGAAATTTAGATAATAAAAATAGAGATATAGTTTTTAATATACTGAAGGACTTAAATAAACAAGGAAAGACAATAGTAATAGTTACACATGATAATTATATAGCTAATAAATGTGATAAAATTATAAAATTATAGGAAAATAGAACTGGGTGAACTATTGAAGTCATTAGATTAATAAAATAAAGCACCTTAAAAATAGGGTGCTTTTGTTATGTTCAAACAAACATTTGTTTTCGTGAACATTTAAAAATGAACAATTTAGAATTAAAAAGTGGCTTGAAACCTAGAAAAATATAAAAAAACTATTCACGAAATTATTGACACCTTTTCGTGAACAGTATATACTTATATCATAATCAAATAACGAGAGGATGGAAATTAAAATGATATATGGATATGCTAGGTGCTCAACAGATGAAGTTAAACAACAGATTGATAGGCAAGTAAGGGAACTTATAGAACTTGGAGCAACTAAAGAAACTATATACCTTGAATATGAAAGTGGAACTAAGACTGATAGAGTAGAACTTGGAAAGCTTCTTAAAGTAGTTAAAGAAGGTGATACAATAGTTACAACAGAAGTATCTAGGATTACTAGAAGTACTAAACAACTATGTGAGATTATAGAACTTGTTCAAGTTAAGCATCTAAAACTTGTCATAGGTGCTTTTGTGGTAGATTGTTCAAAAGGTGAGCTTGACCCAATGACAGAAGGTATGCTTAAGATGATGGGAGTATTTGCAGAAATGGAAAGGAATATGATTAGTCAACGAGTTAAGTCTGGAATGGCTAATGCTAAAGCTAAGGGAAAGCAAATAGGCAGACCAACCACAACTAGTGATGATATACCACATATATTTCTAAAGCATTATCCAAAGTATAAAACAAGGGAAATTAATGTTAGCGAGTTCGCTAGATTATGTAATATGAGTAGAACAACAATATATAAATACATAAAGCTAGTAGAGAGTAAACAAGGCTAAAGTTAATCTAGCCTTTTTATTTATTTTCGTAAATTCATTAATTAATTTATGAAAATAGTATATAATATAAGCATAATAAATTCACAAATTAATTTATGAAAGGAAAATATATAAATGTTCAATGAAATATTAAAGAAACATACCAAACCATGCACTTGCAGAGAAATATATAATATAAGTAGCGACCTTGAAATTACAATTGACCAAAAAGAAAATAAGGTTGTTATGTGGGGATTTAATCATAAAAGTGATAGGTTTTTGAATTTATCTACTAAGAGATTTCAAAAGCTTATGGATGGCTTTAAATCAGTAGCTAGTGATTTATATTCAAGTGGAAATTATTATTATATAACGATAGATACTTCTAAGAAGGAAAGTAGAGCTGATAAGTCTTATGAGGTGGAAATAGAGGAGTTAAATAAAAAAATAGATTGTTTAAATGACATTATAGCGAGATTAGAAGCTCGTAATAATAGATTAGAGCAAGAAGTTAATAAGTATAAAGATTTCAAAAGGAATTTAGATGACTTGAAGAAAGGGGTATTAATTCATAATGCTAGAGGAGCTGGTAGAAAAGCTAAGTTTACTGATAAACAAATTGAAGAAATAAGAAGGCTTAGGGAAGATGGAAATACTATAAAAGAGATAGCTAATAGATATAATTGTTCTGTTGGATTGATTCATAAATTAATAAATGAAAATTAGACTAGTAGTGATACTGGTCTATTATTATGCTACAATTAACACTATAAACACAAAGGGAGTTGATGGAGTGAATAAGGAACAATTCAATAACTTAGGTACATTGGAGCAGATAGAGTATATTAATAGTCAATTAGATACTTTGAGCTTAACAAAGGTATGCCAAAACATTGGAATAGATAGAAGTACAGTAAGGAAGAGGTTTAAATCAAAAGGCTGGGAGTTAGTAGATAATAGATACATTAATACAGACAATTCAACAACTACATCAAATACAAAGAACACAACTAACACAAAGGTAAATAATAAGAGTAATAAATCAAATGATATAAAGATACTAGAGGATAAAATAAACAGCTTAGAAGCTCAAATAAAAGGTATTATGGATATAATAAATACAAATAATACTATTAACACAGTAGATACATCAGAGCTTAAGAAATATGAGGGAACTACAGTATCAAGAAACTATCGTATTAATGAAGAAGTACAAAAGGAATTTAAGCTACTTTGTAATAAGTTTACATCTGGAACAGTTTACACAGTAACAGATATAATAAGTCTAGCACTAGAGGACTTTATAAATAAACACAAATAAAAATACAATTAACACAAGTCATATCAATAGGTATGGCTTTTTTTTATTTCAAAAATATAAAAGGGTTGCCATGTGGTTTTACGTAAAAAATAAAAAAAATTTAATTTGAACTTTTACGTTGAACAATTGATTTGTATATATTTACTTTGTGATACAAAATGCAGGAGGTTAAAAGGCATGGAGGTAAAATACAATTCAACAAAACAAGCAAGAGAAAACGAGATACAAGACCTATGGTCAGTAATAGGAACAGAAAATTTGGAGAGTAACAACTTCTTAGGAATACTAGGAGATACACAGGAGCATTTGGCAATAATAGAGTTCCTATGTAGTGTAATACCAAACCTATTGGATAGCGATATTATACAGTTATGTTTATTATCTAATCTAATAATTGAGTATAACTACCTAAATAGCCAAATGGAAGGTTTAAAAGATGATTTACAGATGTATATTAGAACCATGAAAATCAAAAATGAAGTTGCAACTAAGATTGATAGTATATGTAGGAATTACGGACTAACACCATCTACCAGAGCAAAAGTTACACCAATATTTAAAGATGAAGTGGAGGATGAGTAAATGGTTGTTATAAAACAAGCTAAGAGAAATAGAAGTGGCAAGCAAGATAAATTTAAAGATGACCCTTTAATTCAGCTTATGAAGAGTATAGGAATTGAATTTGATGAAGAAGGTCGTATAACACATAATCCTTTAAGTTATAGCTGGAAAGACAGAAAAGAAGGAAATTAATAATCAAAAAATTCTATAAGAAATTTACTTTAAATTTTACACTTGGGATTTTAACTGTCTATAATTACTTAGAATAAATTCAATATGACTTTATTTTACCTTGCAAATCCTTTGGAGTACCTAAATCAACAACTGAAAAGCAAGGTTTGGAACTATAAATAAATTATCATTAAGAAGGTATTGGAGCTATTCTGACACCTTAAAAAATACTAGAAAGGTGACACAATATGAATTTAGAAAACTTAACAAAAGAACAAATAAAACATTTAAAGAATATGTCTAAATTTTGCTAATCTAATGAGAGTGATTTTAGGACTAGAGTAAGTATAAGGATACTTACACCTATACAAGATGTAGCATTAAACACTTGTTTGGATGTTAAAGCATACGTGACAGAGTATAAAGAGTATGCAAGTAAATCGCTAAAAATGTGGTTTCCTCATTGGTCGGATGATAGAGTTCTTGAAGAAGTTAATAACATAAGAACTAAGAATACTATCAACATGAACAGATTAATTAGAGAAATGTATTACTTAAATAATGTATTAAATAAATAAGAAGCTGGAGCAATCCAGCTTTTTTATTACAAGGTCGACAACTCGATCCATTTTTAGAATTCAAAATATAGGAGGTAAAAACCAATGACAAAATCAGAATTAATAAAAGCAAGGTGCACAGTAGAACAAAAACAATATATAGAAAAATTCATGTACAAAAATAAGTATAGAAGTCTATCAGAAGCAATTAGAGCTATTATAAATAATCATATGATAGTTAATCCAATGTTACCAGCTGGAGATGCTACAGATGCACCATAAACCGTTAGTATATCTTAGAGAAATTGATTTTACAGACTTAAGCTATTATAAAAGTAAAAAATATGGTATTTCGAGGGCTATATATCAATATGTAGGCTTTACTGATGAAGGATTAACAAAAAGAACCGCAAAGTGGAGTAATACAAATTTAAACCATAGAAATAATAAAAAAACTAAATTCCTTAGAGGATTAATGAAGATGTATAAATTTAAAAATAGGAGTGAACTTAATAATTTCCTCCTAAAGCACACAATAGTATTAAAAGAATTTGATATTAAGAAAGAAGCTCGAAAATTTGAAAGTACAATGATAAGCATTAATATGCAAGAAGATGCGAAAAACAAACATATCATATGTCTTAACGAAAGAGATGCAGAATTAAGTGTAAAAGAAATCAATGAACTTGCGAAGAGTTTTAAAAACAAGGAAGTTATAGCAAAACTTAGAGAAAAACTTGAAAAAGAAGCTCAAAAAGCTAAATAAAATTAATATTTTATTAGATAGCTAAAATAGTGATAAAATAAAGCCATGAGAGCCATTTTAAGAGGTTTTAAGCTTCTTAATGATGTTTTATAATTACTATAATAAAGCAACTAGATGTGGTATTCATTCAAACGATACGATAATTTACAAAAATATCTAAATTGTGATAAAATTAAAAAAGAACCTGCGTAAAGAGTGTTGGTAGCACTCAAGAGGTTCTTTATATTCAAGGTAGTTCCATAGGGAACAACTCTATCTCAAACTATTTAATTTATGGGTTCATTATACTAAATAATATAACCATTTTCAATAGATTTATACTAAATTGTATATATAGAATTGAATTAAATAGAGAGTTAATACCTTAGGAGCTACCTATCAACTAAAGAATAGGAGCAAATAAGAAAATGAAAATTGGAAACTTAAAACATGGACAAACATTAAAAAATATAAAAGAACTTTGTGAAGTATTAAAGATACCTTACAAAGACAGTACGGACAGTAGAAAAGCAATATTTAAAGACTTAGATAGATATTGTAAATATCACAAAGAAGGTAGAAAAATTGTAATAGATGAAATATTCCAAAAGGAGCAACCAAAAGTGGATAATAGAAAAAATAATAAAGGTGGAAATAATGTAATTTACGCCAATGATATAGAGTTTATAATATTAGATATGATTAATAGAACACCTAATAGCATAAAAGAAAAAGGCGTAATAGGCTACTCTAAAAGCTGTTTATATGAGCAATTAGGTTTAGTCAATAAGAACTATAAACCTACTAAAGATAAGGTATTACAGCTATCAGATATATTAAGCATACCTTCACAGTCAATAAATGAATGCTACAATGTAACCAATAGTAAGCTTTGGAATACGGTTAAAAGTGCATTAAACCATATGAGAAATAGAGCATTATTAAATTGGGAACTATCTTATAATTTAGTTCTTAAAGATGAAGATAGTAAAAATGGATTTAGTTTAATAGTGGCTGATACTGATATAAAAGAAGATGTAAGAAGCTGTGAACTTAAAGCATTAAAAGAAATGAATATCTCTACTAAATCAAAAGTATTAAAGCTTAAGAAGTGGGAGGAATTCAAAAATATAGTAACATACCATCTAAAAGATATATATCCAAACTTAGAGTACTACTTTGAAAGTGTAGCTATATACTTTAAGATTGAGGAAATAACTAAGGAATTAGAACTAATAGAGCAATTAAACTCTAAAGAAATTAAATACAAACTTAATGAAAATATATCAGATGGATTAGATAGAACTTATACCAATAGACAAAATAACTCTAAGGTAAGCATCAAAGAAAAAACAAAGGTTACTACTTATGATAACTTTAAAGTTTCAAAAGAATATGTACCTCAAATGAAAACTATAAAAAATACTATAGTAGATTTAAAGGCTGATGCTATAGATTTCAACTTTGACTATGACGGTAAAAAAACAATGAGCCAAAAGCAATTTTGGGAAACTCAATACCAACTATCAGAACAACAACAAATAACTAATAGCACAAATGAAACTAAAGAGCAATTAAGCATATTTACTGTAGGTTACTACAATTGTGAGATTGAAGAACCAACGGAGCTTATAGTTGATGAAGGGCATATAGATTTCTATAAATACTATCTATAAAAGGTTACAGCATAATAACTGTAGCCTTTTATTATGCCTATAAATACTATCTATAATTAGAAACCGACTAAAATTAAAATATATTATATAAAGACTAAAACCTTATTTATATAATATATTTTAATTTTAGTCGGTTTTATAATATCTATATATAAAAAATAGTGTGTGAGCTTTAGCGAAAACAAACACAAACCTTTAGGTTTAGGTTATATTGTCTAACCTACTTCATCAGCTAATATATTGCATTACGTTGAACTCACAAAGGCAACAGCATTATAAGTTATGAAAGTATATATGTTATAAAGCTGATTGCAATAAACCACTATTTATTTACTTATCATAGTTTTAATAGCTTTTAGTAAGAAGTAAAGTATGTCCGTTGTTCTAATTGCAATAAGTAAGAAAAATACACTAATAACAGATAGGCACTTAGACCGTTTTAAATTAGCTTTGAGTGTCTTTTGCTCAAATGGAATTTAAATAAGTGTCTAATGTGCAAATCCAAACGAAGTGCGGAAGGGTGAGTTAGACAATAAAGCATATATAATCAACTTTAAAGCTTTTAGAAAACTTTATAAACCTAATATATCTTTAAGCTAGCTATTAAACCTTAAGAAACCATAAAAAATCCATAACACTAGAGTTATATTACTTATACAAAATATTATTAGTTGAACTTTAGAGTAAATATATAACACAACCTTATAAAATAGTTATACTTGGAGCATTAACAATTCAATTTGTTTCTAGACTAAATGATAATATACTTCATTACATTTTTAAGACATACTGAACCACTTCTTGTTTGGTGTATGATATTTTATCTTTATAAACCCAACAAGTAAGAGGTATTAGTTAAGAGTAAGCATACATATCATGCTATAGTTACAATAGTTGATGCGCATAGAGATTATTCTTTTCTTGGGTTTTAGTGAAACTCTAGGCTCTTTTATTTTATAAAAAATACTTAAATGTCAACTAGACATTAGACTATCAAATTCCTTAATAGTAAAAAAATATATACAAAATAAAAGGTAAAACGACTTTTTTGTAGAATTAATTTTTTAAGACTTTCTGATTACAAAACCGAAAAAAGTCACCAAACATTGACTAAAGTAGTTGAAATACTTATGTTAAAAGAACTTTGATTACTTTTTTGAAAATGTATTTGGAAGGTCTATTAGTAATATTTTTTACTTAAATATATAAAGGGGTAGGTATAAATTATGAATCTAAAGAAAATAGGAGCAATACTAACAATAGGAGGAATGGTAATTTCAGGATCATATGCTACATTATCATATGCTGATAATGAGATCGGACATGGATCAGAGATAATTACAGAACAAGTTACAAGAAAAATAACATCAGGAAATTATGATTGAGGTTATTGGATAAGGGGAAAAAGTGATAGTAATAAAGTAGTATCAAAGTATAAGCATTATACTGCTAGTAAATGGAGAGCATCAACTACAAATGGTACTGGTAGTTATCATGATGGGGGTTGGAAAACTCCTGATAAAAATGATAATAGATCACTTTCTGTATCAGAGAAATTAACTTGGACAAGTAGTGGAGTTAACAAAGCAAATTATGATTATCAAAAATAACAAATATGAAGGTAATACTATATAAATAGTATTACCTTTTTTAGGAGATATAACAATATGAAGAAAATTATATATATACTATTCACAATACAAATTTTTATTTTTTCTTTAATAGGTTTTAATGTAATAAAAGACAATGAATTTAATAATATTTTTTATAATAACACAACTAGTATAGTTGTAGAATTTAAAGATGAATATGACCCCAAATTTAAATATAGTGAATGGATAGGTAATATATCAGAAAAAAATAATGTTGCAATATCAAAATATGTATTTAACTCGAATAATAAAATTACAATTTATACTACTGATGTAGACCTATTAAGTAGTAAAATAGATCTAGAGTATGGTAATTTTCCAGAAAAAGGAACAAATCAATTTATTAGTAATGTAAAAAATAGCACTAATGATCAAAGTGGAAAATTCAATACATTAGATGAAAATACTGAAATAATAATTAAGGAATTAAATAGCACTGTTTATTTAGGTAGTAGTGAAATTTTACATATATCAACAATTGACCCTATAAAAATAGATAATATACTAGATGATTTCAGCGATAAAGCTGAAAATACAAGATTAGATGAAACATATGAAAATTTAAATATATATGTGTCTCCAATATTATGTAAAAGCTTATTATTAGTATTTTTGTGTTTCATATTAACATTAATTCATTATGCAATTAATAGATCAAAGGAAGTTGTAATTTTAACAATACATGGATTTACTAAAAAAGATTTGATAATAAAGCTTTGTAAGGATTTATTATTTATTATAGGTATTTCTACAATTACAGGATATTTTGTATTTTTAATTTATATAAATAAGTATAATATGATATTAAAAATATCATATTATTATATTTTACTTTCAATACTATTAATAGTTCTAAATATGATAGTATTTATAATTATTATTCGTTTGTATATTAAAAATTTAGATTACATAAAAATTATTAAAGGTAAAAAATCATATACATTAATAAACTTTATGAATGTAGGGTTAAAATTTATTTTTATATTGTTTTTAGTTATTTCGGTAACGGATATCAGTAACTCTTTAAATGAATTATCTACAAAGCTTGATAATATAAGTCACTGGAAAAAGACAAATAATCTGTATAGAATAAATGTAACATATACTGGAGAAGAAAGCTTATCTAAAGGAGAGTATAATAAAAATAAAAAATCAAAATTATTTTATGATGAAATTGTAAAAGAAAATAATGCATTTATTGTAGATGCAACTAATTATGGAAAAGATAATTCTGAAGGCGATTATTATTATAATTTAAACACACAGAACTCTTTACCAGAAGTTGTTCCTGGAGGAAAGAGTATATT
>ENA-USUG01007618-USUG01007618.1-human-gut-metagenome-genome-assembly--contig:-NODE-7618-length-10389-cov-3.166699_pt1 | contig 10389 bp, 14 predicted proteins | sample MGYA00250059_ERZ773394 | MGnify/ENA primary metagenome ERZ773394 (study PRJEB29103, sample SAMN06111957) | human gut metagenome | biome: human gut; feature: ankylosing spondylitis patient; material... | reverse complement strand
GTCTGGCAAGTTTTGCAGAGATTGAGGGCAGAGAGTACATCTTTGTTTCCGCAGGTGCTTCCGGGGCAGATGGAAATGGAGAATGTCGGATAAACTGATATTCCTTTATGACAAGTTAATGACGAGGAGCGAACAGAAAAAAATGATGATCGATACTAAGTTTATCGCTTATGGAAAAATGAGAGGAAAGATGTATCGAGTCATTAGTCGATGGACGCAAGTGGGTCCTGTTGCAAAACAAACCAAAAGACTATTTGTGATACCAGCAGACACAACCAAGATGATTTATGGTGGAATATTTCTGGCAAAAGATTGGGAAGTAACACGACAAAAATTTCATGCGTACTATCATAACAGTATGCCGAACTGTGGAGTGACGCTGAAAGAGGATCTGTATGCATTTACAGAAGGTGACGTTTACCCAATAAAATTCAAAAGTCTAACGGAATTGCAGACCGGAAGATATGAAACAGGAAGTCCCGTTCGTTGCGGTGTGTTTATAGGAAATCTCGGAAATGGTCGCATTACATATAACAGTACCCACGAACCTCGTTATGGTGAAAAAAGAATAGATAAAGATAGCTTTATAAGCATGGTAAAAGAAAATAACAGAACAAAGGAGAAATAATTATGGCTTGGTCAGATGTAGAAAACACAGGTGGAAAGAAGGAAAAAATACCTTACACAAAGTTCCCGGAAGGTGGAACACGCATCAGAATTTTGGATGGAGAACCGTATAGCTTTTGGCAGCATTGGTTTCCGAAACAGAATACAGCAGCAACATGTCTTGGTAAAGATTGTCCAGTGTGTAATGTAATTGCCCAGGCAAAAGCAAATAAAGTTACACCAATATATAATTCCTCACATAGACACGCGCTGCGCATTTGGAACTATACGACAAACCAGATGGAGATTATGATTCAGGGGCGAACCTTTATGCAGAATCTTCTGATGTGGCACAAAGAAATGGGAGATTTAAGAGAATACGATGTAAAAGTCGTTCGATCTGGCAGCGGAACGAATACAACTTATAACATAATGCCGATGACACCATCACCTTTCGATACAGAAGACAAACTGATTGAAGAAGTTGATATGGAAGAACAGTTTAAGGCTCCTACAAAAGAAGAGATGAGACAGCTCATAGAAGGAAAGACGTGGGCGGAAATCAACGGAGTAGATGAAAACGAAGATGTCGCCTAAAGATATTGTCTCTTATTTGTGTAAAACGTTTGCTGTGTCTGGAATTAACTGGGCACAGCAAATAAAAATCACCAAAAAGTTAATGGAAGATTATTCTGCCGAACAAATCATCTATGCCTTGAGTTATTACAAAAATAAAGGCATCGGCGTATACTCTATGGGATTTTTAAAAGGAAAAATGAAAGATCCGATGTCGATGCTGAATGCAGAAAAACACCTACAAAGGGACGAAAATAGTGGAGAACGAAACCAAGAAAGAGTACGAAAACTTTGCTCGACCAAATATCGAACGGAATATCCTGAGTATCTGTTTGCAGAATCCGGAAAAGATGATTGATGTAAAAGGGCAAGAAATCAAAGGAGATATGTTTCTTATTGAAGCGAATAAGTACATATTTTATGCAATAGATTATCTGTTTAGCAAAAGACAGGATCCTACGCCAATTACCGTTGTTGAAGTTTTAAAAGACCGACATGCAAGAAAAACGGTGGAAGAATTTGGCGGCGTAGAATATTTGACCTTATTGACAGAACAGAGGATCAACGAAAACAGTATTGAAATACTCTGCGAAAAGTTGAAGCAATCTTATACAAAAAAAGAATTATGCAACATTTGCGATAACAGCAAGAGCTTTCTTTTATCAGATCAAACAGAAGTAATGAATCCCAGTGAATTAATTTCGGAAATAGAAAATAAACTCACCAATCTTTCTAACGAAGTTCAACAGACCGGAGAAATATATAAGATGGGAACCTTCGCAGAGGAAGTTTTGAAAGAAAGGGCTGTATCTCCAAACTCTATTCCTGGACTTGAAGTTGGTTGGAATAAATTCGATTATTACACCAATGGAGGACAGCCGGGTGATTTAATCTTAGTCTGTGCTCGTGCAAAGACAGGGAAAAGTACGCTGTTGACAAATTGGGCAGTGAAGTTGGGAATTAAAGATAAGATTCCAGTGTTGTATTTTGATACTGAAATGGATAGCCGTCAACAGGAAGACCGCGTCTTATCCATTCTCTCCGGTGTGCCGAATAAAGAAATCGTGTCTGGAATGTATGTAACTGACACAGAAAATGGAAAAGCGGAAGATAAAATTGCAGCTTTAAAATCTGCAGTACAGGAACTAAAAGACGGTAACTATTTTCATATTTATATGCCTAACTTTACAATTGAAAAAGTAAATGCGGTGGCAAAAAAATTCAAACTCCAGCATAACATACAGGCGATATTTTTTGATTACTTGAAATTCCCTTCTTCTCAAATAAACACTTTGAAATCCGTAGCAGAATGGCAGATGTTAGGATACATTGCTTCAGGTCTAAAAGACTTGGCGGGAACGATGAACCTTCCAATTTATTCTGCTTGTCAGGAAAATCGTATCGATCCAAAAGGAAATAAAAAATCAGAATTGAATGTAGGTGGAAGTGATCGGATTCTTCAGCTTGCAACCAAGCTTATTTTTCTTACCAACAAATCGGAGGAAGAAATCATGAAGCAAGGCGAACTGAACGGGAATCAAACACTTTACATCGCATATCAGAGAAATGGTGAAAGTGATGTACCACCAATTAATATCCAGTTCGATAGACCTAAATTAACACAATCTGAAGTATAAAAGGAGATTATATGAAACACGAATTAGAAATGTTATTAAACGAAATCAAAGAACTTATCGACAGCGATAACGTGGAGCTTTATGTCATTAGTGATAAGAAGGCCGAAAAGGTAGAAGAAAAAGAAATCGATGGAAGAATGAGAGAAGTGTTAAAGATGCTGGAATTGAGTTCAGTTGACTTCGCTAATTCTATGGCGGATGTGTGGCGTTCCATCAATAAAGCGGTAGATAAAGCGGACTCTATCGGCGCAAAGAAAGAAATGGTAGAAGATATTAATAAGGTCTTAGATTACATTACACAAGATTCTGAGAAAGTGAGCTTGGTTGTAAAGGAGAAATAGAATATATGACCGCAGTAGAGTTTATTCAAGAAAATACAGATCCGATGGTTTTATTGGAGCATTATAACTTTCGAGAAATAAAACAATACGAAAACGAAATTCGTGCCTGCTGCGAAATACATAAAGGAAATAACCCGAACGCATTTATATGGAATAAGAAAAACAACTTATGGTTTTGTTACACGGGTGAAAATTGTGGCGGTGGAGATGCCGTGGAATTAGTACAGAAAATGGAGAACATTTCATTTGTATCTGCAGTATCAAAAGCCGCCTCAATCCTTCACCTCGATATCGAAGGATTAGAAGTTTTACAAACAGACCGGATAAAAAGAGAACAAAAAGCTTGGCTGAAAAAACAAGCTAAGACATCTCGATACAAAGAGCCGGAAAAAATATATGAAAGTCCATATACCGCCTACTATGACAACCACCCGTCTTTCTCTCGGTTTGATGAAGAAACATTAAAATTCTACGATGCAAAATTCTGCAAATTATTCCCTTCGGAAAATTCCATACTGAAAAATAAATTAGTAATACCGCTGCACTTTGACCATATTTTGCGGGGTGCCGCGTTAAGAGATACAACAGGTATCTTCTTTCCTAAATGGATGTATATGCCGAAAGGGTTTAAAGCGTCAAAATACCTGTACAACATAGACCGCATCACGAATCTAATTGAGGAAGGATGTGAAGAAATAATCCTCACAGAAGGAATTTTTGATGTATGGAGTTTTCATGATATTGGACTTGATAACGCGGCGGCTATTTTTGGATCGAATCTGTCACAGGAACAATACGACACACTGATGAAGCTAAATGTAGGAATTACGACTTGTTTTGATAATGATAAGGCAGGACAAAAATGCACACTATCTGCAATAAAAAAGTTTAGAAACAAAACAGATTTAAAGGTGATGGAGTTGCCGGAAGGAAAAGATCCAGGAGATTGTACAAAGGACGAGCTATTGTCTGCATATCTGAACAGGAGGCGGACTTGATGAATTGTCCAAAGTGCGGCGGAAAAACAGTAGTGATAGATAGCAGATCGAAGTTTGATGGGCTTGTCACAAAACGGAGAAGACGCTGTACGGTTTGTGGAGAAAGATATAACACAACAGAGGAAATCGACAGTCTTACCACACCGGACAAAATTAACATCCTTTTTGACAAAATCAACAGGAGGCAATCGTTACAAAAACCACCGAGAAAAAGAGCGGCACCACCTAAAGACAAATGTAAAAAGTGTGCTTTTTTCGGTGTGTGCAGCGAAGAAGAAAAACAGGAAGCAAAAGCAGACGACTATTCCTGTTATGCAAGGCGAAGAACATGAGTAAAAGAAATACAACAAAGAAAAAAGAACGTATGCGTTACATGTCGAAAGCGGAAATCGACAAAATTACAGACAAAGCCATCGCAGAAGCCACAACCAAATCTTTCATTTATATGCTTGCTATACCGACAATGGTGGTGAGGGACAAATTTGCAGGATTGATGAGAAAAGAAGTCAACGGCCTCAGCAGAGAAGAACGGTTTGTTGATATGTGTCTCGATGTGTATGAATCTATTTATCAAGATTATGTAGAACTGTCTGACTTGACAGAACTGCTGAAAAAGGAAACTGGCATCGACTTCAAACAGATTGAAAGTAATTACAAGAAAGGGAATTGAATATGAAGAGAGTGATGGAATTTTATAACAGACACGGATGGAAACTCGCGATATGTGGAATAATTTTGATTCTTTTAAGTTGGACAGTATCGCAATTTATTTCGGAATCGATAGGAAACGTAATGGTCCTTATCGCTTTTGTAAACGCAGTACTTATTTTTATATTTGCGTGTATTGATATTTGGAGAACGTGGCGTGGAAAACTGTAAGAAAACAGACTGTAAATACTGTTCAAACTTGGGAAACGGATCTGGGTCAATAAAGTTCTGTGATTATATTGGCTATACAGGAAAACGAAGAGGTGTCTATGGAAAAGACGTAGAACATTGCGATAAGTATGAGAAACAAACCGAAGGGAAGAAACAGAGAAGAGTTCATATTGTTTTCGGAGATTATGAAAAGAAGCATTATGGTGAGATGTGGGGGTAGAAATGATGACAAAAGAAGATATCGTAAACAACCCAAACCACTATAAACATGGCGGTATGGAAACGATTGACGAAATGATATTGGTGTTTGGTTGCGGTGTGGTTGCAGACTTCTGTCTCTGCAATGCGTGGAAATATCGTGCAAGAGCGATATATAAAAACGGCGAAGAAGATATGGAAAAATCGTACTGGTATATGAACAAATATAAGGAACTTGAGGAGGCAATGCATGAAAATCAGAGTAAAAAAGTTAGCAGATATTGAACCACCAGAAGCGATTGAACAGGGAGATTGGATTGACCTTCGCTGCGCAGATACAACCTTCATACCGAAAGGAGGATTTGAATATATCCCTCTCGGTGTGGCAATGGAACTTCCGGAAGGTTATGAGGCTATCGTGGCACCACGATCTTCTCTGTTTAAACGCAGAGGAATTATCATGACCAATAGTATTGGAATTATGGACGAGTCTTATTGCGGTGACAATGATGAATGGAAATTCCCTGCGTATGCGACAAGAGACACGCTCATTCTAAAAGGAGAACGCATCTGTCAGTTCCGCATTATCAAGCATCAGCCTGAGATTAAGTTTGAGATCGTCGACACATTAGGAAATCCTGATCGAGGGGGATATGGAAGTACAGGGGCTATGTAAGTTATGACGAATAAAGAGTACATAGAAGGGATTTTTGTCGGCTTAAACGTACAAAATATGTGTCCAAACTTCTTTGAAAAACAGAAATTTCAGAAAACGAGATGTGGGAAGATGTCGTGCGATGATTGCAGAAAGGAATATTGGAACAGAGAAAGAGAATGATTAAAATTGAAAACGTAGATGTATACGGCTGGGAAGCTGCAATAAGAGGGATGCGGAATCCGATGAATAGTTGGGAAAAGAGTGAAAGTTTCTTTTTTGCGGACGACGGAAATTACTACAACCTTGTCGGAGATCTTGCACCTTATAGATTTGATGGAAATCCGAGAGAGTACATCGCCGTCAATGACCTTGATCTGATGATGCGTCTGCGGAATGCAGGTTCAGATCACGCGAAATATCTTCGTATGATTAATGTAACGCTGGACATCACTGCTCCGCTTTATTGGTGGAAAGAGTTCGACACCTATAAGATTGGAACTGTTGCAAACAGTTGCAGCACAATGCATAAGATCCATACTAAAGAATTCACACTCGATGATTTCAGCTGTGAACATTTAGACGACAGTATTGAATTTCAGCTCATGATGGATAAGAAAGTAGATCTTCACTGTGCAACAACTTCTCTTTCGTGGTTAAAAACTCTTTGCGGCATTCTCAATGAATACAGAAAGAAATTCATCGAAACCAAAGACAAAGAATACTGGTGGCAGATGATTCAACTTCTTCCAACAAGTTACAATCAAAAACGTACCGTTCAACTCAACTATCAGGTGCTGAAAGATATTTACCACGCAAGAAAAGAACACAAATTAGACGAATGGAGATATTTTTGCGAGTGGATAGAAACACTTCCGTATTCGGAATTAATTACGGATTGAAAAAAGAACATATGTACGATATAATAAGAACATAAGTTCTTTAAATAATAAAACCCTGCAACACACCGCAGGGATATATGGAGGTAAGAGGTTGAAATAGTTTAACATATACGTTAAGTTATTGGTTTTAAAAATCCACACCATAGGCGTATTTTTGAAATCTATGCGGCGGTTCAACTCCGTCGGCCTCCTTTGATGGGAGTTGTGAGCGCGCACTTGGACACAACAAACGATCGGCATTTGTGGGTGGGAGATGCCGGTATTTTTACGATATTGCTGCAAAAACTTCTTCCGCCATGGGTCTTTGGAACTCGTGTGAAGGGGAAAGCCAGCACTAACAACAGAACCCCCAAACACCTCTCAACGATGTGCAACAGTGGGGGACGTATTATCGGGCGTTGGAAGGCATATGTGGACGCACATAAAAACACCGGTCAGCCTACTACAGCGCCCTTATCCATAGGCGTTTTGTGTAACGGCAGCACATGAGACTTTGACTCTCACGGAACAGGTTCGATTCCTGTAACGCCTGCCATTTGTGTATTTACGTAGGGTATTGAATTTTGCAGATTATTTCTTACAGATTTATGAAGCAGAAGGATTACCTTACAATGCACAAAAGATCATAACCTTCCAGACGTGTATTTACAGGGAGCGTGAAATTTCTGAATTGCTTCTGTACAAGAAATATGAAGGAAATGAATCGCTCTCTAATACACGAAATTTTAAAGAAAGGGAATGTTAATGTTTGAAGGACATTTACACACGCACACCGAGTATTCCACATTAGACGGAATGGCGAGAATTGAAGAGTTAATTATAACTGCAAAATCATTCGGTCAAACTGGAATTGCAATTACAGATCACGGATCTTCTTCCGGTCTGTATTCAGCATGGAAGCTCGGCAAAAAGCATGATTTTAATGTGTTGCTGGGAGAGGAATTTTATTTTGAGAACGACATAGAAGACTTAAAAACAGGACACCTTATTCTCATTGCAAAGAACGAAGAGGGGTTGAAAAATATCTTTCGACTCCAAAGAATGGCATATGACAATTTTTATTACAAACCGAGGATAAACCTCGATATGTTGAAAGAATGTCATGAAGGATTGGTATGTACTACGGCTTGTATTGCAAACGCGGTAGGGCAACTGATTTTAAAAAACGAAGCGAGATTGGCACTAAGCCACATCCTTGAACTGGAAAACATTTTCAAGGAAGACTTTTATGTGGAACTTCAGTCTACAACGAATGGAGATGTGGAAAAGGTGAATCTTCAATTGCAGGATTTCATTGAGGACTATCACTTCAAATGCATCATGACGACAGACATTCATTATGTAAAGAAAGAGGATTATAAACTGCATGAAGTCTTACTTGCAATCCAGCAGAAGAAAAAGATGAGTGATAAAAAGAGATGGCGATTTGAGAATAACGACTACTATCTTAAGTCGGAAGAAGAGATGCTGAAGGACTTAAACGGCATTTCGAGAGAAACGATAGAGAAGTGCTTTTCAGGAATCTCAGAAATCTTTGAGAAATGTAAAGGAGTGGACTTTTCGGTATCCGATCACCTGCCAAAATTCTGTGAAACAAAACAAGAAGAAGATAACTTGTTGAGGCTCATGACATTAAAAGGTTATCGGGACAAAGTAACAACAAGGGGCGAAGCAACAGACGAGTTTGCAAAAGACTTAGAAAAAGAACTGACTGTCATATCGGAAACCGGTTACAGCGGATATTTCTTAACGGTGCAGGAATACATCGCTTGGGCAAAAGAAAACAAATTGCTTGTAGGCGATGGTCGAGGATCAGGCGCAGGCAGCAAAGTTGCCTACACAATCGACATAACAGATGTGAATCCAGAAAAGTATGATTTACTGTTTGAAAGGTTCCTCACACCGGGGAGAACTCCTGATTTTGACGTAGATTTCTCTGACATCGATGCGGTATTTCGTCATTTACAGGATAAATACGGAAAAGATTCTGTTGCAAGAGTAGGTGCCTATACGAAGTTTACCTGCAAATCAGGGTTAAGAAAAGTAATGTCCACTTTTGGATTTACTCAGGCGGAAATTGCTGTAGTAGTAGCGTGGCTTCCGAAAGAATTGGATTTTACATTGCAGGACGCAATAGAATATTCTGCTGATTTCAAACAATGGGTGGAGCAACATAAGGACATTTACGAAGTTCTGTCTCGGTTTGAAGGTATGGTTGAACATCATTCCACTCATGCAGGAGGCGTTATAATATGTAGGAATTTAACCGAATTACTGCCGGTTATGACAAACTCCGATGACAGAGATAAACTGATTGTCGCTATGGATAAGAAGGAAATTGAGGAATTGGGACACTACAAGTTCGACATCCTTGGATTGAAGTCCCTGACGCTGATGAAAAATATTTCCGATTACACGGGCGTCATACCAAAGGAATCGATGGATTTTGAAGACAGCAACATATACGACATGCTATGTTCTGGAGATGTCCTCGGTGTGTTTCAACTTTCGGATCAGCGAGACAAGGTCATGCAGCAGCAACCGAGATGTTTTGAGGATCTGATTGCCATCAACGCATTAATTCGCCCAGGAGTCTGCGACTGGGAGAGTTACCTGTCCGAAAGATTTTTACATAAAAAAGACAAAGAGATGTTGCCGTTCATGCAAAATACCCATGGATTGATAGTATATCAGGATCAGTATCTGCAACTGGCTCAGCATTATGCCGGATGGGACATCGCCTATTCGGACAAGTACATCAGGAAAAATAAAAACATTTTAGAAGATGTGGAGTTGAGAGAAAAATGGATGCAAGACACCGCAAAGAACGGACACTCGAAGAAAGCAATGCTGGAACTGTGGAGCACGATATGTGGAATTGTTGCGAATGGTTACGGATTCAACAGAGCACATTCCACTTCTTATGCAGTTCTCAGTTTTCAGACTGCATATATGAAACACTATTTTCCAAAGGAATTCTATGCGGCATATCTGACTCAGAATATTGGAAATAAAGAGAATACGAACGAGGCGATTAATAAAGTGAAAAGCCTTGGTATAAAACTCTTAGCTCCGGACATCAACCTTTCTTCTGATAAATACATACCGAGGGAAGATGGCATTATGTTGCCGTTAAATTCAGTAAAGGGTGTAGGAGGAAGTGTACTCTTCGAGATCAATCGGTTAAAGCCTATCAACGGGCTACAGGATTTTTTGGACAGACGTATCAAAAAATTCATTAAGAAAACATCCATTGAAGCTCTGATTAAGGCAGGTGTGTTCGACGGAGAACCTCTCAGCAGATATGAAATGCTGTGTTCCTTCGATCCAAACAAAAACTATAAAGAAGAAAAAGATTTTGTGTACGAAAAAGAAGCATTTGGATTTTACATTAACGAAACGCCGTTTGACAATCGAGGTGTGAAGCCTTGGTCAGATTATGCGGATGGTTCAGAGGTGACTACTGTTTTGGAAATTGTGGAGATCAATACAAGATATGATAAGCGAGGAAACTGAGCGACAGAAATGAAAAGAATCATGATAAGAGAAGATGAACCCGCCCTGCGTGACGAGCTGTCGGTATTGCTACAAAAGGCA
>ENA-USUG01007597-USUG01007597.1-human-gut-metagenome-genome-assembly--contig:-NODE-7597-length-10415-cov-3.308957_pt1 | contig 10415 bp, 9 predicted proteins | sample MGYA00250059_ERZ773394 | MGnify/ENA primary metagenome ERZ773394 (study PRJEB29103, sample SAMN06111957) | human gut metagenome | biome: human gut; feature: ankylosing spondylitis patient; material... | reverse complement strand
GGAAAAACAGATCGCCGCACTGGATCTGTCCGGCCATGTGACACTGCTCGGCAACCAGCCCAACCCTTTTCCTTATATGGACAAAATGGACGGCTTCGTGCTCACCTCCCGCTATGAAGGCCAGGGCATGGTCATTTGGGAGGCTAAAGCCCTGGGGCTGCCGCTGTACATCTCCAAAAATCTGGAAGCCTACAACCCCGGTATCACCGGCTGCAGCGATATGGTGCAGGCCTTGATCCACGCGCAAAAGCCTGCACAGAAGACCTATGACGATCTATCGGTATACAACGCCGAGATTTCTGCGCGCATCCGCGCCATTCTGGGACTTTGATTCCCGCTCCGCTCTAATCTGCCACTTTCAAATTATGACATGCTCCGCTGCAGCGGAGGCGAGGAACGACCAGCCATGGAAAAACAACGCCAGCGAAAAGTGAATAACCGCAGCGGCATTGTAATCTGCGGCTCCTATGGCCTGGGCAACGCCGGCGATGAGAGCATCCTCAAGGCCATTTTGCAGGAGGTGCGTACCGTAGCCCCTGCCGAGGAGATCACCGTCCTCTCCCGCAACCCGGAGGAAACAAAATTGTGCCACGGTGTCCGCTCTCTCCATATGTTTGATTTGCCTGCCATTTACCGCCTGATGGGACGCACCAAGCTCTACATCAACGGCGGCGGCAGTCTGATCCAGGACGTAACGTCCCGCCGCAGTTTATGGTATTACCTCTTCACCCTGCGCATGGCCAAACGCCGCGGCTGCAAGGTGCTGATGTACGGTTGCGGCATCGGCCCGGTCAAGCATCCAAAGGACATTGCCCTCACCCGGAAAACGCTCAACGGCTGCGTGGACGCCATTACACTGCGGGAGGATTCCAGCCTGAAGGAGCTGCAGCGCTTTGGTGTTACGAAACCGGAAATCGTTTTGGCCTCCGATCCCGCGCTGACGTTGCAGCGTGCCGACGAGGCGGACATTGACCGCATGATGGAACAAAGCGGCCTCGCGCCCCACGGCGCCTATCTCGGCATCTGTCTGCGGGATTGGCCCGGTTTTGCAGAAAAAGCACCGGTGTTCGCCGCCGCGGTGCGCTACGCCCGGAGCGAACACGGACTCACCCCGGTATTTTTCTCCATCAACCACCGCTCGGACGGCGCCGCCGCCGATCAGGTGGTCCGCTACCTGGAGAATAAGCCCTGCATTCTCCGCCAGCCCCTGTCCACCGAATTGACGCTGGGGCTGATGAGCCGCATGCGGGCTGTCATTTCCATGCGCCTGCACGGGCTGATTTTTGCCGCCGGACAAGGGGTGCCGCTGGTCGGCGTGGTGTACGATCCCAAAGTCAGCGCTTTCCTGTCCTATATGGGGCAGGAACTGTATGAGGATCTGTCCCAACTCAGCACAGAAAGCCTTTGTGCCAAATTGGATCAGGCGCTGTCATTGGGCGCAGACCCGGCCGCACTGAAGGACAGCGTGGACCGTCTGCGCCACATCGAACAGCACAATCCCGATACGATGCGCAAGCTTTTGCAGGCGCCCTGAACTGTGCGCAACAGCCGGGAGACAACACTTTGGCTCCCGGCTCTTTCTGTTTCATTTCATAAGGAGGATTTTATGAAATTCCCACATATCCCCCCCTTTACCCAACTGATCAAAGAAGATATCCCCATGGTATTTCGGATTTTTGCACGGGATATCCGCAATTTATGGCGCCGCCCCGTGGCACTGATCATTGTGTTGGGCGTGGCATTCATTCCCAGCCTGTACGCATGGATCAATATTTATGCCAACTGGGATCCATACGGCAACACCGGAAACCTGCAGGTGGCTGTGGCCAGCAAGGATGCCGGGTACCAAGTGGAAGGCGTTACCGGCGACATGGGGGACAGCGTCATTGAAAGTCTGCGCGGCGATGAAAATTTCGACTGGCAGTTTACCAGCGAGGCAGAGGCCCGCGACGGCGTGGAATCCGGCAAATATTATGCAGCGGTGATTATCCCCACCAGCTTCACAGAAGATATTGTCACATTCATCACCGACAGCACAGAGCGCCCCGCCATCGAGTATTACAGCAACGAAAAGAAAAACGCCATTGCCGCAAAAATCACCACCACCGGCATGGGTACACTGCGCAGCACAATCAATGAGCAATTTATCAACACCGTTTCCGCTGCAGCCTTGGATGTACTGAATATAACAGACAACATGCTGGAGAAAAAAGAAGATTCTATTATGGATCATTTGACTTCCTCACTGGAAAAAACCAGCCAGGATATTGACCGTTTTTCCTCCGCAGTGGATCTGCTGATCGAAACCGCTCAATCCGCTCAGGAGCTGACTGCAGCGGCCCAGGCACTGCTACCGGACACCGACAGCACCATCCAGGACAGTTTAACCGCTTTGGGTAGCCTGCGCGCGCTGACCGACGCTTCCGACGCCACGGCCAGCGCCCTCACCGATGCACTGCAAAGCAATATGGATGCCGTTGTGGACAATGTTGAAACCATATACGACGATCTGGAAGACGCCGCGGGTGACGCTGAAGGGATTTCCTCCGATGCAGCCGCTGCACTGGATCGGGTTTCCTCCGCTGCCGACAGCGCAGCCGATGCGGTAAAGCGGACCCGCGCTTTTCTCGCCCACATGGAAGACAGCCTTCTGTCTATGGCTCACCGATTCGATACCGTGATCAACGACCTGAAAAATGCAGGCCTCCCGTTGCCTTCTTTCAGCGGCAACCTGGAACAGAAACTCAAGCAGGCGATTGATCCCCACCTTACCGCCCTGGACAACCTGCGGGATGATTTACGTGAGATCAGCCGCAGCGCAGGAAAAGCCGCAGATACTATACGGACTGATGGCACATTGCCTGCCTCTCAGCTCTCCACGCTGCGCAATCACTTGAAAACACTGCGCAGCGATCTGAACACAGTCAAAGAACAGTATCAAAACACCGTATCCCCGTGCCTGGACGATACCCTGAATCAATTTTACACCTGCCTGGACGACCTCTCCGGCCTGCTGGTAACACTGAATCAGGATCTGCCTCTGATCAAAAATGTACTGACCGGTGTAGACGGCTCTCTGGAACACTCCATCGCCGCCCTCCAGCAGTCCGGCACGCTGCTCCGCAGTGCAAAAAGCGACGTGGATTCCCTGCTCAGTGATCTGAACTCCGTGGAAAAAGACGAGCGTTTCGCCAAACTGCTGGATATGGTCCGCGAAGATCCTGATACTGTGGCCGACTTTCTGGCTTCTCCGGTGGAACTGACCACCAAACATGTATACCCTGTAGAAAACTACGGTTCCTCCATGACCCCCTTCTACAGCATCCTGGCTATCTGGGTTGGCGGCCTTCTTGCCTGTTCTATTTTGAAAACCAACGTAAAGGAAGACGAAAAACTTCGAAATATTCCTCCCACAGTGGCTTACTTCGGCCGCTACTGCCTGTTTGCTGCAGTGGCACTGCTGCAGGGCCTGATCATTTGCCTGGGCGATCTCTTTATCCTGCGGATCCAGTGTCTGTATCCGCTGCGTTTTATCGCCGTCGGACTGGTAGCTGCGCTGGTATACTCTCTGATGATGTATACACTGACCGTTTCGTTCAAAGATGTCGGCAAAGCCATTGCAGTGGTGATTATGATCGTTCAGGTCGCCGGTGCCGGAGGCACCTTCCCTGTGGAACTGCTGCCCGAATTCTTCCAGGCCACCAATCCTTACATGCCTTTCACGTTCTGCATTAATGCCATGCGCGAGTGTATTGGCGGTATGTACGGAAACAACTATACGACATATCTGCTCTCCGTCAGCGCAATCTACATTCCCATTTCCCTGCTGATTGGTATCGTGCTGCGCCGCCCAATCATCTGGCTGATGAATTTCTTTGAGCATCAGGTAGAAAAGACCGGCCTTTTATAAAAGGCGCGCAAATATGGACAAAAGGCGGCATTGTTTTTCTTTTCCCATTGTAAAGGTACACGAACATTGAAAAAACGCTTGAATTTCCCCTTTGTTTTTTATATGATAAAGGTATCTTTCATCGCAGGAGGGAACGCCATGTACTCGTTTTTTCGGATTCTCCGCCGGGCACATGGCCGCTTCATGCCCGCATCTATCCACGCATGATGCCCTACAAGTGCAGACCGCGCCGCGCGGTCTGCGCTTTTTTGTTGTTTCCTGCGCATCAATATCCATTTACAGACGATTGAAGGAGGACATCATTGATGAAAAAAGTTGCCGTAATCATGGGGTCTGACAGCGATTGGCCCGTAGTCAAAGCCGCCGTGGAACAGCTGAAGGACTTCAGCATTCCCTATGAAGCCCATATCCTCAGCGCCCACCGTACGCCGGTGGAGGCCGCCGCCTATGCCAGTTCCGCCAGGGAAAACGACATTGGCGTCATCATCTGCGCCGCCGGCATGGCCGCACACTTGGCCGGCGCTTTTGCCGCCAATACCACCCTGCCTGTCATTGGTATCCCCATGAAGGGCGGAGCCGTTGACGGCCTGGACGCTCTGCTTTCCACCGTGCAGATGCCCAGCGGCATCCCGGTAGCCACCGTGGCGCTGAACGGCGCGAAAAACGCCGCCGTTCTGGCCGCTCAGATCCTGGCCGTATCCGATGCGGAACTGGCCGCAAAACTGGACGCGGCCCGCGCTTCCATGTCCGCCCAAATCGCAGCCAAGGACGCAAAACTCCAGGCAGAACTTTGATCCGCCCGCACCGCTGATTTGCATTTCGATCATTTAAAAATTCATAATATATGGAGGAATTTTATTATGGAAAAGAAACTGGTTTACACCGGCAAAACCAAGGATGTTTTTGCACTGGATAACGGCAACTATCTGCTGAAGTTTAAGGACGACTGCACCGGCAAGGACGGCGTGTTCGATCCTGGTGAAAACTCTGTGGGCCTGACCATCGACGGCGTGGGCGACGTGAACCTGCGCATGTCCGTTTATTTCTTTGAAAAGATCAACGCCGCCGGCATCCGTACCCATTTTGTCAGCGCCGACCTGGAAAACACCACCATGGAAGTCCTGCCTGCTAAGGTGTTCGGTCACGGCCTGGAAGTGATCTGCCGCCACAAAGCTGTGGGCAGCTTCCTGCGCCGTTACGGCGAATATATTGAAGAGGGTGCCGATCTGCCCGCTTATGTGGAAACCACGTTCAAAAACGACGAAAAGGGCGATCCTCTGGTAACCAAGGACGCGCTGGTGGCTCTGGGCGTTATGACCGATGCCCAGTATGACGACATCAAGGACATGACTCAGAAAATTACCCAGATCGTAGCAGATGACCTGAAGGAAAAGGGTCTGGTGCTGTACGACATCAAGTTTGAGTTCGGTTATGATCCCGAAGGCAAGGTAATGCTCATCGACGAAGTGGCCTCCGGCAACATGCGCGTTTACAAAGACGGCCAGTATGTGGACCCCATGACTCTGTCCGAATTGTTCTTTGCCAAATAAATTCTGCACTGCAAAAAAGAAGGGGTTTTATGAAAAAGCAAGCGCAACTCTACGAAGGAAAGGCAAAAAAAGTATTTGCAACAGACGATCCCGATCTGGTGATCGTGGACTACAAGGATGACGCCACGGCTTTCAACGGCGCCAAAAAAGGCACCATCACAGGCAAAGGTGTGATCAACAACAAGCTGACCAACTATCTGATGCAGGTGTTGGAACGGGAAGGCATCCCCACCCATTTTGTAGAAGAACTGAGCGACCGGGAAACCCTCGTCAAGAAGGTTTCCATCGTTCCCCTGGAGGTCATTGTCCGCAATCGTTCCGCAGGCCATTTCGCTTCCCGCTACGGAGTGGAGGAAGGTATCGTGTTTCCCCAGCCCACGATTGAATTCTCCTACAAGTGCGACGCTTTGGATGATCCGCTGCTGAACCATTATCACGCTTTGGCTTTGGGTTTGGCCACCCAGGAGGAAATCGACCGGATCACCGGCCTGTCCTTCCGGATCAACGATGTGCTGAAACGCTTTTTCTCCGAAGTCGGCGTGACTTTGGTGGACTTTAAGCTGGAATTCGGAAAACTGTCCGACGGTACAATCGTACTGGCTGACGAAATCAGCCCCGATACATGCCGCCTGTGGGACGCCAAGACCGGCGAGAAACTGGATAAAGACCGCTTTCGCCGCGATATGGGCGGCGTAGAGGACGCCTATCAGGAGATTATGCGCCGGGTGTTCGGCGCTTAATCCCCCCTTCCCAGACAAGAGAGGAGAGAAATTTTCAATGAGCATTTCCAAGAGCGACAGCTACGCCGCCGCCGGCGTGGACGTGACCGCGGGCTACGAATCCACCAACCTCATCAAGCCCATGGTGGAATCCACCTATATCCCCGGCGTAATCGGCACTTTGGGCGGCTTTGGCGGCTGCTTCGAGCTGCCCGGCGGCTACAGTGAGCCGGTGATGGTTTCCGGCACCGACGGCGTGGGCACCAAGCTGAAGCTGGCCTATCTCATGGACCGGCATGACACCGTGGGCGTGGACTGCGTGGCCATGTGCGTCAACGATATCATCTGCGGCGGCGCAAAGCCTTTGTTTTTCCTGGATTACATGGCTATGGGCAAAAATGTGCCCGAGCGCACCGCCGAAATCGTCAAAGGCGTGGTAGAAGGCTGCAAGCAGGCCGGCTGTGCCCTGATCGGCGGCGAAACTGCCGAAATGCCCGGTCTGTATGCTGAAGATGAATACGACCTGGCCGGCTATTCCACCGGCATCGTGGAAAAGAGCCGCATGCTGGACAACCGCGATATGGCCGAAGGCGATGTGCTGATCGGCCTGGCTTCTTCCGGCTGCCACTCCAACGGCTTCTCCCTGATCCGCAAGGTGTTCAACATTGACCGCGATCCCGATGTACTCAACCGTTATACCGACCGCCTGGGCAAGTCTTTGGGCGAAGTGCTGATCACCCCCACCAGAATCTATGTCAAATCCGTTCTGCGCCTGCTGGACGAGGGACTGTCCATCCATGGTATCTCCCACATCACCGGCGGCGGCTTCTATGAAAACGTGCCCCGCATGATGAAGGAAGGACTAACCGAAGAAATCGACACCTCTTCCTATGAGCTGCCTGAAATCTTCAAACTGCTCTCCGAAGTCGGCGAGATCCCCATGCGCGATATGTATAATACCTTCAACATGGGCATCGGCATGGTATTGGCCCTGCCGGCAGACGATGCTGAAAAAGCGCTGAAATTGCTGCGCGAAGAAGGGGAAACAGTCTGCCGTCTGGGCATCATCACAACTGGCGAAGATGCCGTCATGGTGAAATAAGGGATGAAAAATATTGTTGTACTGGTGTCCGGCGGCGGCACCAACCTGCAGGCCCTGCTGGACGCCCAAGCGCGCGGTGAGATCCGGAACGGCAAAATTACCGCTGTCGTCTCCTCTACTCCCGGCGCATTTGCATTGGAACGGGCTAAAGGAGCAAACGTGCCCGGCCATGTCGTAAACCGCAAGGACTATGACAGCCGTGAATCCTTTACTGAAGCGCTGCTCGGCAAGCTGTCTGAATTGAACGCCGATCTGATCGTTCTGGCGGGATTCCTCTATATCCTCTCTCCCGCCTTTGTCGAACGGTATGAAAACCGCATCATCAACATCCATCCCGCCTTGATTCCTTCGTTCTGCGGCGACGGATTTTACGGACTCAAAGTGCATGAAAAGGCGCTGGAATACGGCGTGAAACTGACCGGTGCCACCGTGCATTTTGTCTCCGCCGAAGCCGATGCCGGTCCCATCATTCTGCAAAAAGCCGTGGCCATTGAAGAGGGCGATACGGCGGAAATTCTTCAAAAGCGCGTGATGGAACAGGCCGAGTGGAAACTGCTGCCTGAGGCAGTCAGCCTGTTCTGCCAGGGACGGCTGCATGTGGAAGGCCGCATTGTACGCATTGATCAAGCTGAATAAAAAGGAGCGCCAGAGATGAAAACAATTGACATCCAGCAGGAACTGGAAAACAACAGCTATCCCGGCCGCGGCATTATCCTGGGCCGCAGCGCCGACAATGAAAACGCAGTCATCGCCTATTGGATCATGGGTCGCAGCGCCAATTCCCGCAACCGTGTGTTCACCGAAACGGAGGACGGCATCCAGACAGAGGCCTTTGACGCCAGCAAACTCGAAGATCCTTCCCTGATCATTTACCATCCCGTGCGCTGCCTGGAGGATGGCACCATCATCGTCACCAACGGCGATCAGACCGACACCATCCGCGACGGCCTGCTGGAAGGAAAAACCTTCGCCCAGTGCCTGCATACCCGCGCCTTTGAGCCGGACGCACCCAACTACACCCCCCGCATTTCGGGCCTGATGCACAAGGACGGCACGTATGCCCTGTCCATTCTGAAAAGCGATCGGGGCGACCCTTCCTGTTGCTGCCGCTATTTCTTCGGCTATGACAATCCCACACCCGGTGAGGGCCGCTATGTTTCCACTTACATGGGCGACGGAGATCCCCTGCCCTCTTTTGAGGGCGAACCCAAGCCCGTACAGATCACGGGCAAGATCGACGCTTTCGGCGAACTGCTGTGGAACGCGCTCAACGAAGAGAACAAAGTGTCCCTTTTTGTGCGTTACATCCATTTGCTCAGCGGCGAAAGTGAAACCCGCATCTACAACAAAAACGTCTGATCGCCATGCGCAGGCCGTTTGAAGCAGATCCCAGCGCTCTGCGGGATTTTCATCCTGTCCAGACCCCCCTGCCTGCACTGGCACAGACCCTGACGCAAAACTATCCGCCCCCGCCCGGCACGCCCTGCAGCCGCGAAACCTTTCTTGCTTTGCTGTGCGGCATTGCCGTCCTGCGCAAAACACCCGGTATCCCCGGGCCGTCTGAAGCCGGTCCCAAGGCGTTTACAACTCTGCCGCAATGTGCCAGCGAGGCAGACGTCGCCGCCTGCCGCACCCATTTGAAAACCATGTTCGGCATCACCGACAAGGAAAGTCTGCGGGATTTCTGCAACCGGGAGATCCGTGTCCACGAAAACTATCTGGATTTTGAAAGTTTTTGGGAAAACCGCCCTGCGTTTGCCCTGGAAGAACTGAACGAAGGCGGACGGGCATGGTTCTGCCGTACCCGGGATTTTGCCGCCCAGTTTTATCCGCTTCTGGGTCGGCACGGCTTCCTGGGCTGGGATATCAGCGAATGCATGGGCCATCTGCGCGCCGCCTACGCCTGCGGCCTGCTCCAGCGGGAAGAACTGGACGATTTGGCCGGCTTTTGGCTCCAGCAGGCCGCGACCTTCGAAAATTGGACGGAGTACGCCCTCAGCCTGGTGTGCGGCGCATTCTACTGGGATTTCCGCCATGGGGCAGACAATGCCCAGGTAGAACGGGACGCCGCGCTTTGGATGAATCTCACCGGCATGCTGCTCAGCAAGGAATCCGCTTGGGGCAGCGGATTGTGGTATACGCCTCCAGGCAAACAGTACGCCATTCCTGCCGCGGATATCCGCCCGCTGCTGTGCGATTGGGAGGGCCCGGCCGGCTGCATCGCCAGTGACCGCATTACAGTAGACGGCTGCCGCGTGGGCTGGTGCTACCGCGAAACGCCCTCTGAAAACTACCCCGACAGCGGCTGGCGTTTTTTTGCCGGAGACGAATCCCCGGAATACACCAACTATCCTGACCATGCGGGCATCTACGCTCTCAACACCATCTGCAACAGCGATCCGGATATTCTCCCCTTGCTGCGCGCCCCGGTGGGCGCAGCATTTTGCCGCGATTCAAAAGGCGTGTTCCGACAGGAACGCTTTACCCCGCCGGAGGATTGATTCAAGTGAAAGGATGTGCATTTCCATGAAGGAACTGGAACTGAAATACGGCTGCAACCCCAATCAGAAGCCGTCCCGTATCTATATGAAAGATGGCAGCGAGCTGCCCATTACCGTGCTGAACGGTAAGCCTGGTTATATTAACTTTCTTGATGCCTTTAACTCCTGGCAGCTGGTCAAGGAGCTGAAGGAAGCCACAGGCCTTCCTGCCGCTGCTTCTTTCAAGCATGTATCTCCTGCCGGAGCAGCTGTAGGCCTGCCTTTGAGCGATGTGGATAGAAAGATCTACTTCGTGGACGACGGCGCAGAGCTTTCCCCCATTGCCTGCGCTTATATCCGTGCCCGCGGCGCCGACCGTTTGTGCTCTTACGGCGACTGGGCCGCCCTGTCCGACGTGTGCGACGCCGCTACCGCTCAGTATCTGAAAGGCGAGGTCTCCGACGGCGTCATCGCCCCGGGTTACACCGATGAAGCCCTGGAAATCCTGAAAACAAAGAAAAAGGGCGGTTATAATGTGGTGCAGATCGACCCGGATTATGTACCCGCCGAACAGGAGCACAAGGACGTGTTCGGCATTACCTTTGAACAGGGCCGCAATAATTTCAAAATAGATGAAGAACTCCTCTCCAACAT
>ENA-USUG01007586-USUG01007586.1-human-gut-metagenome-genome-assembly--contig:-NODE-7586-length-10432-cov-5.241912_pt1 | contig 10432 bp, 8 predicted proteins | sample MGYA00250059_ERZ773394 | MGnify/ENA primary metagenome ERZ773394 (study PRJEB29103, sample SAMN06111957) | human gut metagenome | biome: human gut; feature: ankylosing spondylitis patient; material... | reverse complement strand
GGACTTCACTATTTATTTTCCGTTTTTATCCATACATGGCATAGCCTACCATAATAACAAGGGCTAATATAAAATTATTTTAAGTAATCCTATAAAAAAAGAGCCGGAGGTAGCTGCCTACCGTAAGGTTGTGCTGAACCGGAAAAATAACGGCTGGCAGGCAGAGCAGTATACGGAAAAGCAGGTATTTCACGAAAATCTGAAAGCTGATCAGGTGGGACCATTTGTGGAACAGGCGCTGGAACAGGCATTTCGTCAGTGCAGCGGTTGGGACGGAGAGTGGGAGCACACGATCCGCATTTCTAAAAAGGGAAAAGTTACCGGCAGTAAAAAGCGGGTGGCAGCCACCCAGGTGCCTAAGGCACAGAAAGAGAATAACCGGAAGAAACATTATCTGCTGGAGGAAGGAACTATCATTCCGCCGCTAGTGGATATGGGCATTTTTACAGCAGAAGGCAAGATCGTCCGCACTATGTATGACAAATACCGTCAGATCAACCGTTTTGTGGAACTGATCGATGATGAGATTGATGCTCTTCCCACAGATCAGACCATACGGATCGTGGATTTTGGATGCGGAAAATCTTATCTTACTTTCATCCTCTACTATTATCTGGTGGAACTGAAGAAGCGGGATGTGAAGATCACCGGACTGGATCTGAAGGCAGATGTGATCGCCAACTGCAACAAAGCAGCGAAGAAGTATGGATATGACCGGCTGACCTTTGAGGTCGGTGATATTGGTGGTTATGAGAGCGATGAGCCCATTGATATGGTGGTATCTCTTCACGCCTGTGATACGGCTACGGATTATGCCCTGTATCATGCGATCCGCTGGAAAGCAAAGCTGATCTTTTCTGTGCCCTGTTGTCAGCATGAGCTGAATGGGCAGATGAAGAGTGAGAATCTGTCGATCCTGACCAGATACGGAATCGTAAAAGAACGGACAGCGGCATTGATGACCGATGCGATCCGTGCAAATCTGCTGACAGAGAGCGGCTACCGGACACAGCTGCTGGAGTTTGTGGATCTGTCCCACACACCGAAGAATCTGTTGATCCGTGCGGTGCGTGCAGTGATTCCGGGTTCTGCGAAAAAGCAGGCACGGGCAGAGATCGATGCCATTGAAAAAGAATTCGGACTGGAGCCGACACTGGATCGGCTGTTAAAATAAATACAAGGGAATAGAGAAAAAAGTAGTGACAGACATTGGTACAGGTAGAGGAGACATATATTATGGAAGAAAAACATCTGGCATCCGGCAGTGATGCCACAGAAAAATTATATTATCACGACAGTCACAGCAGAGAATTTACTGCCACGGTACTGTCCTGTGAGGAGAAGGTTACTGCCAAGGGGAAAAAGGAAGGATATCGGGTAGTTCTGGACCGCACCTTATTTTTCCCGGAAGGAGGCGGACAGTTCGGGGATCAGGGTTGGATCGATGGAATCAAAGTGACAGATACCCATGAGAAAAATGGAGTGATCTATCATGAGACAGAAGCCCCGATTGCCGTGGGAACAGAAGTAAAAGGTGAACTGGACTATAAGGAACGTTTTTCCAGAATGCAGCAGCACACAGGAGAGCATATGCTGTCCGGCATCATTCATCGCCTGTATGGATATGACAATGTAGGATTTCATCTGGGAGCAGCCGAGACCACCATGGATTTTAACGGAGAACTGACATCGGAGCAGGTGCGGGAAGTGGAGACACTGGCCAATCAGGCAGTCTGGGATAATATTCCGGTGGAGATTCTGTATCCAACTAAGGAAGAACTGGCTTCCATGGATTATCGGAGCAAGATCGAGATCGAAGGACAGGTGCGGATCGTCCGGATCGGGGATGTGGACATGTGTGCCTGCTGTGCACCTCATGTAAGCCGCACCGGTGAAGTGGGTATGATCAAAGTGATCAGCTGTGACCGCCACAGAGGCGGCTGTCGTATGACTATTCAGTGCGGTGACCGGGCACTGGAAGATTACCGGAAGAAGCAGGAGGGTGTGACCGCAGTGTCTGTAGCTCTGTCAGCACCGCCGGAGAAGGTCGGGGATGCGGTTCTTCATATGAAAGAGCAGATGGACCAGATCCGCATGAAGCTTAATCAGATGCAGGCTTCTTACCTGGCAGGCAAGCTGGAAGAGATCAAGGCGGATGATAAATTTGTCTGCCTGTTTGAAGAAGAACTGGACAACATTGCTGTGCGGAATTTTGTAAATGATGCCTGCGAGCGCTGTCAGGGAATCTGCGCTGCATTCGTAGGAACAGATGAGGACGGTTACCGATATATCATTGGAAGCAGTTCCACCGATGTCAGAGAGTTTGCAAAAAAACTTAACGAGGCATTTAGCGGAAAAGGCGGTGGAAAGCCGGAGATGGTACAGGGATCCTTGAAAGGTTCCAGAAGTGACATTGAGAAGCTGTTCGCATAAGTGCATAAGAAAAGCTGTCGCCAGCCGGGAGAACCGGCGGACGGCAGCTTTTTTGTTATGATTTATTTTTTTGCTTTCAAAGCAGCTTCCACAAATCCTTTGAACAGCGGATGTGGGCGGTTCGGTCTGGATTTCAGCTCCGGATGAGCCTGGGTTGCGATGAAGAACGGATGATCCTTCAGCTCGATCATCTCCACGATACGTCCATCTGGAGACAGGCCGGAGAGGGTCATGCCATGCTCGGTCAGGATCGCACGATAATCGTTGTTGACCTCGTAGCGATGGCGGTGACGTTCATGGATCAGTTCCTCGCCATACAGTTCGTAAGCTTTGGAAGTTTTATCCAGCACACATGGGAAGGAGCCAAGACGTAAGGTTCCGCCGATATCCTCCACACCGTTCTGATCCGGCATCAGTGCGATCACCGGATACTGGGTGTTCGGATCCAGCTCGATGCTGTGGGCACCGTCCAGTCCGGCTACATTTCTTGCATATTCCACGATGGACAGCTGCATACCAAGGCACAGACCAAGGAACGGGATCTTATGTTCACGGGCATATTTAATAGCGGTGATCTTGCCGTCGATACCACGGCTTCCGAATCCGCCGGGAACCAGAATACCGGTTACGTCACCAAACAGTTCATCTGCATTTTCTTCAGTAACGGTCTCGGAATCGATCCATTTGATATTTACAACAGCATGATTGTCGATACCGCCGTGCTTCAGTGCTTCTACCACGGAGATATAAGCGTCATGAAGCTGAATATATTTTCCGACCAGTGCAATGTTGACCTCTGTGGTCGGATGACGAAGCTTATCTACCATGTTGATCCAGTCGGACAGATCCGGTTCCGGACACGGCAGGTTCAGACATTCGCAGGCAGCCTGCGCCAGATGCTCCTGTTCCATGGCAAGCGGTGCTTCATACAGATATTCCACATCCAGGTTCTGAAGAACGTGCTCTTTCGGAACATTGCAGAACAGAGCAATCTTGTCCTTGATGCCTTTTTCCAGCGGAAGCTCGGTACGGCATACAATAATATCCGGCTGGATTCCCATACCCTGCAGCTCTTTGACAGAAGCCTGGGTTGGTTTGGTCTTCATTTCACCGGATGCTTTCAGATAAGGGATCAGTGTGACATGGATCAGGATCGCATTTTCATGACCGACTTCATGCTGGAACTGACGGATCGCTTCCAAGAACGGCTGACCTTCAATATCACCGACTGTACCGCCGGTCTCTATGATGGCGATATGCATATCTTCGGATGTGTAATTCCGATAAAATCGGCTTTTGATTTCGTTGGTAATGTGAGGAATGACCTGAACGGTTCCGCCGCCGTAATCGCCGCGACGCTCCTTCTGAAGAACGGACCAGTATACTTTTCCGGTGGTCACATTGGAATTCTTATCAAGATTTTCGTCGATAAAACGCTCGTAATGTCCAAGATCCAGATCGGTTTCGGTGCCGTCATCGGTCACGAATACCTCACCATGCTGTACGGGGTTCATGGTACCTGGGTCAATGTTGATATAAGGGTCAAATTTCTGCATGGTTACTTTGTAACCGCGCGCTTTTAACAGTCGTCCGAGGGAAGCGGCAGTGATGCCTTTTCCAAGACCGGATACAACGCCACCTGTTACAAATACGTATTTTACTGGCATTGGTTAAATCCTCCTGAATGTAATTAAAAAAACATTTTATATTATATCGCTTCTAAAATAAAAATACCATTTAAAAATTTTTGTTTTTTTATACTTATTTTATAAAAAGTACGGATTTTTTGCGAACAGGTGTATTGATTTATAAAAGAAGGTTCACTATAATAAGAAGTGTTACGCACAAGGAGGAGAAAGATGAATAACAATACACCCCCAAACAATAAAGGGAATGGAAATAACAATGGCGGCAAAGCACCGAAAAACACACAAAATATGTTGATGTTTGCTGTCTTTGTAATAGCTGCGATCCTGGTGTGGGCACTGTTTAACAATCAGTACACACAGGCAACATCCCAGGAGATTACATATGATAAATTCCTGGATATGCTGGAGGCAGATGAGGTAGCTTCTGTGGAGGATACGGGTTCTACATGGAAGATCACACCGAAGGAAAAAGATAAAGATGGAGTAACGCTTACTTATTATACAGGTAAGATGGCGAATGATACAGAGCTTCTGCCTTTGATGAGGGAGAAGAATGTGGAGATTCAGCCATATATCCAGAATGATGCTATGATCAGCATTGCGCTGAATATTCTGTCCATCGTGGTACCGATGATTCTTCTGTGGGTTCTGTTCAGCGGATTTATGCGCCGTATGGGCGGAGGCGGAGGCGTCATGGGCGTCGGTAAGAGCAAAGCCAAGGTTTATATTGAGAAAGAGACAGGTGTCACATTTAAGGATGTAGCTGGTGAGGAAGAGGCAAAGGAATCTCTTGTGGAAGTGGTTGACTTCCTTCATAATCCGGAAAAATATACCGAGATCGGTGCAAAGCTTCCGAAAGGTGCACTGCTTGTAGGCCCTCCCGGAACTGGTAAGACATTGCTGGCAAAGGCTGTGGCAGGAGAAGCACATGTGCCGTTCTTCTCTCTGGCAGGATCTGATTTTGTGGAAATGTTCGTAGGTGTGGGCGCATCCCGTGTCCGTGACCTGTTTGAAGAAGCTAAGAAAAATGCACCCTGTATCGTATTTATCGATGAGATCGATGCCATCGGCAAGAGCCGTGATTCCCGTATGGGAGGCAACGATGAGCGGGAACAGACCCTGAATCAGCTGCTGGCTGAGATGGATGGATTTGAGAGCAATCAGGCCTGCATCATTCTGGCGGCAACCAACCGTCCGGAGGTGCTGGATCAGGCACTTCTGCGTCCGGGTCGTTTTGACCGTCGGATCATTGTGGAGCGCCCGGATCTCAAAGGCCGTGAGGATATTCTGAAGGTTCATGTGAAAAATGTGAAGCTGGATGAGACGGTGGATCTGGCAGCTGTTGCACTGGCAACCAGTGGGGCAGTAGGTGCAGATCTTGCAAATATGATCAACGAGGCAGCTATCATGGCTGTCAAGAATGGCAGAAAAGCCATCTGCCAGAAGGACCTGTTTGACGCCATGGAAGTGGTCATGATGGGTAAAGAGAAGAAAAATAAGATCTTAAGTGAAGAAGAACGGAAAGTGGTATCCTATCATGAGGTTGGTCATGCACTGACCAGTGCACTTCAGAAGGATGCTGAGCCGGTACAGAAGATCACGATCATTCCGCGTACCAGCGGAGCTCTTGGCTATGTACTGCAGACACCGGAGGAAGAGAAGTTCCTTCTGTCCAAGAAAGAGATTCTTGCCCGTCTGGTCGTATGCATGGGAGGCCGTGCAGCAGAGGAAGTAGTATTTGATTCTGTTACTACTGGAGCATCCAATGATATCCAGCAGGCGACTAATCTGGCGAGAGCCATGGTGACCCAGTATGGTATGTCCGAGAAGTTCGGTCTTATGGGACTGGAATCCAGAGAGAGCATGTATCTGGATAATGGAAGTGTCCTGAATTGCAGTGATGAGACGGCATCCCATGTGGATGAAGAAGTCATGCGGATCCTGAAGGAAGCTTATGAGGAAGCAAAACGTCTGCTCACAGAGAACCGTGAGTGTCTGGATCAGATCTCTGCATTTCTGATCGAAAAGGAGACCATTACCGGTAAAGAATTTATGGAGATCTTCCATAAGGTGAGAGATGAAGCAAATGAATATCACCAGGAAGAATTGATTTTTGCAGAGTAAATAATTATGGCATTTAATATTGAGGAAGAACTGAAAAAACTGCCGTCCAAGCCGGGCGTATATCTGATGCATGATGAGCGGGATGCAATCATCTATGTGGGCAAGGCCATTTCGCTGAAGAACCGTGTACGGCAGTATTTTCAGTCCAGCCGCAATAAAGGGGTGAAGATCGAGCAGATGGTCACCCATATTGCGCGCTTTGAGTATATTATCACAGATTCAGAGCTGGAGGCTCTGGTTCTGGAGTGCAATCTGATCAAGGAGCATCGGCCAAAATACAATACCATGCTCATGGATGATAAGGCATATCCGTTCATCAAGGTAACGGTTCAGGAGGATTTCCCAAGAGTGCTGTTTGCCAGACAGATGTACAAAGACAAAGCAAAATACTATGGACCGTATACCAGCGCAGCTGCGGTAAAGGATACCATTGATCTGATCCACAAGCTGTATGGAATCCGCACCTGTAACCGGCAGCTTCCGAAGATGCAGGGAAAGGAACGGCCCTGTCTGAACTATCACATTCATCAGTGTCCAGCCCCCTGTCAGGGCTACATTTCCAAAGAAGAATACGGAGAATCCGTGAAAAAAGCATTACATTTTCTCAATGGAAATTATGCCCCCATTTTGAAAGAACTGGAAGAGAAGATGCAGCAGGCGGCAGAAGAGATGGAGTTTGAGAAAGCCATTGAATATCGGGAACTGCTGGGAAGTGTGAAGAAGATCGCGCAGAAGCAGAAGATCACGAACAGTGATATGGAAGATAAAGATGTGATCGCTATGGCGAAAGACCGGGAAGATGCGGTAGTGCAGGTGTTCTTTATCCGGGATGGTCGTCTCATTGGACGGGATCATTTTTGTCTGCATATTGCGGCAGATGATAAGAAAGAAGAGATCCTGGCAGCATTTGTGAAGCAGTTTTATGCAGGAACTCCGTATATTCCCAGAGAGATCATGATGCAGTATGAGATCGGGGAAGCGGAAGTTATCGAGAGCTGGCTGAGCGAGCGGAAAGGTCAGAAGGTGCATATTTGTGTGCCTAAGAAGGGTGAGAAGGAGAAGTTGGTGGAGCTTGCCCAGAAAAATGCGAAGATGGTGCTGGATCAGGATAAAGAGCGGATCCGCCGCGAAGAAGGGAGAACCATCGGTGCCATGAAGGAGATCGCAGGACTTTTGAATCTGCCGGAGATATCCAGAGTGGAAGCATACGACATATCCAATATCAGCGGTTTCCAGACAGTCGGCTCTATGGTCGTATTTGAAAAAGGAAAACCGAAGCGGTCTGATTACAGAAAGTTTCGGATCCGTGGGGTACAGGGGGCTGATGATTATGCTAGTATGGAAGAGATGCTGACCAGAAGACTCTCTCATTATGAGACTTATCCGGATCTGATCATGATGGATGGAGGCCGTGGGCAGGTGAACATCGCGCTGAAGGTTATGGATGCGGTTGGCGTGCACGTTCCTGTATGTGGGATGGTAAAGGATGACCACCACAGGACCAGAGGTATCTATTTTAACAATGTGGAGATCCCTATTGACCGGGACAGTGAAGGCTTTCGTCTGGTGACACGTATTCAGGATGAGGCCCACCGGTTTGCCATTGAATATCACCGTTCTCTTAGAAGCAAGGAGCAGGTGCATTCGGTGCTTGACGATATCAAAGGTATTGGTCCGGCAAGAAGGAGGGCATTGATGAAGGCATTCCAGACTCTGGATGATCTGAAGGCAGCCAGCGAGGAAGAACTGGCGCAGGTGGAGGGGATGAACAGTCTGTCAGCTCGTCAGGTCTACGAGTTTTTCCATGTTGCGAAGCAGAATTAAACGTGTTAAACTTTTACTATATGAAGGCTGGAAACGGTTCAGCCGCGTGAAGAAAAGGAGTACAGAATATGTCATCCGTAAAGTTAAATAAGATGATCGAGAAGTTGCAGCTTGTAAATCTGGTGCCGGAAGTATCCACCGATGAGATCGAGATCAGCAGCCCGGAGATCAACCGTCCGGCTCTGCAGCTTGCCGGATATTTTGAGCATTTTGCAAGTGAGCGTGTACAGATCATTGGATATGTAGAATATACCTATCTGAAAAGTCTGGACAGAGATGTAAAGATGGCCAATTATGAGCAGTTTTTATCCAGCGATATTCCGTGTGTGATCTATTCCACCCGGACAGAACCGGATGAGGATATGATCGAACTGGCAAAGAAATATCACAAGCCGCTGCTTTCCAGCCATCGCATCACATCTGACCTGATGGCAGAAGTTATCCGCTGGCTTGGCGTGGAACTGGCACCATGTATTTCTATCCATGGTGTTCTGATGGATGTTTATGGTGAAGGTATCCTGATCATGGGCGAGAGTGGCATCGGTAAGAGTGAGGCGGCTCTGGAGCTGATCAAGCGTGGTCACCGTCTGATCACCGACGATGTGGTTGAGATCCACAAAGTCAGCGATGATACGCTGGTAGGAACCTCACCGGAGATCACCAGACATTTCATTGAGCTTCGCGGTATCGGTATTATTGATGTGAAGACTCTGTATGGTGTTGAAAGCGTCCGTGAGACCCAGAGCATTGATCTGGTCATCAAACTGGAAGAGTGGGACAAGGACAAAGAGTACGACCGTCTGGGACTCAATGAGGAATACACCGAGTTCCTTGGTAATAAAGTGACCTGTCATTCAATTCCGATCCGTCCGGGCCGGAACCTGGCGATCATCGTAGAGTCTGCGGCTGTTAATCACAGACAGAAGAAAATGGGCTATAATGCAGCTCAGGAGCTGTATCGTAGAGTGCAGGAAAGTATTAGCCGCAATAAAAAATAAGACCATGGGGGATAAAGGGATGAAAGAATACTGTTTTGGAATTGATGTAGGCGGAACCACTGTGAAGATGGGACTGTTCCGTGTGGACGGTGAGCTGTTGGAAAAATGGGAGATTCCCAGCAGAACTGAGAATGAGGGAAAAGCCATTCTGCCGGATATTGCAGAAGCAGTACAGAAGAAGCTGGAAGAGCGTGGAATTGAGAAGGATTCAGTGACTGGTATCGGTATCGGAGTTCCGGGGCCGATCAATGCAGAGGGCATTGTGCCGCATACCGCAAACCTTGGCTGGGGCTATAAAGAGGTAACCAGAGAACTGACCGAACTGACCGGCCTTGTGAGCAAGGGCGGCAATGATGCCAATGTGGCAGCTCTGGGGGAGATGTGGAAAGGCGCAGCAGCCGGACATAAGAGCGGTGTCATGGTAACATTGGGAACCGGTGTTGGCGGTGGAATCATCATTGATGGAAAGATCATTACCGGAGCCAACGGCGCAGGCGGCGAGATTGGACACATTCATGTGGAAGATGCTGTGGACTGGAATTGCGGCTGTGGCAACCAGGGATGCCTGGAGCAGCTGGCATCTGCCAATGGAATGGTGACTCTTGCAAAATGGATGATCCGTCAGGGCGCTGATACTAAAGGAACAACTCTTCAGCCAGAGACCATGACTGCCAAAGATATCTGGGATGCAGTAAAAGCAGACGATGCATTTGCCAAAGATGTGGCAGAACGTTTCGGAAAATATCTGGGGCTGGCACTTGCCAATGTGGCATCTACGGTTGATCCGGAAGTATTTGTCATCGGTGGCGGTGTGTCCAAAGCAGGCCCGGTCATCCTGGACTACATAAAGAAATACTATCTCAAATATACCTTCCGCGGCTGCCGCGGCGCAAAATTTGTGCTGGCAACACTTGGTAATGATGCCGGTATGTATGGCTCGGCAAAACTGGTGCTGGAGCAGTAAGGCAGGCAGCCACGTAGCAGGGAAAAGCGCTGCAAGCGCGATTCTGCAAATGGTGCAGATGAACTGTAATTATGTGAAAAAGGCATTGCGATGAGCAGTGCCTTTTGATTTGACTTTTTCAGTCACAGATGATAAGATAAATTCGTTGAGCGGGTATGGCGGAATTGGCAGACGCGCCAGATTTAGGTTCTGGTGGGACACCCCGTGCAGGTTCAAGTCCTGTTATCCGCATGAAAAATTACTTAAAGAATTATTGAAGTAGAGATTGTGCTGCTACACGCCTGTTAGCCCAAAAGAAATGTGGGAAGGGGCACACCCACCAATAATTCTTTGGTAAAACAATAAAGTTGATTGATACCACTGGTTGAGTGACCGGTGCATACCGTCGTTGGTACAAACAGTGGTCATGTAGGTCATGCCGGGTACTCCGTTGATGGCAC
>ENA-USUG01007583-USUG01007583.1-human-gut-metagenome-genome-assembly--contig:-NODE-7583-length-10434-cov-6.367771_pt1 | contig 10434 bp, 7 predicted proteins | sample MGYA00250059_ERZ773394 | MGnify/ENA primary metagenome ERZ773394 (study PRJEB29103, sample SAMN06111957) | human gut metagenome | biome: human gut; feature: ankylosing spondylitis patient; material... | reverse complement strand
ATAGTGGCGTAGTTGGTAACGCGCGACCTTGCCAAGGTCGAGACCGCGGGTTCGAGCCCCGTCTATCGCTCTTAAGACATCAACATCAGTTGGTGTCTTTTTTGTTTTTATGTTTTTATCTTTTTATCTTTTAATCCATATTCTATCAGCGCAGGACACAGGATGTGTCCGGGTGCATTTGCAGGAGTCTTAGAAAAAGTTAGTGCCTGGGAATCTGCGTTATGTGAAAAAATCTCACTGTCTGAGCGAAGCGAGTTTGAGATTTTTTCACATGCTTTTAGCAGATTTCCAGGCACTTAGTTTTTCTTAGGCTCCGAAACCGCACAGCTATGCTGACCACCAATCTTAGTGATGGAACAATCTGATACCAGTAAAGCTCATCACCATTCCATATTTATTACAAGTCTCAATCACAGCATCATCACGCACAGATCCACCCGGCTGAGCAATATACTTCACACCACTCTTATGCGCACGCTCAATATTATCACTGAACGGGAAGAACGCATCAGATCCCAGTGTAACATCTGTCATCTGATCCAGCCATGCACGTTTCTCCTCTTTTGTAAATACTTCCGGTTTCTCTGTGAAAGTCTTCTCCCACATACCATCCGCAAGTACATCCATATACTCATCCCCGATATAAACATCAATCGCATTATCACGCTCTGCACGGGAAATCGTATCCTTAAACGGCAGATTCAGCACCTTCGGACACTGGCGAAGGAACCAGTTATCAGCCTTCTGACCTGCCAGTCTTGTACAGTGTACACGGGACTGCTGACCTGCACCAACGCCAATTGCCTGACCGTCTTTTACAAAACATACAGAATTGGACTGTGTATATTTCAGAATGATGAGAGAAACTTTCATATCCCTCTTCGCTTCCTCTGTCAGTTCCCTATTCTCTGTTACAATATTGGAAAGCATCTCATCATCGATCACAAGCTCCTGACGTCCCTGCTCAAAAGTCACGCCAAACACTTCCTTATGTTCCAGCGGAGCCGGTACATAATCTTCATCGATCTGGATAACATTATAATTTCCTTTTTTCTTCTGCTTCAGAATCTCCAGAGCCTCTTCTGTATATCCCGGTGCGATCACGCCATCAGAAACTTCTCTCTTGATCAGCATCGCTGTATCTTTGTCGCAGACATCTGAAAGAGAAATAAAATCACCGAAAGATGACATTCTGTCCGCACCTCTCGCTCTCGCATAAGCACATGCCAGCGGAGAAAAATTCTTCCAGTCCATATCATCCACCCAGTAAATCTTTGCCAGAGTCTCTGTGAGCGGAAGTCCAACTGCCGCACCGGCCGGTGATACATGTTTGAAAGAAGTTGCTGCCGGAAGTCCGGTTGCCTTCTTCAGATTTGTTACTAACTGCCAGCCATTAAATGCATCCAGGAAATTGATATATCCAGGTCTTCCGGAAAGAACTTTGATCGGAAGTTCAGAGTTATCTGCCATATAGATTTTTGCCGGTTTCTGATTCGGGTTACAGCCATATTTTAATTCGAATTCTTTCATTATATAAATCCTCCATGCAAGTGAAACAACATTCCAATATTGTCCATTAATTATTTGTTCTTATTAATGATTCTGCTCTCATATTTACCATTCTCAATATCGATATATCTCACGAACAGAGAAACTTTATTATCTTCATTCAGGCTGTTCCAGAGAAGTTCTGCAAACTCATCCATATTATCCGGAATTGCCACCAGTTTCGGCTCTCCCTCGAAACTTGGAAGCGGATTTCCGTCACATTTATAGGTATGAATGAAATGTCCCTCACCTGCAACTGCATTCTCATATGCAAAAGTATAACGGTTACATGCCTCCGGATTTCCATTATTGCTCTTTAAAATAGACATTGCATAATTAAATTTCCCGTTCTCCACATGCATCACACCGGAAATACGAGGTGTATAGTTCGGAGCATCCGGCTCAAACTCTCTGCTTCTTAAAGACTGCTCAAACGTAAGCTGTCTGTCCATTCCTTCATAAATGGTATCTGTCTGATCCCCATTTGTCACAATTGTCTTGTTTCCCAGTACACGTACAGGTGCATAAATGATCAGGCTCGGATCTGTGAGTTTGGAAGGATCAAATGCCTGTGTACGGATTCCCTCTCCTTCTTCCACAAATACACGATTTCTGCTGTTCTCGCTTCTGCCCATGATGAAATAAGCTGTCACTGCCTTTTTGCCGTCTGCGGAACGTCCGATCACAATTCCTCTGCCAGGGTAGGAATTTTCTTTCAGTTCTTTTTCCAGTGATAACATTTCCATAATTTTTTCTCCTTTTCGTATCCCAAAAATATTCTGAGGTCAAAAAAAGCCTGGGAAGCCCTTTATCTCCAGGCTGCCCAGGCGGTCGGCACTTATACACACTGCACTCCCTGTAGGTACTCCTACTTCCGCCAGTCATGCAGTTACTGCTGTGAAAATCTGTTTCCGTCTGTCCTGCTGCCAGGATTCTGTAACCGTTAACGAAAAATCTCTCACACTATCATTATAGTACAACACTTTTTAACAATATGCAAGCATCTGTTATGCTGCATCTGTTTTATTTTTTGAACACAGGATATCTTCTGTTTTCTGAAAATATCCTGTGTTATGAAAATATCTTAATTTCAAAAATCTGATTTATGATTTATTTATCATCCACACTGTAGTTCGGTGCTTCTTTTGTGATATGGATATCATGCGGATGAGACTCTTTCAGAGACGCTGCGGAAATCTTGATAAATCTTCCGGTTGTCTTAAGCTTTTCGATGTTTTCAGCTCCACAGTATCCCATACCGGAACGAAGACCACCCATTAACTGGAATACGGTATCTTCTACATGTCCTTTATAAGCAACACGTCCTTCTACGCCTTCCGGAACCAGTTTCTTCGCATTCTCCTGGAAATAACGGTCTTTACTTCCGTTCTCCATTGCTGCGATAGATCCCATACCACGGTATACTTTGTATTTTCTTCCCTGGTACAGTTCGAATGTTCCCGGGCTCTCATCGCATCCTGCGAACATGCTTCCCATCATGCAGACATTCGCACCTGCTGCGATCGCCTTTGTGATGTCTCCGGAGTACTTGATACCACCATCTGCGATGATCGGGATTCCATACTCTTTTGCCACTTCATAGCAGTCCATAACGGCTGTGATCTGTGGAACACCGATACCTGCAACCACACGGGTGGTACAGATAGAACCAGGTCCGATACCAACCTTAACCGCATCAACGCCAGCCTCGATCAGAGCCTTTGTTGCAGCTCCGGTTGCAACGTTACCTGCGATTACCTGCAGATCCGGATATGCAGCTTTGATCTCACGAACTGCTTTCAGGATATTCTCTGAATGTCCATGAGCAGAGTCGATTACGATTACATCTACGGATGCCTTGACAAGCGCATCTACACGGGCAAGAACATTCGCTGTGATTCCTACTGCTGCACCGCAGAGAAGACGTCCCTGATCATCTTTTGCTGCCAGAGGATATTTGATCTGTTTCTCGATATCTTTGATGGTAATTAAACCTTTTAAATTAAAATCGTCATCTACAATGGGTAATTTCTCTTTACGGGATTTCGCCAGAATTTTCTTGGCATCTTCAAGTGTAATTCCTTCTTTGGCTGTGATCAGACCTTCGGAAGTCATGCACTCTTTGATCTTTTTATTGAAATCTGTCTCAAACTTCAGGTCACGGTTTGTAATGATTCCGACCAGTTTTCTGCCTTCTGTGATCGGCACACCGGAAATACGGAATTTCGCCATTAAATCGTCTGCATCCTTCAGTGTATGTTCAGGAGATAAATAGAAAGGATCTGTGATAACACCGTTCTCAGAACGTTTTACCTTATCCACTTCTTCAGCCTGAGCTTCAATGGACATATTCTTGTGGATGATACCGATACCACCCTGTCTCGCCATGGCAATCGCCATACGATGCTCGGTTACTGTATCCATTCCCGCACTCATCATAGGAATGTTCAGTTTAACCTTTTTTGTTAAATACGTTGTGACATCTACCTGATTCGGAATTACCTTTGAATATGCCGGAACTAACAGCACGTCATCAAAAGTAATGCCTTCACCAATGATAGTACCCATTGCATTTCCTCCCTTGCGTATATGAAATTAAATTACTGTTGTAACAGGAAGATTACGAAGTAATTTCCCATGTTAATTGTAAATAAAAAGGAACCAGTAACTGGTCCTTTTATTTTTCAACAAGTGTAACAAAAATCAGTTTCCATGTCAATCCAAAAAAACTTTGCTCGGTGCTGAATTTTTCATAGCTTTTGCAAGTGCCTCATCTGGTTCCAGAATGATTTTGCATAAATCTCCATCCAGTCTGGTGATGATTCCAAAGCGCTTATGCTCTGAATTTCCTGATGAATAATCCAGAACTTTCATTTTCTGATTTCCGTTATAGTAGTCCATTCTGTGTGAATTTAACGGTGCTGCCAGGTCTGCTTCTGACAGTTTGAAACTTTTTACTCTCTTTCTTTTTGTCTTCGCCATAACCATATCGATGTCGAAATCGCCGTTGATAAAGAGATATTCATACTCTACATCTGTTTTCGGAATTACAAAATAACATGCAATTCCCAGAGCGATCGCCACAATCAGTATGATCGGGTTGATAAAGAGTCCTGCAAATGCAGCCAGAGCTGTCAGAACGATCAGACCGTATTTGGTCAGACTGTCTTTGGCAGTCTTGTCTCTCTTTACCAGTAATTCTGAATACAAGTCACCCATTAGTCTACTCTCCTTTTCATTTGTTTTATCCGAAAAATCCCGGATTGTTTAACAGGTATTATAGCACAAAAAAGAACTGCCGTCTATGCGGCAGTTCCTTGTATGAAACTATTATTACTGTTCATTTTGTATTCAGAAACAAGTTACATGTACTACACACTTAGCAGTCACTCCCGAGCCATCAAGTGCATGCGCAGTCAGCACTGCCGTGCCATTTCCAATCGGCGTCAGGTAGGTCTCACTGAATACATTTGCCCATCCGCTGTTTGCCAGCACAACAGAATTATCACTGCTCGTCCATCTGCAGGCTTTTGTTGTCGCATTGTCCGGGCTGAAAATTGTCTGAATCTTATACTTTTTATTCTTATCGCTGATTGTAACAGATGTCGGGTTTAGTTTTATAGATTTTAATTTAACAAATGTATTTTTATCATCTGGAACTGTTGGCAGTTCTGAAGTACCATTATCATCCTTATAATTCACGGTTATCTTACACTGAACAGTCAGTCCGGAACCATCCAGTGCATAGGCAGTGATCACTGCTGTTCCATTTCCAACAGCTGTAACATATGTGCGTGAATCAGCCAGATTGTCATGTGCCGATACAGTTGCCACTGACGGATTACTGCTGACCCATCCAAGCATTTTATAGTAAGCTTTCCCTGGAAGAATCATAGAATCAATCATCACACGCTGTCCTTTTACTGTTAAATCAACAGAGCGGCGACTCAGACTTATATCCGTAATCAGTGTAGGATGTACTCCTGGCGGAATCGGAATTGGTGTCGGAACTGCCGGCTGAGAAGGTGTTGGAGTAACCGGTCTTTCTGTTGGCTTCATGTTGATGCTTACTCCCTGCTCATCATATTTACCTGCTGTTTTTGTTTTACTGTAATATCCTCTTACTGTATAAGTATTCTGCATGTCCGCAACCGGATTCTTATCTGTAAATTTTAAAACAGAAGATTTCACAGAACCAATCTGAGTCCATTTTCCCAGAGTAGTTTTCCTGTAAATCCTGTAAGAATTACATCCTTCTGATTTTTTCCAGTTTACTGTTACCGTATTGTCAGAATTAATCACTGCTTTTACAAGCTGCGGAGTAGCTGGCAATGTTTTTGCGGTCAGACCTTTGACATCGTAAGCACTGTATTTTTTTGAAATCTGATTATAGGATTTCACCGTATAGTCATAGTTCTGTCCTACTATAATCGGATATTTGGCAGAAGATGTATGCGTATACTGTGCTGTGGCACAGTTTACAGATGCCAGTTGTGTCCATTTTGCTGTTCCTGTCTTCCTGTAATAAATCACATATTTGGATACATTCAGAGCTTTTTTCCAACTAATCTGAATTTTATTATAAGCAGGAGCTGAAATCTTATCCAGTGACGGTTTTCCAGGTGTATCCGTGGTAAGCGGCGGGATTTCTTCTGTCTTTGTTACATGACAAATTTGACAGGTATAGACCTTTTCACCCTTTGTAGAAGCAGTTGCTTTTTTTGTGATTTTTCCAAAATCCCAGTCATGCGTTCCTTCCAGTGTAGTTTCTGTTTTATGCCCTCTGCCGTCACTGGCAGTAACTGTTACCTTTCCACAGGTATGAAGCATTACCGCCCCATTGTCGTCTACAGATGCAATACTCTCATCAGAAGATTTCCAGACGATTGAATCCATTACCTGCAGGTTTTTGAGCGTTGTGACCGTCCCAAACCCATTTTTGAGGGTAATATCTGTAACCATTTTTAATTGTGATGATTTTCCCGGTTTTGCAGAAGAACCGCCGGATATTCTATATGCACCACTACAATAAGCATTATCAAATTCAAGAATCTGTATACAATTCTTTACTGCTGTTCCCTGTGTCTCATTCAACCCTGTTTCTGAAGAAAACTCTCCTGCTGTTGTGTTTGGATACTGCGTATCTTCTGAATAAAAAGTCCCCAGTCCTACATAAGTATTAGATGGATTGATCATCTCTGTATAATGTCCTGTGACAGCGCCCGGAACCTGATTGACCCAGTCAGCTTTTTCCTCATACCATATCTCAATACCATCGATCATTGTTCTTTCCCAGTCCCATGCAAGAACTTCAGCACTGCTTTTTATATGACCTGGGCTCATAATCTGAAAGCAGTTTCTGCCATTTGTCCTTTTATGTGCCATTGTAATCCCTGATTCTGCTGCACGGATTCTTGCAATATACTCAAGATCAGAAGACCATTTAATCGGTACATAATCAGAAGGTTTCAGCGGAGTTCCTGTATTTGGATTGCGTACTCCTTCCTGGCAGGCTTCTCTGCGGATTTCATTGATTCTTTTCAGTGCCTGTGGAATCTCTGTAATATATTCTCCTTTTACCCCAAGTAAAATGCAATCAGAGGATGCGCTGTCAACATCTGTCGGTATTATGGTTGCCGCAGACACTCCTGATGCCCCGAGCCATATAACTGCCAGCAGCATAATCAACAAGCATAAGCTTTTTCTTCTAATTTTCATCTTTTGCCGCCTCCTTTCCTACTTATACCCCGGCAAGCGCACTGGTATCCGTAATCTTTTTCCATGCCGGTTTCGGATTTTCTGTGTCGAAATCAATCAGTTCTTTGCTTCCAATCGTATACTGTAGCGTTTCTCCGTATTTTCCAAATGATTCTCCATTCAGAAACCAAATATGTTTAATATTCACTGATCTGGAATACCAGTAATAATTTTCATACAAATACTTATTCTTTCCGGACATCTGTGGATCCCATAAAGTGCCACTCAGTCTCCTGGGCTGATACCCTAATGCTGTTTTCTCGCAAGTATAGACCTGACATATTTTCCTCGTATAAGACTTGTTTTCTTCTTCCCAGGTACAATCTGATCCCACGATCAGTTCAGGAATAGAGTCATTATTCATATCATATACAAAATATTCAACATTCACACCGCCACTCCACATTGCATCAAACAAATCTCTCATATCGCCAGCCTGCACACCTCGTAAAACATCCATATACGCTGCCCGGACAGTTGAAAATGTAAAGGAAGGAGAGTCAAGAGAAGCTACAACTATGTTCGAACGGTTACTACCAATCTTTGTTTTGCTATCGTAGGCACACACAGTATAGTAATTATTCCAGCCTCTAAGCGGTGTGACATCTGTATATTTCAATACATCGGCTTTCACTCTGGCAATCATTTTCCATGCACTTCTGTAGGTTCTTCGATAAATTTCGTAGGAATCACAACCACTGGCTTTATTCCAGGTCAGGTTTACCGAAATCTGGTCAGAATTTATCTGTGCTGTTTTCAGCTTCACCGTTTCTGGCAGAATCTGTACCATGATTCCTTTTTTGTTATATGTCCCTGTCTTTTTGGATGCACTGTTATATGCTCTTACTGTATAGAAATATGACTTACCGTTTGTCAGAGGATATTTGGCAGAAGCTTTGTGCGTATAGCTGGTACTGCCTGATTTCACAGTTGCCAGCCTCGTCCATTTCCCGGCTTCTGCCTCTTTATAATAAATATAATAATTTGTTGCGTTATTCGCTTTTTTCCATGTAATCTTTGCCTGTCCATAAGACGGTGTGGTAACCGACTGTAAAGTTACCTTTCCAGGAACATCTGAAGCCGCATATGTACTGACTGATTTTCCGAAAAGGAAGCTTCCCAGAAGCAGCATCAGTGTTGTTATCAGTACAACTGCCGGGTATTTGCGCACATAATTCTTTTTCATTTTTTCACACATCCTTTCTTCTTCCTTATGCTTTTCCATCATCTGTCTAAATTACTGTATATTCTTCTCTCTGGTTTTTCGGACCCCCTTTTTTATTTTACTTTGACTGTCTCAAAAGCATTGCATATTCAATTCTTTAATATACAATTATTCCCTTATAATAATCAGAAAGATATGATTTTGAAATTTGGGAACCTGTTTTTCTATATGCCGCAATTTTATAATAGTAAGTATTCATTTCCGGAATTTTCTTATCTGTATAACTGGTTTTTGATGTCGTTGCAATTTTTTTATATTCTCCGTCTCGTGATGTACTACGATAAATATAATAACCGGTTGCATTTTTTACTTTTTTCCAGCTAAGTGACACGCTACGTGTTCTATCTGATACTCCGCTTATAGAAGTAATTTCTGTTGTTGGAAATCTGTTGGCAGCTTTAATATGGTAAATATCCCCGGAAGCTGATTCATAATAACGATTTGTCGAAATTTTTACAAGCAAATCACCCGAACATCTTGGTATCTGCAAAGTTTCATTCGTTGAAATACCATAAGACCCCAATGATTTTCTGCTGTTATACTCAATAAATTCAATTCTCCATGTACCTGGATCAGAAACTGAATTATCAATTGTAAACTTAAACGCAACCCCGTTCAATCCTTTTAATTTCAGACGGTAGTAATCAACATCAGAACCACAGTAAAGCTTTCCTGTATATTGCTTATTTAAAGAGATAATATTAGCATTGCTTAAAGATTTATCTCCATAATACCGTTCCTGTTCCCACACATTTGATGCTTTATTATGAATTGCCAGATTATACTCCCCATTACTTCTGTAACTACCGCTGCTCTTTATTTTTATATAATATTTTCCCGGCATCCAGCTAAATTTTCCTGACACCGCAGAATTTATATTCCACTCACCTAATGTTCTTCGCTTTGCATCATATAATTCAAAATGCCACATTGAATCAGTCTGTGCATTACTGTCATCAAGTTTTAGCTCAAAACTTGTCACACCTTTCTGAGAAATCGTAAACTGATACCAGTCTTCATCCTTATAATCTGCTGTTCCCTTTAACCAGGTATTTAGCGGAAGGTTATCTGCTGTTGCAGGATTATTATTTGGTTCACTTTCCTGTAACATGCCTGCCTTTACATCTGCTGCAGGATTAAATGCGGTTACACAAAGAGCCATTGTCAGACCTGCAAATACAAAGTTGACTAATTTTGCTGCTTTTTCTCTTAACATAATTTTGCTCTCCTTTTCTGCTTTATTGTTATAATCTGATTTTAACATACTGTTAGTATGTAATTCAATATGCATTACTTAAATTTTTCACAAAAAAACACAATTTATGGGATTTTATATTTTCCCTGTAAATTGTGCTTAATATTTTTATTTACCATGATCCTGCCAGATTTATATATTCTCCGCATACATAAAATGACGTTCCGCGAATAATAAAATTCCCAGAACGCCATTTCAACTTTTCACATATTAATCAATGATCGAATTACATCATTCCCATTCCCGGGTTAGCAGCCGGTGCCGGTGTGTCTTCTTTGATGATGGCAACAGCAGATTCTGTTGTCAGTAATGTAGATGCAACGCTTGTAGCGTTCTGAAGGGCACTTCTTGTAACCTTTGCAGGGTCAAGGATACCTTCGCTTACCATGTCTACATATCTTTCGTTCAGAGCATCGAAACCGATTCCTGGTTCGGATTCTCTTACTTTGTTGATGATTACGGAACCTTCCAGTCCTGCATTTGCGGAAATGCGGAACAGAGGAGCTTCCAGAGCTTTCAGGATGATGTTTGCACCTGTCTTTTCGTCACCTTCCAGAGTTGCTGCAAGTTTGGCAACTTCTTTGGATGCGTGGATGTAAGCAGATCCGCCACCTGCGATGATACCTTCTTCTACTGCTGCTCTTGTAGC
>ENA-USUG01007565-USUG01007565.1-human-gut-metagenome-genome-assembly--contig:-NODE-7565-length-10457-cov-3.309730_pt1 | contig 10457 bp, 10 predicted proteins | sample MGYA00250059_ERZ773394 | MGnify/ENA primary metagenome ERZ773394 (study PRJEB29103, sample SAMN06111957) | human gut metagenome | biome: human gut; feature: ankylosing spondylitis patient; material... | reverse complement strand
TGCCCGTGACGAGGAAGCTGCCGGCTTCGGGGGACAGTTCTTCCCTGAAGACCACATCATCATAGATTCTTTTACCTTCTGTCTCCACCACAAACGCAACACCCACATCCGTAGATTTTAAAGTTCGAACCTTCAGCTGACCGATCTCATATTCCATATTGGCTCTCACACTGTGAATCCAGGGTTTCCGTTCCTCTTCCCGGAACCGGATATCTCGTGAAAGAATATATTCCGCTGTCGGATACTCCGATTTCAGTTCCAGTATTTCTCTTTTAAAATGATCCGGATGCGCATGGCTGTTCAGAAAGTAAATCTTTTTATTTTCCGGAATCGTCGGAAGCTGTCCCTCCCCGTAATAATCAAAAACCAATACACAGTTTTCCAGCTCTACGGCAAAACTGCTGTGATAAATAAATGTAATTTTCATGATGTCCCCTGCAAAAAAAGGCAGCAACAACTGCCGCCTCTTTCTTCGTTTTCTTTATCTGCTTTATTCTACAGAAATCACATAATAATAAATCGGCTGATCACCTTCATGCACTTCTACTTCAGTATTTGGATACAGGGCTGCAAGCTCGTCTCCCAGCTTCTGTGCATCTTCTTCCGAGATATCCTCACCGTAATAAATACCGATAATCTCAGAATCCTCATCCACCAGTTCCGCCATCATAGCTTTCGTTGTCTCCGCAATATCCTTGCCGACTGCAAGAATGCCTGCATCGCCGATACCCATGATATCGCCCTCATGGATCTCTTTATCATCAATCTTTGTATCACGAACTGCATAAGTTACCTGTCCGGTCTTGACATTCTTGATCTCTTCTGCCATACGAAGCTCATTTTCCTTCGGTGTCTCCTCCGGAATATAGTTGATCATGGCAGTGATTCCCTGCGGTACAGTCTTGGTCGGAACTACGATAATCTTCTTATCCTCGGTCAGATAACTTGCCTGATTTGCCGCCAGAATAATGTTCTTGTTATTCGGAAGAATAAAAATATTATCCGCATTTACCTTGTCAATGGCTTCCAGCATATCCTCTGTACTCGGGTTCATGGTCTGTCCGCCCTCAATGAGATAATCTACGCCGAGATCTTTAAATATCTGGCCTACGCCTTTTCCGACGGATACAGAGATGAAGCCCATCTCTTTCCGCGGTTCTTCCGATTTCTTCTCTTCTGCCTTTTTCTCTGCAGCAATTCTGGAAGCGTCCTTGATCAGCTTTTCTTCATGCTCCAGACGCATATTGTCAATCTTCATGTTGGAAAGTGCACCATAAGTCAGTGCTCTCTGGATTGCCAGACCCGGATCATTCGTATGTACGTGTACCTTGACAACCTCATCATCAGATACTACGACAATCGAATCACCGATGGATTCCAGGAATGCCTTGAACTCATGCTCTTTCTGCTGATCATACGGTTTGTCCAGCATAATGATAAACTCTGTACAGTAACCGAATTTAATCTCTGCCTGAGTCTGCTCACTGATCTTCACCGGAGCAGCCTTTTTCGCATTAGTATCAAAAGAATAATCCACTTCTTTTCCAAGAAGTGCATCATAGGCACCTTTCAGAACCTCTACCAGTCCCTGTCCGCCGGAATCGACAACACCTGCCTCTTTCAGCACCGGAAGCATCTCCGGAGTCTGTGCCAGTACTTCTTCGGCCTCTTCGATGACAAGTCGGCAGAACTCTTCCACATCTTCTACCGTAGATGCCAGATCTGCGGCCTTGTCAGCCGCACCTTTGGCAACTGTCAGAATCGTACCTTCCTTCGGCTTCATAACTGCCTTGTATGCAGTCTTTACTGCTTTGTCCATGGCATTTGCCAGGTCAACCACATCCAGTTTCTCATGGTCTCTGATTCCCTTGGTAAAACCTCTGAGAAGCTGAGAAAGAATAACACCAGAGTTTCCTCTTGCCCCACGCAGAGAACCAGAAGAGATGCATTTTGCCAGTGTCTCCATGTTCACGTCTGCCAGCGCTGAAACTTCACTGGCTGCTGCCGTGATCGTCATGGTCATGTTTGTACCAGTATCACCATCCGGCACCGGAAATACATTCAGTTCATTAATCCACTCTTTTTTGGATTCCAGATTCTTTGCTCCACCCAGAAACATTTTCTTAATCATCTGGGCATCTATTGTCCTCATCAAGATGAAGTTCCTCCTTAATCAATCACTCTTACACCTTCCACGAAGATATCGATTCTGTCAATCTTCATGCCGGTAAATTCTTCCACCTGATATCTGACGGAATCCATCAGATTCTGAGATACTACCGGAATATTTACTCCATAAGCTACAATCACATGAAATCCCAGACAGATTTCATTATCTTCAATAGAAACTTCGATGCCTCTGGTAATACTGTCCTTCTTTAAAAGTTTCATCAGTCCGTCACGCATATCAAGGGATGCCATTCCGACAATACCGGTGCATCCGAGCGCTACAGAACCCGCATAAGCTGCAATCACATCCGAATCGATTGAAATATTTCCTAAATTCGTATTAATCTGTCCCTGCATACGATGATACCTCCCAATTAAATTACATAACTGCAATTATTATACCCGATACAGAAGAAAAATGAAATAAGTTTTTCTCTTTTTCTATTTTCTTCTTCCGCTGCATATACTAAAACAAGCAAAACAGAGGAGTTTCACCGGCTTTTATGAGAAAAACTATCGGTTTTGTCATGTTCTGGATCGGCATCGGCATATTTTTTACTTTGTTTCTGCCATCAGACAACCTCTTTCCCCGCATCCTTCTCTCCGCCGTCTTCATTATCTGCGGTTACCAGTGCTATTTTTCCTGTTAAATTTATTTTGCAAGCAAAAAGAGGGCATCGCACTGCGACACCCCCTATGCATTCCTATCATATGACAGCCGATTAAGCTCTTTCAACTTTACCGGATTTTAAGCAAGAAGTGCATACATACATTTTCTTTGCTCCGCCGTTTACTTTCACTTTTACGGACTTCACATTGGATCTCCACATTTTGTTGGATCTTCTATGGGAATGACTCACATTGTTACCAAAGTGAACACTCTTCTCACAAACTGCACATTTAGCCATCATTGCACCTCCTTAGGGTTATTTGAGTCCCGGAGACTCACAACTTCTGTTATTCTATCAGAAATATTTCATCTTGGCAAGCAAAATTTTGCATTTTTACATATTTTTTTATTTTGCCCGATTCCGCCTATTTTTCTCCGTCCAGAATGTCATTCACAGCCTTGTCAACTTCAGGGTCGGATTTCTTTCCGGAAGTGAATTTATTGACAAAATCAGGTACCATGTCCAATACTTTTGTCACTGCATCCTGATTCTTCACATTGACTAGACGGATATTGCCGTCCTTGATCACCAGCACCGCACTCGGAGAAATCTTGCCGCCCAGTCCGCCTGCTCCGCTATTTTTTCCCTCTGATGCAGCTGCGCCTGCTCCCACGCCAAAAGAAACATCCACCAGCGGAAGAATAATGGTATCTCCTACCGTAATGGCATCTCCCACAACGGTCTTGCTGGAAATAAAATGGTCCATGCCCTGAAACAGGGAAGACACTGTAGATTCAAAGGTATTGTTATTTTTCTCGCTCATAAGAACCTCCTGTTATTGTTTCCATTCCTGATACATCTGACGCACATCCTGATTTCGCCACAGGCGAAATGCTATCAAACAAAGTACATATATCTGTATCCGCCCCCTGATATGAAGTTCTCCTTCCAAAATCTCTCTTTCAAAATCCGGATGTATGGAAAACCTTTTCGGATACCACTGATACAGCATGGACAGCAGTCCAGTGCCAAGGCCGGTCCATGAGGGATCTTCGAATCCGAATGTCACTTTCCCGGCCACTTTACGAGGCCTTGATTTCTTCCACAGAAAACGGGCTTCCTGCAGCACAGCCTGCCGCGCGCGGACATGCTCTTTCCGGTTCCAGAATTCCTGAAATTCATTCGTCTTTTTATACAGGCTCCGCACCAAACTTCCGATGTTCTTTATTTTATCACAGATGTGTCGAAATGTCTCCATGGGATTCCATCGTTTCCGGCGGTTCCGTTCTTTCTTTTCTCTGGATTTTTCCCGAACCGCAGGCAGATCAGCCGTTTTCTTCTCTTCCTGCTGTTCTTCCCGTTTTACTGCGGCTTCAGGTGCTTTTTTCTCTTCCGATTTCTCTGTTTTTTGCATCGGCCTTCCTTCCGGCTTGTTCTTTTTCCGGCAGTGCTTCTTTTTCCATTCCCGTATCCGATTCAGTGAAATTCCGAAAATGCAGATCTTCTTTTCTGTCTGAAAACCATCTTCGCTGTTCTCCCACCTGACAAAAAATATGGCAGTCAGAACCCGACACAGCCAAGAAACTCTGCCCTTCAGCTGAAATCTTTCCCTCTTTTCCATATCCAGACGATAGCCAACCGGAACAAAAAGGACGATGCACAGCAGAAGAAGGACGAGTCCCAGGATACTAAGAAGAAGGATTCCCAGTATTTTCAGAATTAACAATCCCACATGCAGCATGCTATCAGTACCCCTTCATCAGTCTTCAAAATCTTCCTCCCGGAAAAAGGATGACACATCAAATTTCCCGGTCTTTTCATACATTTCCAGAATCATGTCCGATACCAGCCGAAGCGCTTCCTGTTTCCCCTCAGCCACTCCTACAATCTTCTGGCACTGTCGGGAAGCAAACAGCTTCTCTGAAAGCAGTGCATTATGGAAAATATCCAGCAGATTGCCGGGTGTGGACGCCAGCGTAATATAATATACACCTGCCATCCGCCTGTTCGCAAAAGCTTTTTTCCGGATTATCTCAATATGCGCAGCGGCATTCGGGCCAAGATATAAGTTTTTATACCAGCGGATAACCGCCACCTCCTTTTTTGAAAAAGAGGCTGTCGTCTCCAACAACCTCTCCTCTCTACCTGTGGTTTTTCCAAAGATTATTTTTCTTCAGTTCCATATACTCATTATACGCTTTTTCCAGAATCTGCTTCTCATTTGGAAATTTCAGCAGATGGTATGCTTCATGAAATTTGTAATATCCGGAATCCATAAAATACTCTTCACGTTGTGGCTTACTGTAGTAACTGTCTGACATCATCAGATACCAGTGGACGTCTTTTGAGATCACATCCTCCGGCACAGTAAAGGTATACTGGCTTTTACCCACATACTTGATGATCTGAGCATCCACGCCAGTCTCCTCACGCACCTCCCTGGTCGCAGTCTGCGGGTACTCTTCTCCCTGCTCTACAGTTCCCTTCGGCAATACCCATCCTTCGTATTTGTTCTTGTAATTTTTATACAGAAGAAGGATCTTGCCCCGAAAAATCACCACACCGCCACAGCTCGTTGCTTCAATCACTGCAATTCCTCCTGTCACCTGGTGTGCTTTTCAAAACTGCATTTAGCATACCATTTTTTCAATCGGTTGACAAGGCTAACTCCTCTATTTCCCGAAATACGCGTCAAATATTTTTCCGGCAATGGGCACTGCATATTCGCTTCCGGACCCTGCCCCTTCCACAATCACTGCTACGGCCAGTTCCCGCTCTCCGTCGGTCGCATAGCCGGTAAACCATGCGTGGCTTTTCTTCTTGTCACTGGAGTACTCAGCGGTTCCGGTCTTTCCGCTGGCCTCATAGATACTGCTCTTCAGCGCGGATGCCGTGCCATCCTCCACAACCGTCCGCAGGAACAGCTGCAAAAGTTCCGCCTCCTCCTGTGTCATGATACTTCCATATGTTTCTTCCGGATACCGCTCCACCAGCGTACCGGTATAGCTCTCTGTCCGTTCAAGGAAACGGGGTTTCATCAACACACCATCATTGGCAATGGCCGACATCAGCATTGCCATGTGTATAGGTGTCACAAGCGTATTTCCCTGACCGATAGCCGTCATCATTTTCAGCACATCCGGGTCGGATTCTTCCAGTGAAAACGAGCTCTTACTGTACGGAAAATCAAGCGGAAGTTCTTTGTTAAAGAGAAGCTGATCTGCCAGAGACTCGAACGCAGATATGTCAAGATTACGTCCAATCTCCGCAAACGCACCGTTACAGGACTTGTCAAATGCCTTTGTGAGATTCAGTTCTCCGTGCTTCTTTCCTTTATAACAGCTGATGGAAGTATCTCCCGTTGTCACTTTTCCTTTGCAGTCAAAAGAAAAACCACCGGTCTCATATTGATGCTCGCGGAGATATTCAAGAAGGGTCACCGTCTTAAACACCGACCCCGGCGGATAAAGTCCCTGGGTCGCCCGGTTCAGAAGAACACCGTCATCTGAATTGCTGAATTCATTCCATCTGGCTGCGATCTCCGCCGGATCATAGTCCGGTTTGGACACCAGCGCCAGCACATTTCCTGTAGATGGCTCAATCACCACCACTGCGCCGTTTTTCGTGCTCAGCGCATCATGGGCAGCTGTCTGAATATCCACATTCAATGTAGTCACCAGACTGTCCCCAATATTTTTCTTTTCTTTTAATTCATTGATAAAACGTTCAATAAAGTAGGCGTTGGACCGGGTCAATTGAAAATTTCCAAGGCTCTCAATTCCTGTTTTTCCATAATCTGAATATCCAAGTACATGAGAGAAAGTACAGCCAAACGGGTATTCCCTCTTTTCCGTTCCGTCCTTGTTTACCTTCGTGGAAGCCAGAATCTGACCGTCTGAAGACAGGATATTTCCACGGATCACCTGGTTTTCCATTGCCTCAATCCGGGCATTATATGGATTATTGATCACATCCCGGCTTTCAAAGGTCTGAAAATATACCAGATATCCTGCCAACAATGCAAAAAGTGTGGTAAACAGAACTAAAACATTCGTATATTCCCGGCTGTTATTTTTCTTTTTTGGCTTTTTCTTTGTTGTCTTTACTGTCATTTTCCACTACCTCATCCCCTCGTTTCAGATACATTCCCTGAATAATTGCCCACATCATAAAAGAAGTCAGAAGAGAACTTCCTCCATAGCTGATAAACGGCAACGTCACTCCTGTGGACGGGATAAATTTTACTGCACCGCCTATAGAGAGAAATACCTGGAACATCAAAACTGTACCAAGTCCCAGTGCAACCAGCTTATAATAACTGTCCTGCAGGCAGACTGCAATATTGATAATCATATAAAAACAGCTGATATATACAAAAATCAGCAGCACGGCAAACAGGACGCCCAGTTCCTCAGATATGGCAGAAAATATGAAATCTTCCTCCACAACCGGAATTTTGTATGGCATTCCCTGCCCGATACCGGATCCGAACCAACCCCCGGTTCCTATGGCAAACAATGACTGCGTAATCTGATATCCTTCATTTTCAATGACGGAAAACGGATCACTCCAGGCAAGCACTCTGGCTCTGACATGAGCAAAAATCCCGCATGCCGCCCAGGCAGCCGCACTTCCCGCAATCAGCCCCGCAAAAAAATACAGTATTTTTCCGGTTGCCACATAAAGCATCACCAGATAGGTAACGAAGAAGATCAGCGCACCGCCCAGATCTTTGGAACCGACCAGTACCAGTACATAGGCAGCAGCTATGCCCGTTGTGACCGCCACACGCTTCAGGCTATGGTCCTCTTTCAGCATTCCCGCCGAAAAGAATACAAACAGTATTTTTACAAATTCTGACGGCTGAAATGTAATTCCATGAATGGTGATGGCAAGTTTTGCACCAAAGCTCAACGAACCAAGCACCAGTACAGCCACAAGCAGAAAGAACCCCACCGCTCCGTAAATCCAGTACAGATCTCTTAATTTTCCTGCTTTCCGTATGATCCACGGAATCAGAAACGTAAGTCCCATGGCAAGAATTGCCACCTCCAGCTGCCGTTCTGCCTTTTCCGATGACAGTCGCGCCAGCATCAGAAGTCCTACGCTCAGAAGGAGCAGCAGATTATGATTCAGAGTCTTGTCTGCCTTCGGATAGATCAGATGATGCAGAATTAAAAACAGAGAAAACAATCCCAGCTGCACTACGTAAAATGTGATCAGGCTTTCGCCCTTCGTATTCAGATAAAGCACCAGATTTCCCAGAAAATGCATCCCGAAAAACAGGATATTCTGCTGCCACAGAGCCGCTTCTCTTTCTTCTTCGGATTTACCCGCCATGCGGAATCCCAGCAGCGTATAGATTGCCAGAAAAAAAATCAATGCATATTTTGTCAAACCCGTAACTACATTTACCATTGTTACTCTACGCCCCGTTTAAAATGTCCTCTTGTGAATTCGCCCTTTTCCGGCTGTCCGGTCAGACAGCTGTAAAGGATTCTGGATGTCTCCCTGCCGTTTTCTGTCGTAAACATCAGCCGGTATGCCCCGGCATGCAGTGCTTCCAGCTCTTCTTTCCGGTCCAGAAGATAGAGAGGCTGGCTGTTATAGATCACATTATAACAGTCCCTGCAGTAATTTTTCACTGGAAATACCTTCCGGTACCGGTCTTTCAGACTCCACTGTTCCGGCACACCTTTGCAGCGGTCCAGCGTCTTATGAATACATCCTGCTGTTACCATCATGGGATAACGTCCATAGATCATCTGAATACTGTCTGCCGCCGAGATTTCTTTCAGTTCTCTGGCATTCAGTTCCAACGGATTCGTCTGCCAGACAGTTCCGGCATCTCTCCAGTATTCTCTGCTCCGTTTATTAAAGGTATAGACATTATGATCGGTTATCATCCCTTTCAGCAGGTCATTTTCCTTCAAAAATGTATATTCTTCCAGATTCCGGATCACATATCCGTCTGTATCAAGTTCTTTCCAGAAATTCAGTCTCTTCTCGTAGCGTTCTCTGGTCTTTTCCCTGAATACAACAGGCAGCATTACATATGCTTTCATTCCTTCTGCATGAATCTGCCTGATGTCCTGCTCCAGATAGTCTTCCAGCGTCTCTGCTTCGAGATAAACCGCTTCCATACCAGATTCTTTACCGTCTTCCTGCACATAAGATAATACACTTTCCAGCTGTTCCTCTGTCTCCACAGAAACATGCAGTACCGTCTTCTTCCATGCCTTTTCCTTTATTGTTGTGTTTCCTTCTTCTGGAAGTTCAACGGGTATCGGACGAAAGAAAGATTCCAATAATGCTTTCCGGATTGCTTCCAGTGCTTCCCGTCTCAGATTATTCAGAGCCCCTACCGGGACAAACAGATTGCCTTCCAGATGAATCTCCAGATGCTCCCATTCAAATGAGGTATTGCCCGTTTTCCTCAGCTGCTTTGCAAACTGTGCCTCTTCCATGGGACGGTTCTGTGCTTTCTGCGGAACCTCTCCTTCTACCCGGGCAGAAATTTTCGGATGTTTCTCCGCGGTCAGTACCAGCGACATGGGCTTCCCTTCGCAGGCAGACAGACATCCGTTGATCCGCACTTTCTGCTCCGTCTCCACATACTCTTTATGAATCCGCGCAATCAACTCCTCATAGGCACGTTTTTCCTGTTCAGAAGTCTCCGCATTCTTCAGAGCCATCATATTTTTTCCGTTATGCTGTCTATAATAACCTTCCGAAAATCCATCTCTGTTGAACAGAAGAAGCAGTTCTCTTCGATCCGCCTCTGCTACCTTATAATTCTCCTCTCCATATTGCAGGTACTGGTCCACATATTTTCTGTAAATCCGTACTACCCCAGCAGTATATTCCGGCCGTTTCATACGGCCTTCAATCTTCAGCGAATAGACACCAGCTTTCGCAATCTCCGGAATCAGATCCAGAGCACAGATATCCTTCGGGCTTAAAAGTGTCTGTTCTCCAGTCAGGCTCTTTCCTTTTTCATCCACTGCTGAATACGCCAGACGGCACGGCTGCGCACAGCGCCCCCGGTTTCCGCTTCTTCCTCCCAGTATACTGCTGAACAGGCACTGGCCCGAATAGCAATAACAAAGAGCTCCATGGACAAAGGTTTCCAGTTCCATGCCGGTCTCCCGACTGATCACTGCAATCTCATTCAGTGACAGTTCCCGGGAAAGGACTGCACGCTCTGCGCCCAGTTCTTTCAGCACTTTCACTCCTCCGACTCCATTCAGCGTCATCTGTGTACTGGCATGCACCGGAAGATCCGGAAACCACTCTCTGACTGCCTTCAGCACTCCCATATCCTGCACCAGCACCGCATCCAGTCCATGCTCATAACAGGGAAGCAGATAGTCGTAGAGTTCCTGCTCCAGTTCTCTTGTTTTCAGCAGTGTATTTACCGTCAGATACAATCTAACTCCATGCAGATGTGCGTAATCAATGGCAGCCAGAAGATTCTCCCCTTCCGGATTCTGGGCATAAGCCCTGGCACCAAAGCGGCTGCCACCCATATAGACTGCATCTGCGCCCGCGTTGACTGCCGCCCGCAGGCTTTCAAATGAACCGGCCGGAGCCAGTACCTCCAGTTTTTTTCCCCTCATATGGTTTCCTTTCGTAAAAGACAAGGCACTGGCCTTTGCACACGGCTTCAACATCCAC
>ENA-USUG01007563-USUG01007563.1-human-gut-metagenome-genome-assembly--contig:-NODE-7563-length-10462-cov-12.851709_pt1 | contig 10462 bp, 8 predicted proteins | sample MGYA00250059_ERZ773394 | MGnify/ENA primary metagenome ERZ773394 (study PRJEB29103, sample SAMN06111957) | human gut metagenome | biome: human gut; feature: ankylosing spondylitis patient; material... | reverse complement strand
TTCCAGTTCTGATAACCGATAGGTCCGTTGATCTGGAACAGGGTAGGTGCTTCCTTGTTAGCGATCTCAGACATCAGTGTCTGCTCGTAGGTACCGCTTGCTGCAGTTACAACCTTTACAGGAACACCGGTCTCCTCGGTATATTCCTTAGCCAGCTTCTGCCATACTTCGTCAACTTCAGGTTTGAAGTTCAGATAGTATACAGAGCCTGCTGCCTCTGCGGTCTTCTCTGCCGCCTCGGTAGTTGCTGCTGCGTCCGTCTTATTGTCGGTAGCAGGGGTGGTTGCTGTTGCATTGTCAGCATTTCCGCAACCGGTCAGCATGGAAGCTGCCATTACTGCACAAAGTAAAACACTTGCCAGTTTCTTCTTCATAATCTTACCTCTCCTTTTTTGTTAGAACGGGAACCCTTCATAATTCTTGCCATACTCCCGTCAGGTTGTCGGAAACGGTTTCGGTATTGTTCCCGGTAACGTTTCCGTTGCTGTAATTAGAAAATAGCACATTCACGAACTGGTTGCAAGTGCTTTTCTGTAAATCCCTGGAAGTTTGTATATTGTTATCAAAATACTTCTCGCAGTTTTGTGCATTTTCACAATGACTTTATAATTCTTCTGCCGCTTATATTCTTTTTTCAAATAATTAACCCCTCGAGCGGACTGTTTCCTACTCGATTTTTATACTTTGTACACCATCTCGCTTAAAAGCTCGATGATGTACATTCGCCAGGTACAGATTCTTGTGCAAGCACAAATCTGTACCTGGCTCATCGTATACACAAAAAGAGGTGCCGCCTCATCCTTCTGCAGCACCTCCCGGGTTCTTTTTTCTATTTTATTTTTACAGATACTTTTTCCAGCCTTCCGGCAGATATTTTGCCGTGCTGCGGAGCATATCCCTTACCAGCTCTTCCACCTGTTCTCTGGAAGCTCTTCCTTTGACCTGCGGATCCTCCAGGAATGCTTCCACCACCAGATCAAAATCACACAGAATAGCTGCTTTCAGAATCCGCTCATGGTTTGCCACATGGGGATCCACCAGCTCCTTGATCTGCTCCGGAAGCTCTCCGGCATACAACGGGCGGATGGCATCTCTCTCGAATACCGCATTGGTCTCTACAACCGCACTTTCCGGCAGATTGGCAATCTGATGTCCGGTATTGGGAATATTGACATTGCTGATCTTGCGGGTCAGTCCGCAGAGTGCCTTGATCAGCTGGATACCTTCCTCCCCGGTAGGCTTCAACTCGATCTCTTCCTCACCGGCTGCCAGTCTCGCGCTCTTTGCCAGACGTTCCTGCAGATCCTTCTTTCTCCAGTCTACGGTAGTCAGACCGAATTTCCATCTCTTTACCGTCTCGGGATCTTTCAGGTAACTGTCACCCACACCGGGCATGAATTCCACCAGATGCCTGTCGCCTGCTGCTGCGATCAGACCATATTTGCGGAACAGATCAAATTTCACAATATGGGCACACTCGAAAGTAGAGTTCGCCCAGTTTTTATCTGCTTCTTTGTAGCCGTCTTCCTTATGCTCCTCGGTATATTTCCGGTAAATGGGGAACAGATCGATTCCTTTATAGGAAGCATAGTCGAACCAGGTGAAATGGTTGATACCCAGTACATTGACCTGAATATCCTCACGTTTCACATCCTTAAGCCCCATGGTCTCTTCCAGAATACCCTTTAACACTTTCTGGGTACCGAATACTTCATGGCAGCATCCAAAAGCTTTGATCTCCGGAAAAACGTAGTACAAAGTCTTCACGCACAGGGACATGGGGTTGGTGTAATTGATGACCCAGGCTTTCGGTGCATATGCCCTGATGGCCTGTGCGATTTCCACATACATGGGAATCGTACGCAGTGCTCTCATGGCACCGCCGGGGCCTGCGGTATCTCCTACAGACTGATAGATTCCCAGTCGTTCCGGCATATGTACATCCACAGCCATCTCATCAAAAGTTCCCGGCAGAATAGAGATCACGATGAAATCCGCACCGGTCAATGCGGACTGTAAGCTGTCAGAAACAGTATAGTTCCATTTGCCCACCACATCCTCTCTTGCAGAAAGTCTGTTGCCGATGATCTCATTGTGTTTTGCCGCCTCCGCATCAATATCATACAGGCGGATGGTTCCGGACAGTTCTTCATCCATGGCCAGATCCGTCATAAATGTCCATGCCCATCCTCTGGAACCACCGCCAATATAGGCGATCTGTAAATCTTTTACCTTTCCGTCTGCATACTCCATTTTTGTATCCTCCTTATGTGTTTCCGGTCCTTGGGATCCTCTGCTCCATCGGCCCGTACTGCCTTCTCTATATTGCACATTATAGCCTATGGCTGTATAATAATCTTGCTATTATTTGCGTATTTTTTTCCATTTTCGTACTATATTGACTTTTGTTTTTATACAAGCTCATAGATTTGTAATATAGCCTGCGCATACTGTTTTTCAGAATGCAGTCTAATATAGCACTAATATAGCATAGGAAAAAGGAGATCACTATTATGTTTGAAACAGGGGATTTTCAGACACCGGCTCCACCGGAATCAGGTGTTGCGGGCAATGCTGTTGCTTCGACGCCTCAGGATCACTGGCTCTATAATGAGCTTGTAGACGGATTCCACATCGACCGTGTTGTACGGGACTATAATTATTCCATGGATATCCGTCACATTCACGAAGAATACGAGATTTATTATCTTTTAGAGGGGGAACGGTATTATTTTATCAACCAGCAGACCTATCTGGTCACCCCGGGAACGCTGGTCTTCATTGACAAGGAGCAGATCCACCGCACCGGTATGGCTTCCGCCGGACCACATCACGACCGGATCGTTTTAGGAATCATGGAAGAGCCCTTTTCTGCCTTTCTGGCATCTTTCGGAGGATTGCAGCTGCAGAGTTTTTTCACGGAGCAGGGCAGTATTCTGACACTGCCAGAAGAAATGCGCCCCTATATCCAGTCTCTGTTGCAGGACATTGCCTCTGAGCTGATCCACAAAAAGCCCAGCTATCTTCTGGGCGCCATGACGAAGCTGGCAGAATTTTTCATTGCCGTGCTGCGCTTGCAGCCCGAGGGTCCCGTTGTCTCATCCCCGGCCAGACATTCGAACCCGAAGTATCAAAAGGTCGATGAAGTGGCGCACTATATTGTAGAACATTGTACTGAGCGGATCTCTCTGGAGGATCTCGCTGGGCGGTTCTATATCAACAAATTTTACCTGAGCCGTATTTTCAAAGAAGTCACCAGTTTTACCATCAATGATTACCTGAATGTCAACCGCATCAAAAAAGCCCACCGGCTCCTTCTGGAAACAGATGACAGCATCACTTCCATTGCGGAACAGTTGGGCTATGAAAATATTACTTATTTTGAACGGGTGTTTAAAAAATACCGGAATATGACACCGTTAAAATACCGGAATTATTATCGGTCGGAGACGGAGTGACCTATGAATCTGCAGCTGTCTGAACGTATACTCCTTGTCTGCTTCATGATAAGCCGCTCTACAACAGATCACTCAGTCGTGCAAACTGCTCCAGTGTCAATGCCTCACCTCTTACGGTAGGGGACAGGCCCATCTGTGCCAAGGCTGCTGCCGCGGATTCCTTGGTGATGCCTGGGAGGCCCGCATTTCCCAGACCGTTCACCAGGGTCTTACGGCGCTGGTTGAAGGAAGCCCGGATCAGGGCGAACATCTTCTTCTCATCCTTCACCTGTACCGGCGGTTCTTCGTAGCGGGTCAGGCGGATGACCGCGCTGCCCACATTCGGTCTCGGGATGAAGCAGTTGGGCGGTACATTCGCCACGATTTCCGGCTTTGCATAATACTGCACCGCCAGAGACAGGGCGCCGTAATCCTTCGTGCCGGGGCCTACCTGCATACGGTCCGCCACTTCCTTCTGCACCATGATGGTGATGCTCTTCAGCGGCACACGGCTCTCGAATAAGCCCATGATGATCGGTGTCGTTATGTAATAGGGCAGGTTTGCCACCACCTTGATGGGGCGTCCTCCGTTTTTCTCTTCCACCAGCCGGTTAATGTCCACTTTCAGGATATCGTCATTGATGACCGTGACGTTATCATAATCCTGTAATGTCTCTTCCAGAATAGGGATCAGTGCCTTGTCGATCTCCACGGCCACCACGCTGCCCGCGTGCTCCGCAAGATACTGGGTCATGGTACCGATGCCCGGTCCGATCTCCAGCACGCAGTCCTCCTTTGTGATCTCCGCAGAGGAGATGATCCGGTCTAATACCGTTGTGTCTATAAGAAAGTTCTGTCCGAATTTTTTCTGAAAATTAAAATGATATTTCTGCAGTACCGCAATGGTGTTCTGGGGAATTCCCAAATAAGCCATAATAAGCCTCCTTAATAATACTTAAAGTCCTCTAAAAAGTGAATGCAGTCATACAACACCAGCACATCCATTCCCTGCTCCGGTTCATATTGCTCCATCAGCTGGAACAGTTTTCCGTTATAATACCGCAGATCTACCACATAGATATTCTCGTAATGGGTCGTGAGCAGCGGAATCAGGCTATTGGCATAAGAATCCTTGATGACGAACAGCGTCTTGCCGGGATTATATTCTGTGTGGATCTCAATAAATGCATGATTGTCATTCAGAAAAAAGCCGTACTGATTCTTGGTGTCCAGATAATCCGGTGCATACAGAGAATCTGCCGTGTCCGTAAAATCATAGGTCACCGATATTGCTTTTTTCTCCGTCTCCGGGAAATACTGTATGCTATCCTTCGTCCAGTCCACATTGATACGGGACTGCAGGGTTCCCTGAAAATTCTCCGACACCGTCTTCCTGCCGTTTACGTCATACGGGTAGGGGAAACGTCCCACACTGTCCGCCCAGGCCAGAAATCCGTAATAGGCTCCCAGACTGGTCCAATGATGATCCGTGCGATAATAGATGGGCTCCTGTGCATGCTCCTGCAAAGCGTGATACACATCTATATAATGCTCTTCTCCAATAGAATTCCTTACCTTCGTAAGCAGCCGTTCTTCGTCATAATAAGGTGCAAATGCCGGCAGCATATCCGTGAGAATGTTGTCCGCTGTCGGTACCAGCATGACTTTGGCATCCCAGTGGTTCACCAGCTTTGTTAACGATGCGACACGGGAATTTTCCATCTGCTCCGTATACTCATCGGGATCGTTTACTCCGATCAGATATCGGTCTGCTCCCAGATAGACCCCGTTGATCTCTTTTTTCCGGAAACAGATATCTGCCCGGGTCTTAAGTCCTACCCATTTATCCCGTCCTACGAACTGGTCGGACATGTATTTCTCATACGCATCCCCGTATTCTCCCGTAAAAAGACTCTCCCAGGAAAAGGCAGGGCGGGAAGCCAGCACCCGGTTCTCCGCTTCCGAATATACTCTGTCACTGTTCCACAGATCTGCCACTCCCAGAACCAGAAGTACCGCACAGACCAGTCCGATGGTCAACAGCGAATTTCTTTTATCATCCATATGCGGTTCCTCCTTCCCGGTCAGAATCGAAAATACAAAAAGGGATTATACGACGCATCCACAATATACGCCACCGACAGAAGCAGCAGTACTGCCGGAATCACCTTTTCTCCCAACCGGTACAGTGCCATGGCGGGGCCTGTCTTACTGCTTTTCAAAGCATGCACCAGTCTGCTGCCTAGCGGAAGACATGCCACCAATGCGATGACCAGAAGCACCAGATACTCATTGCACAAAAACATTGCCAGCGAATTCACCGGCCCTATTCTGTTCATTCCGAACATAGCCTGGAGATAAGCCAGGATCTCTCCGGGACTTTCCAGTGCAAAAAACACCCAGCTGATCAGTACTACCGCCAACGTATAGATCCTGCCGAACACCTTGGGCACACTTTCCAGAATATCTCCTAAGAATAATTTCTCCAGGATCAGGAAAAATGCAAACCACAGCCCCCAGAACAGGAAATTCCATCCCGCACCGTGCCAGATACCGGTCAGCATCCATACCACCAGAATATTAAACAGCTGTCTCGGCAAGCCCTTGCGATTGCCACCCAGCGGAATATACACATACTCCTTGAACCAGGTACTCAGGGAAATATGCCATCTGTGCCAGAAATTTTTGACCGAAGTGGCAACGTACGGATAATTGAAGTTCTCCGGGAAATGGAAGCCTAAGACTGCCCCCAGTCCGATCGCCATGTCGGAATAGCCTGAAAAATCAAAGTAGATCTGCAATGCAAAGGCGGCAATTCCCAGCCATGCCATGAGAACACTCATCTGATCCGTTCCCAGCTCCGTTACCTGTTTCCATAATAATCCCAGATTATTGGCCAGCAATACCTTTTTCGCCAGTCCCGTCACAAAACGCTTCGCACCATAGCTGATGGCATCCAGGTCGGTCCGTCTGTCCTGCAGATACCGTTCCACCTGATGATACTTTAAAATAGGCCCGGCGATCAGCTGTGGGAACATGGTCACGTAGACACCGAACTGCAGAATATTGCGCTGCGCTTTTGTATCGCCCCGGTACACATCGATCACATAAGACATGGTCTGGAAGGTGTAAAAGGAAATTCCGATGGGTAACGGAAGATTCAGAAACGGAATCGACGTTCCGAAGACCGCATTCACCGTCTGCATCAGGAAATCGGCATATTTAAAAAATCCCAGGATAAAAAGATTGATGACAATGGAACATAGCAAAAAGATCCTGGAGCGATCCTTCCCTCTGTATTCTTCGATCAGCCTTCCCCACACATAATCGGATATGGTAGAAAAAAGCATGAGGAAAATATAGACGGGCTCTCCCCAGGCATAAAAGACCAGGCTCCCCAGGAAGAGAACCAGATTCTTCATCTTCCGGGGAACCAGGAAATAGCAGATCATAAAAATCGGCAAAAACCGAAAAAGAAACAATACACTGCTGAATACCATTCACTCTACTCCGTATTTACTCCAGAGTCTGTCTGATAGCCTCCAGGGCAAGTTCATTCTGCTCCTGACAGTAAGTGATCACGGCCTCATCTCCCTGCTCTTCCACAGAGGAAGTGTCCGCACCCAACTGTACAAAGCATACATAATCGCCTATCCGTTCCACTCGGGATGCCTGAATCTTGCCCAGATTCATGGGATACTGCATCGTGTCATTCACCAGACTGTCACGGTAGGCGTTCAATGCACTTTCTACCTCTTCTACCTTACCATCTTTTGCATGAATAATCAATAAAGTATCTACATTGACGCTGATCATGGGTGCCTCTCCCAGGTAGGCATCATAGAGCTCCGCACTGACACCGTAGGTCTCGTTCAGCATTTCCCCGGGTATCTCGGAATCCGGCCAGTAATTGTCTCCCAGTGCATCCGTAACTGCCTTTTTTGCACTCTGTAACGCTTTCGCAGCGTCCTTCGGATTCTGTGCAGCGGTTGTACTACCGGCCTCGCCGGTCTCCTGTCCCGCTGCGGTGCTCTCCATGGTGGACTGCTGGTTGTCTGATGCAGCACCGTTATTATCCTTGCCTCCGCAGGCGGTCATAGAAAGTGCCAGAGCACTCATAAGTAACATACATGCTAATTTCTTTTTCATAAAATCTCTCCTTGTTTTGCAGGGATATTTCCCATGTTCAGTTGCAGTATCCCCTTTTTGGGGATCCCTATTCTATCAGACGACAATCCGGTAGAAAAAGTTTCATTAAATTTTCAACAGCCAGAACAGAAACGGCATTGTAGCTACGGACAGCACAGTGGTCAGCGCCACGCCCTTAGAGGTCAGCCGGTAATCACCGTCATATTGCTGCGCCAGCATGACTGTCATGCTGCCGACAGGTGTGGCCGTCATGACCAGACAGACACCCAGAAACATGGGGTCTGTAATGAAAAAACGCAGTCCCCACAGAAGCAGTGCCGGCATAAGCAGCAGCTTCACAACAGAAAAGAGCAGCAGCCGCACATCCGTAAACAGATCCTTTAACCGGATCTGTGCCAGCGAATCACCGATTACCAGCATACTTAATGGTCCGGTGACAGCTCCGATCCGGGTGGCAGTATCTTTGAAGACCATCGGAACCGGAAGATTACTGATATACAGGGTCACTGCAATGAGGCAGGAGATCACCCCCACATTCATCAGCTGCTTCCAGTTCAGCTTTTCCCGCTGTCCGGAGGTCTTCATCCTGTTAATGCCATAGGTATAGATCAGCACACTGTAAAGCAGATTAAAAATTGCAGCATGGATCACTGCTTCACCGCCGTACATGGCATCCAGCAGAGGATAGCCCATAAAGCCAATATTGGCGAAGATCGTCATGACCTGATAAGAACCATAATCTTCTCTGTCTGCCCGAAGCAGTCTCGGAATCAGCTCTGCAATCACAAACATGATAGCAAAAAAGATCAGCGCCACAGCCAGCGTAACCAACAATGCCGCCTTATTTTCCAATGTTTCAGGATTCATGCCGGAGGCAATGATCAGCGCCGGATTGCCGATATTAATGACGATACCGGAGATCATCTTGCCGGTATTTTCCCCGAATACTCCGACCTTTCTGCAGACGTACCCGATCAGCATGATCAGGAAAAAAATCACCATTTGTTGAAGTAAAAGCATACGCTGCCTTCTTTCTGTATTTAATCAGGAAATAGTAACTATTCAGAACCCCATTCGCAAAACCGCGTACATCATAGCACATATGTGCTCTTTTTCACAACAAAAATTTATTGTTTTCCACCCTTTTTGCTTTCTTTCTTTACAAAACTACGGACAGTACGCTATACTTGCAAAGGACTATTGATGGAAACGACGCTGCAAAGCAGCAGAATGTGAGGAAATATGAGCATATTAAACGTAGAACACCTGACCCACGGATTTGGAGACCGTGCTATTTTTAACGATGTATCGTTTCGCCTGCTGAAGGGGGAACATATCGGTCTCATCGGTGCCAACGGCGAGGGAAAATCTACCTTTATGAATATTATCACCGGTAAACTGATGCCGGATGAGGGCAAAGTGGAATGGGCGAAGAATGTCCGCGTCGGCTATCTGGACCAGCATACAGTGCTGACCCCCGGTATGACGATCCGTCAGGTACTGGCTTCCGCTTTTGATTTCTTATACGATATGGAAGCACAGATGAATGAAATCTGTGACAAAATGGGAGATGCCACCTCGGAAGAACTGGAACAGTACATGGAAGACCTGGGAACAATCCAGGATCTGCTGACTATGCATGATTTCTATATGATCGATGCCAAAGTGGAGGAAGTGGCAAGAGCTCTGGGACTGATGGATATCGGCCTGGACCGTGATGTGACAGAGTTGTCAGGTGGTCAGCGTACCAAAGTTCTGCTGGGCAAACTTCTGTTGGAAAAGCCCGATATTCTGCTGCTGGATGAGCCGACCAACTATCTGGATGCGGAACATATCGAATGGCTCAAGCGTTATCTGAATGAATATGAGAACGCATTTATCCTGATCAGCCATGACATTCCCTTCCTGAACAGTGTCATCAACCTGATCTATCACATGGACAATCAGGAGCTGACCCGCTATGTGGGCGATTACGACAAGTTCCAGGAAGTCTATGCCATGAAGAAATCCCAGCTGGAGGCCGCATATAATCGTCAGCAGAAGGAGATCGCCGATTTGAAGGATTTCGTAGCAAGAAACAAGGCCCGTGTATCCACCCGTAACATGGCCATGTCCCGCCAGAAGAAGCTGGATAAGATGGATGTCATCGAGCTGGCTGCGGAGAAGCCGAAGCCTGAATTCTCTTTCAAGGAGGGCCGCACCACTGGTCGTATCATTTTCGAGACAAAGGATCTGATCATCGGTTATGACGAGCCGCTGTCCAAGCCCCTGAATTTGTCCATGGAACGTGGCGAGAAGGTAGCGCTGATCGGTGCCAACGGTATCGGTAAGACCACACTGTTGAAGAGCATTCTGGGACTGATCCCGCCTCTGTCCGGCGAAGTGGAGCAGGGGGATTATCTGGAGATCGGTTATTTCGAGCAGGAAATGTCCGGTTCCGGTGACAACAGCTGTATCGAAGAGATCTGGCAGGAATTTCCCGCGTTTACCCAGTATGAGGTCCGTTCTGCGCTGGCCAGATGCGGTCTGACCACAAAGCATATTGAGAGCCGCGTAAAGGTACTCAGCGGTGGTGAGCAGGCAAAGGTAAGACTCTGCAAGCTCATGAACCGTGCCACGAACGTTCTGTTACTGGACGAGCCAACGAACCATCTGGATGTGGATGCCAAAGACGAGCTGAAACGGGCACTGAAAGAATACAAGGGAAGTATTCTCATGGTCTGCCATGAGCCGGAATTCTACGATGGCCTGGCTACCCAGGTCTGGGATCTGTCCCAGTGGACCACAAAGCTGTAAATAGAAAGTTAGTAAAGAAATGCTATCAAATCCCCGTAGCCCTTGGCAGGGTATAAGAAACGCGGCACGCTCGTACTTTA
>ENA-USUG01007541-USUG01007541.1-human-gut-metagenome-genome-assembly--contig:-NODE-7541-length-10493-cov-5.570373_pt1 | contig 10493 bp, 6 predicted proteins | sample MGYA00250059_ERZ773394 | MGnify/ENA primary metagenome ERZ773394 (study PRJEB29103, sample SAMN06111957) | human gut metagenome | biome: human gut; feature: ankylosing spondylitis patient; material... | reverse complement strand
GACACAGGGAAATATTGAAAACATTCCCCACCCGCCATCCGGGGGTGCAGGGGAATCATTCCCCTGCCGGGGGAGTCTGAGGGGCGAGGAGCCCCTCAGTCTTTCAGTTTTCTACAGCCAGCCTTTTTCCTTGTAGTATTTTGCCGCGCCGGGATGCAGCGGCAGAGCGAGCCCCTGACCCGCCTTCTCGGGCATGAAGGATTTCCAGAACGGGCTGGCGATCACGATGTCGTCGCGCTTTTCGCACATGGCCTTGACCATCTTGTAGGCGATGTCCTCGGAGACGTTCTTGTTGATCATGAGTTCGGTGCTGGCGGATACGGTGACGATGTCCTTGCCGAACTTGCCGCCGTAGAACGACGCCGGGATCACGTCGCGCTGGAGGCCGTACTTCTCACCCACGGCCTTGATGACGTTCTCGTCCACGGGCAGGATATCGAGGTCCACGCTGTTCATCATGTCCTGCACAATAAAGGCTTCGCCGGGTCCGATCCACAGGGCCACGTCAAGCTGGCCGTCCTTCATCATGCTGGCGGCGTCGTTGGTGGAAGGCGTGTAGATCTTGCCGCCCCATGCGGTGATGTCCTGCTGGCTGATGCCGTATTCCTCAAGGATCCACTTGCCGAACAGATAGGAATTCCCGGCGGTGTGGGACATGGAGATGCGGATGGGCATCTTCTTTTCCTTGATCTGGGCGAGGGACGTAATGCCGGAAGCCTTGTTCACGATGAAGTGCATCCGGGTTGAGTCGTGCAGGTTGAGAAGGCCCATGACGTTTTCCGTGGGCTTCTTGTAGGGATCGATGCCCTTGGCCGCCGCGAAGATGACGCTGTGCGCGGCGATGCCGAAGTCGCTCGCGCCCTTCTCGACGTGCATGACGTTGGCGAGCCCGCCGCCGGGGAAGAGGGAGACGTCAAGCTCGGGATACATGGTGGAAATGGCTTTGCCCATCGCGCCCATGCCGACGTACCACGCGCCGCCGGCGGGCGATGCCGCGGCCTTGAGTTCGGTAAAGTTCTTGGCGAGGGCGGGAGCGGCACCCACGGCGAGGGAAAGGGCAAGGGCTACGGCCTTGAAGAAATGCTTGCAGGTCATGATTTATGCCTCCTCGGGCAGTTCGATGTTCAGAAGCTTCGCCGCGTTCTTATAGAGGAGCTTGGGCAGGACTTCAGGCTTGAAAAGCCCCTTGAAATGGCTCACGCAGTCCACGATGGGCATCAGCGGGTAGGCCGTGCCGAACAGGAAGCGATCCTGCATGAAGTTGTTCGCCGCCATGATGTAATCCGCCGCGCCCGAGCAGTTGAAGAGATACATGTCCGGGCACAGATAGATGTTTTTCTGGAAGAAGCACACGCCGAGGATCTGCTGCACCCACGGCCAGCCGCCGTGCGAAATGATGAAGTTGGTCTTCGGGAAGTCGGCGGCGATGCGGTTGATGATCTTGGGATCGCTGTAGGTGATGTCCGGCCCGGCCCGGCCTCCGAGCATCAGGATGACCGGGATGCGGTGCTGTTCGCACAGATCATAAATGGGATAGATGCGCGGGTCGTCGGCGTACATGGGCTTGTCCAGAGCGCCGGGCTCCATGCAGATGCCCTTGAGGGGGCCGTTCAGCACGGTGCGGTGGATTTCTTCCAGCGACTCTTCCCTTTTGGAGGCGTTGAGCCCGGCCATGCCCACGAAACGGCCCGGAAAATCACCCAGCAGGCTGATGATGTCGTCGTTGGAGATGGACCCCTTGAAGTGGCCGTTGCGGCCCGGGATGACGCCCATCGTCACCCCGGCGGTGTCCATTTCCTGAAGCATCAGTTCGGGGGATTTCTGGGCGACGGACGGGGCCTGTTTCATGGAAAAGCATTCGGTGAGCTTTGCGGTGCGGGCCACGTCGTCGTAGACGCCGATGTTCAGGAAACCCCGTGCCGGGGGCCGCATACGGAAATCGATGATCATCTTAAAACTCCTTGAAGCTGTTTATGTGAAATGATTGTGGGACCGAAACAGCCTTCCCGCGGGCGGGATGCCGGGTGGACCACCCGCAGGAAGGGCTCCTGCCGGAGCGGGGTTATGCGGCGATGGGTGCTCTCCTGCGGCGGAGCATCTGGACGATGCCTACGGAGAAGAGGAGCCCGAAGCCGATGATGTCGGTGGAGAGGCCGGGATAGATGAGCGTCAGCCCGCCGATGAGCAGGAAGGCGCGTTCCCATGCGGAGGTCGAGCACAGAAGCCAGCTCTGCATACCGCCCGCGATGCCGATGACGCCGATGATGGCTGTGATGGCGGCCCAGATGATTTCGGGCGTTTCGCCGATGCCGAGGAGCGCGGGCTGATAGACGAACATGTAGGGCACGATGAAAGCCACGATGCCGAGCTTGAGGGCGATAAAGCCCGTCTCCATGGCCTTGCTTTCGGCGATGGCAGCCCCCGCGAAGGCCGCGACGCATACGGGCGGGGTGATGAAGGACAGGATCGCATAATAGAACACGAACATGTGGGCGACGAGCTGCGGGGCCCCGGCCTTGATGAGCGCGGGTGCGCCGAGGGTGGCGACCACGATGTAGGCGGGAGTGGTCGGGATGCCCATGCCGAGCACGAAGCTGGTCAGCATGAGGTAGACCATGAGCAGGAACAGGCTGTCCCCGGCGAGGATGGTGATCAGGTTGATGAACTTGTAGCCGATGCCGGTAAGCGAAAGCACGCCCACGATGAGGCCGGAGCAGGCGCAGCAGGCCGAAACCATCAGGGCCCCGCGCGAGGAGGCGACGAGCGCTTCAATGAAGGATTTGAAGGTGAAACGGGTCTCGGCCTTGAGCATGGCGAGCAGGACGATGCTCAGCGTGGCGATGTTGGCGCAGAAGACCACGCTCCGGCCCATGCCGAGCAGCAGGATCAGCACGGCGATGGGTACGAGGTAGTAGAGGCGGCTGACCACGGACTTGGTTTCGGGGACCATGTCGGGCGAGAGCTTGCCAAGGTCATTCTTGACCGCTTCAAAGTGGATCATGACGAGCAGGGCGAGATAATAGAGGATCGCCGGGAGCAGGGCGGCTTTGGCGACGTTGAGGTAACCCGCGCCGGACAGATCCGCCATCAGGAAGGCGGCGGTCCCCATGACCGGGGGCATGAGCTGCCCGCCGGTGGAGGCGACGGCTTCCACCGCGCCGGCGAAGGGGGCGCGGTAGCCGACCTTCTTCATGAGCGGGATGGTGAAGGTGCCGGTTCCGTAGACGTTGGCGGCGGCGCTTCCCGAGATGGTCCCGAACAGGGCCGAGGCGAAAATGGCGACCTTGGCGGGCCCGCCCTGCGAGTTGCGGGTGAGCAGGCAGGCGAGATCCATAAAGATGGAACTCATCTTGGAGCGTTCGAGGAACGCCCCGAACATGATGAACCCGAACAGGGTCGACGTCGCCACGCCGATCGGGATGCCGTACACGCCTTCATTGAGCAGGAAAAGATGTTCGACGATGACGTCGAAGGTGAAGCCCGTATGCTTGACGGCGCGGGGCAGCATGTCTCCGAAGAAGGCGTACAGGATAAGCGTCGAGGCCACGATGACCAGCGCCCAGCCCGTGGTGCGGCGGGTGATTTCGAGGACGAGCAGGACCGTTGCGGCGGCGAAGAATTTGGCCGCCGGGGTTACGTCGTCGATGTAGCGCATACGGGTGGTGATTTCGGTCAGATGCAGGGCGAAGTAGACCGCCGTGGCGATGGCGAGACCCGCGCAGCACAGGTCGATAAGCAGAAACAGCGTGGGTTCTTTCTCGTTTTCCTTGTATTTACGGCAAGGTATGAACAGAAAAACGAGCACTGTGATAAACGACACAAACATGACACGCATCATGGAGCCGTCAAGCACCCCAAAACCCGTGGTAAACCAGATCTGGAAGAGGGCCAAAGCCAGCGCAAACCCCTTTGCAACCGGCTTTATCCCTTCCCGTGTCAATGCGAATGACATGGTGATCCCCTTCTTCACGCAGGCCGTGCGGCCTGTCCAAATGTTCAACCTCTGATGAAGCCTCGGACTATCATGCTGAAGGGAAAGCAATAATTGGGCCGGGCCGTATCTTGGGCGCCGTATTGTGAAAAAGGGAATAAAAGAGGGTGAGAAATCGGGATGTTCTCGGGAGAAAAGACGAAAAACGGCGTGTTCACGCTTGTAGAAAAAAAGAACATGTCCATAGACATGTATAAAATCTGATTATAACGCGACACTCCTCATTTTGGGTGATGGCCGGGCCTGTCGACATTCAGATTCTTCTCCATGAGGCCGGAACGGAAAAAGCCCCACGGATAATGCGTGGGGCTTTTTGTATGGAAAGAAGATGTTGGCTGGAAGTGCTGAAGCCACTGTGGAGCACAAGGTACGATGCAGAGGGCCGCATCCTTCTTTCAGAAGCGGGCCTTGTTATCGGGGAAGTGCCGAACTGCCTTTATTTCATGATACTTCAATGGTGAGCCCTTCCCACGCCACATTGCGCAAGTCGGCTTCCCAGGCCGGGGTCCGCTGCGAGCGGGGTGTGTAGTCCAGACACCACCGGGCGAGGCTGAGGGGAAGGACCGCTTCAAGCGGGAGATCGGCAAGGCGTTGCAGGTCCGCCCTGCTGATGCCTCCGGAGGTGAGCAGTTCCAGCATACCCGCAGGGAAAAGCCTCCCGGTTTCTCGGGCTTGCATGGAAATGGCGAAAGCCGCCAACATCGTCCGGCCCGGGAGAGGCGGGAGCGGTTCGCCGCACTCCATGAATAGATCACGCACGGCGTGGAGCATGGTCGGAAGATAGCGCACGAGGAAAATCCCGCCGTGGCAGCAAAGTCCGTGCTCAAGTGCAAGCGTCATGTAGGAAACGAACAGCCCCGGATAGATGTTCCGGTCGCGCAGGGCTCCGATGACGGCTTCCGGCACAAGCGGCAGATGGAAGCCCGGAAATTCGAACGCGCCGTTGTCCGGCGACAGGCGCAGAGGGTGCCGCCGCCCGCGCCCGTCTACGCCCCAGAAAAAGGCCGTGCCATTCCCGGCTGTCCGGGGCAGCTCGCCGCCGGAAGCCACGCAGGGGCTCCAACAGCCGCGCACGCCGGCCAGACGCCGTAAAAGCCCCTCGCACAGGACCGGCGTAAACAGCGCCCTGTGCAATACCGAATCGGGCCGGGCAAGATCGCCGATCAGCAGCTCCCGGGCGATTTCCTCCAATTCGAGATAGGCGACTACGGGCCGGGCATCCGGAAACAGGGCGGCGTACAGCTTCGCGTTGACCCGCGCGGCCTGTTCCCCAAACCGTTTGAGCGCGAGCGTGTCCGGGTCAAGCAAATGGTGCAGCACCGTCCCAAGCCCGCGCTCCTCATAGGCCCTGGTCGGCCTCCAGTGGGCGGCACTTGAACGTACGTCCTTTGCGGCCAAGGCGGGGGCATTCAGTTCCACGGTATCCTGCCAGGAACTCCGGAACAGAGGGAACCGTGCCGGGGCGTCCGCGTGGAAGGATTGCAGCCCGCGCGGGTATGCCGAACTTTGCAGGGACACGCCGCCGCAGGACAACACGGGGATTACGGCCCCCGGTGTGCCGCCGGCCAGACGGTTAAGGCCGAAGAACGATACGGCCTGCACCATTTCAGGCAGGCAGTCGATGCCGTGCAGATTCGCCGACAGGACGGCGCTGTTCCGGGAAAAATACCGCTTGACCGCCTCGCCAACATCGTTGCCGAGGCTTCGTGCCGCGTGTTTCGCCATGCAGTCCACGATGGCGTCGGAAGGCCGACGTTCCCCGTCCGCCGTCGCGTAGGCCGAAGCGGATATTTCACCGAGGCTCATGCCGCGCCATGCCGCAAAACAGCCGGGAAGATAGGGAAAGGCCTCCCAAAGAGGCTTGAAGACGGGCATAGCCAGCGGATCAATCATGTGTGCTCCTTTGCAAGGCGGCATCCAGCGGTGCCAACACTATTGCGCATCGTTGTCTCTTGCAAGGAACAAAGCAAAAAGCGGGCCGGAAAGGAACCCTCCCGCGTGAAATGCCATACTGCGGCGCACGGAGGAGGATCGAAGGAGGCGCTTTGCGGAAAACATGTGGCGGCTATGCAAAAAGCGGAAGCTGGTCCCCTCAAGGGGAGGGCGGCAATCCGTCATGCGCCAGCCTTGGCCAAGCGCCCGGTCAGGGCGAAAAGGATGTTCAGGACGGCGAGGACCGCCGCCATCCCGAGCAGTCCCGAATTCACGCCCCACAGGGCGATCACCTGCCCGAGAGCTACCGGGCCGAGCATTTGGCCGAGCCGTTCGGTGATATTGTAGATCCCCACCGTCCTGCCGGATCCGACCTGCCGGGAAACCGGGATTTCGAGCGCATAGGTTCCCTGCGCGCTGGCGACGATGGCATTGCACAGGGCGAGCAGGGCCACGCAGGCGAAAGCCGCCGCGAGCCCGTCGAGAAGGAGCAGGGCAATGATGCCGCCGATGCACAGGAACCCGCCGCCCACGAGCCAGACGAGCTTGTTGGGCGACTTGTCCACGGCCCTCCCGAAGAAGGGGCCGAGATAGATGATCACGAGGCAGAACAGCAGGAACACCCGCCCGATGCCCGCCGGGCTGACCCCGGCCTGGCTGAGCGACACGGGAAGGAAGAATTGGAACAGGCACACGGTCACAAAGGCGCAGGGGAAGATGTTGCCCAGCAGCAGGCCCGCCATCTTGATGTCCGAGAAAAAGGCGCCGAGCCCGCGCAGGGAGATGCGCCCTGAGGCCGACGGTTCGGGAGTCCACGCCTCGCGGGGCAGCGCGAAATGGAGGAAGATCCCGATGATGGCCATCAATCCCGCCGAAACGAGGAAGGCCGACGCATACCCGAGGTTATCCGCGATGAGCCCGCCGAAGGCGCTGCCGCACAGGAACCCGGCGTATAGGCCCGCGACGAGCGCGGAGAGGTTCCCGGCCCGGTGCTCGGGCGAGGAGTGCGACACGACGAAGACCTGCCCGGCGAGGTTGATGAGGCCGTAGCCGAACCCCGCGCCGCCTCTGGAGAGGATGTAGGCGAGGGAATCCGAGACAAGGCCGCTTGCGACGTTGCCGAGCGCCACCAGCAGCGCCCCCCACAGCAGAAGGGGCCGCCAGCCGCTCTTTTGGCTCCAAAAACTGCCTATGAGGATGCCTATGCCCACCGCGCACATTTCAAACGACAGCGGGAGGCCCATCACCACATCGGGCGGGAGCCCAAGCAGGCCGAGATCCATTTCCGCTATCCGCAGAGGGATAAAGGAAGCGGGCAGATCGATGGCGAACATGCACAGAAAAATGATCGGGCGCATGATGCGCGGCGGCAGGGGGTCACCGGCGGACGGCGCGGCGGCCTGTCCCACGCCCTGCAGGGGCACAAGCTCCAGCATGAACAGCATGGCGATGATCATGATGGTCAGGGTGTCGTAGACGATGGAGCGGAAGGCTTCCCATACCGTGCTCTCGTCAATGCCCACGGTCACGGAAACCGGGCTGTCGGCGGACAGGGGCACGCCCGCTTGGAGGGGCGTCCTCGGGTTCCCCGCCGTAAAGGTGGTCCCGCCGGCGTCGCTGACGGTGATGGACTGCGCCCAGGGCAAGCTTTGGCGTATGTGGTCCAGATACGTCCTGACGGAAGGCACATCCGCCAGCTTCAACCCGAGATCGTTGATGTGAGCGACATCATGCCCAATGTAGCGGGCAAGCTGCGTTCCGGCGTCTCGGGCGTTTTCCTCCAAAAAGGAAACGACCGGGCCCCGGAGGAAAAAAAGGAAAGCGATCTGGCTGACGAGCAGGGGGATGATGAGACATCCTTTTCCGAGCCTGGGGAAAGGGGGCTTGCCTTCCCGCAATACCAGCAGGATAAACAAAGAGCCACCCAGTACGGCCACCCCGAGGAACAGGAGCGCGTGCATGGAGGCGGCTTTGCCGACAAGCGCGGTCATGCCCGCCTCGTCGAACCCGGCGAGCACGCTCCCCACTTCGGCTCCGGTCCGGTTCCTGATGGGCTGGACGATCCAGACCTTCCCGTCGGCGTCGAAGGTCTTCACCTCGCCGTGCAGCGTTTTGAGCTTGTTTTCGTCCTGAGGGACGGGCGGGGCCTCCGATGCGTCGGAGGGCCAGGCGGCGATGCTCCGCCCTTTTCCGTCCAGTACGGCAAGGCGGCTGACGCCCGCGATTTCGCAAAAACGGCGCACGCGCTCGGCCATGTCCTCCACGCGTTCGGGATCTTTGCCGAAACGGGCCAGACGCGAGAGATCGAGGCTGAACTTTTCGCTGGCAATGGCCTGCACCGAAACAAGGGAAGTCTTATAGGATTTGTACAGGGTAGCCAGCGTGAGGATGCCATACAGGCACTGCGCGGCGAGAAGCGTTGCCAGACCGCCGATGAGCAAACGCCTACGGGATGATTCCATGTTTACTCGCCCGCGTTTTTGATATCCTGATAGATCGCGTCCGCCGCCAGCAGGATCTCGAAAGGCGGGTCCCAATAGATGAGCCTCGCCATTTCCAGATTGATGGCAAGCCCTATTGCGCTGTCGAATACCTGCCCGACATCTCTGGGGCGTATACCGTCCATGACTTTGACGATGGCTTCGGCCCCGAAGCGGCCTTCACTGGAAAAACTGCTTTGGGACAGGCTCATCAGGACGCCGAGCTTCGTTTCCTCGATGCCGCTCTGGGAAAAGGAGGGGACGCCCGCTTCAATGAGCGGCTGGAGCAGTTCCCGCATCCGGTTCCACTGCATACCCGAGTTGGTGGTGAGGTACACGGCGTCAGAGGTTTTCGCCAGTTGGGAAACACACTGCTTGAGATTGGCGAAGCTCTGATCCGGAGGCACATTCAGCGCCGTGGTGCAGCGCACAAGCTCGATGCCAAGCTCATCGGCGGCGGATTCGATGGCGGCCAACGAGACGTCGGAACGGCCTTCCGGCGTATCCTCATAAGGGATGCCCATTTTCTTGAAACCAAAAATATCATGGAAAACGGCGATCTGGCGCTTGTAGCGCTCGGGGTCGATCTGTGCGTGCAGGTTGTCGCGCCCGGAGTCCTTCAACGATTTGGCGATACCCGCCTGTACGGCGTCGGTGACCGACATGGAGAACACCGGAACGGAAATATCGGCTGTGGCCATGTCCAGCCCGGCCCATGTGCCGAAGGCGAAAATCATGTCCACGTCGCCCTTTTCACGGATACGGTCGAGCAGGGCCTTTCTGTTGGCGGCACGTTGCGCCGCGTCCCAGTTGGCGGAATAGTAGCCGTCTTTCAAAAACACCAGCCGATCGCCGCCCGCATGTTCGGCGAGCCAGTCCCAAATGGGCCGGGTGTCGTCCGTCTTCTCCGGGATGGGCACATCGCCATCGGCAATGACCCCAAGTTCGGCAAGCCCCTTGGCCGTTGCGGCAAGGATACGCTGATAGTCCGTGTACCCGCCGCCCTCAATGTAGGCCACCCGCCATTTTTTTGCGGGATGGGCGGGAGTTTTTTCCTGAACAGCTTGGGTTCCGTCGCCGGCGGACGCGGGAACGGCGGCAAAGAGCAGACCGCCGCACATCAGCATAAAGAGGAACAAACGGCAAAAGCGATTCATGGCGACTCTGTTTTTCACAAGGTTAGACAGGCGACCGTTCAGGCCGCGTTCCCGGAGGAGCGTGCACGCCGGGACATCCGTATGCTCCCGAATCGTAAGACGTCAGGAGATGATTTCGCTTTTACGTGCATTCTCAAATACATTCAAGGCCAGCACATGTCCGGAAAGCCTTTCACCGCGAACCAGGGGCAGGGCTCTCTTCGCATCAGTCGTTTCCATGAAATGCACTATGGGCGATAATGCAATGAATATCAGCATACTAGAAGGTTATCCCTTCTGTGTAGAGCTTCCGGCGGAACACCCTTGCTCAAGCGTATGCCTGCGCGGAGGCGGGATACTCTCCGGAGCCTTTCTCCATATCGGCACTGCCAGCCTTGATGACAAAGGGGCTCCTTGCGGCTACTGTACCGACGAAAGCGCCTGGCGTACCGCGTGCCTGATGCATACCCCCCGAACATGCCTGTGAGCGGCGTTCCGTGGGCAACAGAGGTTGAATCCAGCCCGCATCCCGGCAGCGGCGAGTGTGCCGAGGACTTCAATAACAGCTTGACAAGCAAGGAGACTGCCATGAAGACCGTGATTTCCACTTCCAAGGCTCCCGCAGCCATCGGCCCCTATTCGCAGGCTATCCGTAAAGGCGACACCCTGTATCTTTCCGGCCAGATCGGTATGGTCCCGGCCACGGGTGAACTCGTTTCCGATGATGTGAAGGAGCAGACCGCGCAGGCCCTCGCCAATATGAAGGCCATCCTTGCGGAAGCCGGAGCCACGCCCGCGGATGTGACCAAAGTGACCGTGTTCATCGTGGACATGGCCGAATTCCAGATCGTGAACGGCGTATACAGTGAAACCTTCGCTGAATACCACTTTGGTATCTACATATTTCATCATATCTGAGATTTTCCATCACTATATGTTCTATTTGCCGCCTCT
>ENA-USUG01007537-USUG01007537.1-human-gut-metagenome-genome-assembly--contig:-NODE-7537-length-10500-cov-5.283412_pt1 | contig 10500 bp, 10 predicted proteins | sample MGYA00250059_ERZ773394 | MGnify/ENA primary metagenome ERZ773394 (study PRJEB29103, sample SAMN06111957) | human gut metagenome | biome: human gut; feature: ankylosing spondylitis patient; material... | reverse complement strand
AAGTAGTTGCGGTAGCTCTCGGACCTTTTAATATAGTAGCCAACATATACAATCCTCGCTCTGTAAAAGCTTTGGGGTTTATCTTACCAGATAAGCGCCTGTTTGTCAACAGAAAATTTTTGCTTTTCCACCCGTTTTTTTCATTTTGCCGGCGGGGCACATGAGACTTGCCGGGATCTGTATACAGGAAAGGAGCATCGCATTTGGAAACAAAGGAACATACCCGCCGACGGCGGACACTGCGCTGCTCGCTCTGCGGGCTGGAGATCACAGAGGGAGAGGACTACTGGTACTGCAACGGCAGCAGCGTATGTGGGGCCTGCCTCCCGGTGTTCGCCCGGGCGGAGCTGGCTCCCTTCCGCCAGGTGCGGGGAAGGGAGGCGGCGCCATGACGCTGCTGGAGATGTCCGCCCTCTACGCGGAGAGCGCGGCCGCCCTGCGGCGGCGGATCGGCGAGCTGCGGCAGGCGGCGCGGGAGCTGAAGGACGAGGAGGACCGCCGCCTTCTGCGGCGGCGGATCACAGAGCTGACGCCGCTGCTGCAGGAGACCCGGGAGCTGGCGGCGCTGACGGCCCATTATTACGACAGGAGCTATCACAGACATGAGAGATACACGCTTTGACGCCCGCAGCAGCGAGTGGATCGGGGACATGACCGTCTGGCTGCGGGACCATGCGGAGGATAACAGTGAGCAGCTGGAGCGGCTGCGGCGCGGCCTGCGCCGGGCCCGGGAGCAGGAGCTGACGCCCCGGCAGCGGGAGATGGTGTTCCTCTATTACGACCGGGGACTGAAAATGTCCCAGATTGCTCAAAAGCTGGGGGTGAACCGCTCCACCGTCTCCCGCACGGTGAAGCGGGCTAAACAGCGGCTGTACCGCTGCCTGCGGTACGCCCTGTAATTTTCCCTCTTGAGGTTTTGCGGGATACACCGTATAATCGGTATCAAAGAGGGACCATGGATATCCGCAGAAGGGAGCTGCACTCCCAAGGGAGGTTTTACCCATGCTGTACACTACCCTGCACAACCGAATCCTGCGGCTGGTGCTCGCCGTGCTGGGCGAGCTGATCGCGGCCGCGGCGCTGAATCTCTTCATTGTCCCCCTGAGCCTGTACACCGGCGGCCTGCTGGGCTTCTGCCAACTGGTGCGAACGCTGCTGCAGGACTTCCTGGGCGTGAGCTTCGGGGCCTACGACATCGCAGGCGTCCTCTATTTTCTGCTGAACATCCCGCTGCTCATGATCGGGTATCGGAACCTGGGCAGGGGACTGGCGGTGCGGACCATCATCTGTACGGTATCCTACTCTGTTTTTTACAGCATCATTCCCATTCCCACGCAGCCCATTGTGGACGATTATCTGACGGCCTGCCTGCTGGGCGGCATCCTCACCGGGATCGGCAGCGGAATCGTCCTCACCTGCGGCGGCAGCGGCGGCGGACTGGACGTGCTGGGACTCATCATGAGCAAGCGGGACAGTGCTTTTACGGTGGGTAAATTTGCGCTGGGCTTCAATGCCCTGCTTTATACGGCCATCCTGATCCTGTTTGACCCGGAGGTCGCCATTTACTCCGTGATTTACAACTTCGCAAACTCCATGATCCTGGACAGGATGCACCAGCAGAATGTCACCGTTCAAGCCCTGATTTTCACGCGGGAGGACGAGAGCGTCCTGGCGGACTTCATTATCAAACAGCTAGGGCGGAGCGTGACCTACTGGGACGGCGTGGGCGCCTACACCAAGGACGATGTCCGTGTGTTGTGCGTGTGCCTCTCCAAATATGAGATCGAGGAGCTGCTCCACATGGTGCACTCTGTGGACCCCCACGCGTTTTTGACTGTGCAGGAGGGCGTCCGGGTATTCGGCAACTTTCCGCGGAAGCTGGGATGAGGAGAGGAGGATCGCCATGAACGGACCCATTGCTGTATTGGCCGGAACACCGGTGGACACCCGGATGGGCGTGGCATATCTGGAGGAACGGGGGCTGCCGGGCGTGCCGTTTCCCCTCTCCCGGGGACCCAGGGAGCAGACTGCCTTTCAGCACGCCCCGGCAGCGGACAAGCGCCGCCAGGCCCTGGCGGTGCTGAGGGGCGCCATGGCCCAGGGCTGTCGGCGGGCTTTCGTCTACTGCAACTCCCTGTCTGCGGCAGTGGATTTCCCGGGGCTTGCGGAGGAGACGGGGATGCGGATCGTGACGCCGCTGGACGTGTACCGGCGGCTGGCGCCCCGCTACCGGGCGCTGGGGGTCATCGCCGCCAACGCCCAGGGACTCTCCGGCATCGAGAAGGTATTGCTGGAGGCCAATCCCGCCCTGGATCTGCTGGGGGCCTGTGCGCTGCCGGTGGTGCTGGCCGTGGAGGCGGGGATGCCGCCGGAGGAGCTGGTGGAACGCCACCGTCTGGCGGCGCTGGCAGCGTGGTTTGCCGACGGCGGGATGGAGGCGCTGGTGCTGGGCTGCACGCACTTCCCCTATTTTAAGGAGGCCCTGGCGGCCCGGACAGGGCTGCCGCTGGTGGACCCGGCGGAGGAGATGCTCCGCCTGCTGACCCAATGAAGAAAGCGGACCGTGGTTTTCCACGGTCCGCTCTATTTGGCGTGGGAAAGATCACCGACGGCGCCGGGAGCGGTGCGCCGGCCGGGGTCTGCGGGGAGCGCGGCGGCGCTTTGCCAGCCGCTCCCGGCGGCGGTCCAGGGCCGTGGTGCAGCGGTCAAAGCACCACTCCAGGCCCATCTGGATGGGCACCACCAGCAGCACCAGCACGATCAGCACCAGCCAGGCTGCAAAGGACAGGGAGGAGAGAGAGAAGAACGCCCCATAGAACACCACCGCCACGAACATGGCCGCACTCATGGCCACCAGCAGCACCAGCCGCTTGGCATCCAGGGGTCGGGCAGCGTAGTAGATCACCATGAGACCGTTTACCGCCATCAGGATCACGCAGATGGTGGAGAGCTCTGCCAGCGTCAGGTCGAAGGTGTAGACGAACAGCTCCGCAAAGAGGATGACGAAGATGGCTGTGAGACCGCCGGGAAAAGCCCGCCGCAGCACATTGTGGAGGAACTTGCCCTTCACCAGGTCGTGGTTGGGCTCCAGCGCCAGGAAGAAGGAGGGCACGCCGATGGTCAGGGCGGAGATCAGCGTCAGCTGGATGGGAACAAAGGGATAGGGGAAGGCGGCGAACAGGGTGATGAGGGCCAGAAAGAAGGACAGAATGTTCTTCACCAGGTACAATGCCGAGGCCCGCTGGATATTGTTGATGACCCGGCGGCCCTCCGCCACCACCTTGGGCATGGCGGCAAAGTCACTGTCCAGCAGCACCAGCTGGGCCACCTGGCAGGCGGCATCCGCGCCGGAGGCCATGGCCACGCCGCAGTCGGCGTCCTTCAATGCCAGCACGTCATTCACGCCGTCGCCGGTCATGGCCACCGTGTGGCCCTGGCTCTGGAGGGCCCGGACGATCTTCCGCTTCTGGTTGGGGACCACTCGGCCAAACACAGTGTACTCCCGCACGGCCGCGGCGATGTCTTGATCCGTCTGGAGCTCCCGGGCGTCCACCCACTGCTCTGCGTTCCGGATGCCTGCCTGGGCCGCCACAGCGGAGACGGTCACCGGGTTGTCGCCGGAGATGACCTTCACATCCACGCCCTGGGTGTGGAAGTAATCGAAGACTTTGGGAGCGTTGGGGCGGATGGGATTCTCCAGCACCAGCAGGGCCAGGGGGATCACCACGCCGTGGAGGCGCCCGATCTCCGCCCCGTCGCACTGGGCCAGCAGCAGTACCCGGCAGCCCTGGGCGGCGTAGGGGGCAGTACGCTTTTCCAGGGCGGCGAAGTCCTGCCCCAGGATATACTCCGGTGCGCCCACCACATAAGCCCCCCGGTCCAGGAAATTCACGGCGCTCCACTTGGTGGCGGAGGTGAAGGGCACGGCTCCCCGGTCCGGCCAGCCGGGCCCCCGGGGAAACTTGTCCGCGATGGCCTTCGCCGTGTCGTTATCCGGATCCAGCACCCGGTAAAAGGCACCCAGAATGTCGGTGATGTCCGTCTCGGAACAGGACTCCGGGTCCAGGGGCACCACCTCCCGCACCTGCATTTGAGGACTGGTGACGGTGCCGGTCTTGTCCACGCACAGCACGTCCACCCGGGCCAGGGTCTCGATGGCGTTCATCTCGTGGATCAGCGTCCGATTCTGGGCCAGCCGCACCACGCTGACCGCCAGGGCAACGCTGGTCAGGAGGAACAGTCCCTCCGGGATCATGCCGATCAGGGCCGCCACCGTGCTGACCACGGACTGCCGCAGGCCCAGATCCTGATTGACGAACTGGTTGTAGAACAACGCTGCGCCGATGGGGATCAACACGATACCGATGAAGCGGATCAGGCTGTCCAGGGAGCGCATCATCTCGCTTTTGCCGGGGCCGTCATCTTTCTTGGCCGCCAGCGTCAGCTTGGAGGCGTAGGAGTCTGCTCCCACCTGGTCCATCCGGGCCCGGCACTTGCCGGAGATGACGAAGCTGCCGGACAGCAGATGGTCCCCAGGCTCCTTGGTGACGGCGTCCGCCTCGCCGGTGATGAGGGCCTCGTTCACCTGCACCTGCCCGGTGAGGACCGGTCCGTCCGCAGGGATCTGGCAGCCGGCGGTGAGCTCTACCACGTCCTCCCGCACCAGCTGGTCCACCGGCAGCTCCCGGACCTTTCCGTCCCGAATGATCCGCACCTTCGCGGCGGAGAGGAGGGACAGCTTCTCAATGGTGCGTTTGGAGCGCAGCTGCTGGACGATGCCGATGACGGCATTGGCTGCCACGATGAGGAGGAAGGTCATGTCCTTCCAGTCCCCTACCAGCAGCAGGCACACCGCCAGAACCACGAAAATCAGGTTGAAGTAGGTGAAGATATTCTCCCGGATGATCTGCTTATCGCTTTTGGTGGGAGACTCCACCGGGCGGTTGTCCCAGCCGGCCTCCGCCAGGGCCTGAGCCTGGGCGGAGGAGAGGCCGCTGTCCGCCTTGGGGGCACAGCGGGGCATCTCCTGGCGGCCAGCGGCCGCGGCCTCCGCGGGGGCCGCTTTCCGGTGCGGTTTCACGGACACTCCTCCTTCGACAAAATTTGATTCATTATAGCAATTTTCGGAAGATTTGTATAGAGATGAATTGAAAACTTTCCGTGCCGCAGCAGGCGGAGGAACGCCTTGCTGCCCGCGGAGAGAATATGGATGTCCTTTGTGTAAAGACAAACTGTAAAAACGATGTCATTGGATGAAAAACATTGGAGGAGTTGTGCATTGTATTCTGCCGGGCACGCCGATATAATGAAGCATAAGAAAGACGTGGGAGGGGAGTCCATGCTGACTTTGGATATGGTCCGGGAGGCCCAGGAGGCCCTGCGGGGCATCGCCCGGCGGACACCGCTGGACAGGGCCCCGAAATTTGGGGAGAACGTGTACATCAAGGCGGAAAACCTGCAGCTGACCGGGGCCTTCAAGCTCCGGGGCGCCTACAACAAGATCCGCAGCCTGACGCCGGAGGAGGCGGCCCGGGGCGTCATCGCCTGCTCTGCGGGGAACCACGCCCAGGGCATTGCCCTGTCCGCATCCCGGCTGGGGATCAAGGCGGTGATCTGCATGCCCGCCGGGGCGCCCATCAGCAAGGTGGAGGCCACCCGTGGCTACGGCGCAGAGGTGGTGCTGGTGCCTGGCGTCTATGACGACGCGGCGGCGGAGGCGGAGCGGCTGACAAAGGAGCAGGGCTACACCTTCGCCCACCCTTTCAACGACCCGCTGGTGATCGCCGGCCAGGGCACCATCGGCCTGGAGATCCTGGAGCAGCTGCCGGACGTGGAGCAGATCGTGGTGCCCATCGGGGGCGGCGGCCTCATCGGCGGCATCGCCTTTGCGGTGAAGCAGCTGAAGCCGGACTGCCGGATCGTGGGCGTTCAGGCGGCGGGCGCGGCGTCCATGTACCTGTCCCGCCACGCCGGGGGCCCCACGGAGCTGCGGAGCGTGTCCACCATTGCGGACGGCATCGCGGTGAAGAAGCCGGGTGATCTGACCTTTGCCCTGTGCCAGCAGTATGTGGATGAGGTGGTCACTGTCAGCGAGGACGAGATCGCCTCCGCCATCCTGGCGCTGATGGAGGGGCAGAAGACCGTGGCGGAGGGCGCCGGCGCCGTGCCGGTGGCGGCGGTGATGTTCGGCAAGGTGGACACGTCGGAGAAGAAAACCGTGTGCGTGGTCTCCGGCGGCAATGTGGACGTGACCACGCTGTCCCGGATCATCACCAAGGGCCTGTCCAAGGCTGGGCGGATCGCAGAGATCAGCACGAAGGTGGCGGATAAGCCCGGCAGCCTGCTGCAGCTTTTGAAGGTGGTGGCGGACAGCGGCGCCAACATCCTCAGCATCAACCATGCCCGGGAGGATCAGCATTCCGACGTGGGAGCCTGCATGGTCTCCATGGTGCTGGAGACCCGGGACGCCGCCCATGTGGAGCAGATCCGACGGGAGCTGACGGCCATGGGCTATGAGCTGGAAAAGGAGTAAAAAGGCGGGCATCCAAAGGATGCCCGCTTTTTTTTCCTCAATTCCCGGTCTCCAGAGAGATCTGATTGAACATGGTCAGGATATCGTCCATAGAGGTGGCCCGCTTTTCCGCTCCGGCCCGGTCCAGCACCACCCGGCCCCGGTTCATCATCAGGATCCGGTCTCCGTACTCCACCGCGTAGCGGAGGTTGTGGGTGACCATCATGGCCGTCAAATGCTTTTCACGGATGACTCTGTCCGTCAGGGCCATGATGACCTCAGCGGTCTTGGGGTCCAGGGCCGCCGTGTGCTCGTCCAGAATCAGGAATTTCAGGGGCGTCATGGTGGCCATCAGCAGCGCCACCGCCTGCCGCTGGCCGCCGGAGAGAGCCCCCATCCGCACATCCAGCTTATCCTCCAGTCCCAGGCCCAGGGAGGCCAGCTGCTGGCGATAGAAGTCGATACGCTTTTTATTGACGCCCCGGCCCAGGCCGTAGGACCCGCCCTTGTTATCCGCCAGGGACAGATTTTCCAGCATGGTGAGGTTGGGGCAGGTGCCGGCGGCGGGGTCCTGGTAGACCCGGCCCATGGTGGCGTACCGCTGGTAGTCCTTCAGCTTGGAGATGCTCCGGCTGCCCACCAGCACGTCGCCGCCCTCGATGGGGATAGAGCCGCAGATGATGTTCAGCAGGGAGGTCTTGCCGCTGCCATTGCTGCCCACGATGGCCACGAACTGGCCCTCCTCCACTGTCAGGGAGAAGTGCTCGAACAGCCGCTGCTCCGTCAGGGTGCCGGGGTTGTAGATCTTCGTGATGTCCCGTACTTCAAGCATGGATGATCGCCTCCCCCTTCCGGCCGGACAGCACCAGCACCAGCAGGAACAGTGCAGCCGTAATCAGCTTCATCATATTGGTGGGCAGTCCCAGGCTCATGGCTACCTGGATGCACAGCTTGTAGAGCACACTGCCCAGCACTACCGCCGTGGTGCCCTGGGGAGAACCCAGGAAGCGGAGGGGCCCGGACTTCCGCAGTCCCCGGGCCAGCCGGGTGCCGGTGTAGAAGTGTATGATGGACACACCGATAATCACCGCCGCCAGGCCGTACACCAGCTGGCCGGTACCCATGGTGGCGGAGAAGCTGCGGGTTTCGTGGCAGACGATGCAGCCGCCGAAGGCCACCAGGGCGTTGGAGATCACCAGCCCCAGGATCTTTACTGTGCCTCGGTCCTTGGCCAGGGTGGTCACCAGGGTGGCGTTGTCGCCCACAGCCCGCAGCAGCAGGCCGGACTTCGTGTGGAAATAGGCGTCCAGCAGCAGCTTGATGACGATGACCAGCGCCAGGGACACAATCAGCTTCCGCCCGGAGAGGGAGAGATCCCCAAACAGGGCCATCACCGGGGCAGAGGTGAAGATGGTGTCCGTACCCCGGTCGATGGTCAGGTTGGACCCGGCGATCTGCAGGTTCACAGAGAACAGGGCGGTCATGGTGATGATGCCCGCCAGCAGGTTCCGCACCTTCAGCTTCACGTGGACCAGACCGGTGAAAAGTCCCGCCAGACCGCCCACTATCAGGGAGGCGGGCAGGGTCAGCCAGGGATCGACGCCCTTGGTCATCAGCACCGCCGTGACAGCGGCCCCCAGGGGAAACGTGCCATCCACCCCCAGATCCGGAAAGTCCAGAATGGAATAGGTGATATACACGCCGTAGGAGATCAGGGCGTAGATCAGCCCCTGGATCAGAGTGCTGGTCAGCAGTTCCATCACATCCATGAGATGAGAAGCCTCCTTGTGAAAAGATCAGATCACGGTGCTGCAGAGGGTGCCGATGCCCTCGATGGCGCATTCCACCGTGTCGCCGGACTGGAGGAATCTGGGCGGATCGAAGCCCATGCCCACTCCCGCCGGGGTGCCGGTGGCGATGATGGTGCCCGGCAGCAGCGTCATTCCCCCGGTCAGCTCCTCCAGGATCTGCCCGATGGAGGTAATCAGCAGAGCGGTATTGGACTTCTGCCGCAGCTCGCCGTTGACCCGGCTGGTGATCTCCAGCGCCGGGGGATAGGCGATCTCGTCGGCGGTGACCAGTACGGGGCCCATGGGCGTGAAGCCGTCCAGACTCTTGCCGAAATACCACTGCTTATGGCCCGTCTGCAGGTCCCGGGCGGATACGTCGTTGAGGACGGTGTAGCCGAAGATGCAGTCTGCCGCATCGGCGGCTTTCACGTCCCGGGCGGCTTTGCCCAGCACCACCGCCAGCTCCGCCTCATAGTCCAGCCGGTCCGTAAGGCCCGCGTGACGGGGGATGACGCCGTCGGGCTTCCCGGCCTCGCTGACCCGCTTGGAGAAGTAGACCGCCGCTGTACTGCTCTTGGTGAAGGCATCGGCGCTGTACCGGGCGGATTCCTCCGCGTGGTCCCGGTAGTTCATGCCCAGGCAGACCACATCCTGCCGGGGGCGGGGGATGGGAGCCAGCAGCTCCACATCTGACAGCGGGACCGCACCGCCCCGCTCTGCCGCCGCGGCGGCAGAGCGAAGGTCGGCAAGGGTCATGGTTTCGATCAAGGTGTTCATATCGGCGGCGGGGAGGGGCAGCACGCCCTTTCCATCGGCGGTGAGGGCGCCCACATGCTCGGCGCCGCTGAGACGATAGGTGACAAGCTTCATGAAGAGTTCTCCTTGGTAATGGATGTTACAGATGTTATTCCGCGCACTCCTGGGCCTCCTGGGCGATGTCGTCGGGAATGGTGATGCCCAGCTCGGCCGCCGCGTCGGAGTTGATATACAGGCCATAGTTTTCGATGGTCTCGTAGGGCAGGTCTTCACAGGCGGCCTCGCCGGTGAGGACTTTGGCGGCCATCAGGCCGGTCTGGATGCCCAGCTGGATGTAGTCCAGGCCCGCGCCGCCCACGCAGCCCAGCTTTACCTGCTCCACCTCGGAACCGTAGACAGGGATACCCGCCTCGTCCGTCTTCTCCAGAATGGCGCCCAGCACGCCCACCACATTGTTGTCCGTCAGGTTGGACAGGCAGTCCACCCCATGGGACAGCAAGGTATCCACCGCCTGGGTGACCTCTGCCTGGGAGGTGACGCCCACCGCGTCAATGGTGAAGCCGTAGTCCGTTGCCAGCTCCTCATAGACGCTGATGGAGTAGACGGAGTTGGCCTCGCTGGTGGTGTAGACGATGCCGATGGTGTCGGCATCCGGCTGCAGGGCCCGGATCAGCTGGAGCTGGCCCTCCACCGGCAGGGCATCGGAAGTGCCGGTGATGTTGCCCGCGTCCAGGTGGGCGCCCACCGGGTCGGTGATGGCGGTGAAGATCACGGGGATGTCCTTGTCCTCCGCGGCATTGAAGCAGGCGATGGCGGAGTTGGTGGCGATGCCCACCATCAGGTCCGCGTCCTCGGCGGAAAACATCTGGCCGATTTGGGTAGCCTGGTTGTCGTCGAAGTTGGCGTTCTGGTAGTCCACCTCAAAGTCCGTGCCCTCCACCAGACCGGCCTGCTCCAGGCCCTGGAGGAAACCCTCCCGGCAGTTGTCCAGGGAGCCGTGCTGGCCGTACTGGCTGATGCCGATGACGGGCACGTTGCCGTCGGCCTTGGCGGCGGTGTCGCCATCGGTGCTGTCGGTGGTGGCGGTGTTGCCGCCGCAGGCGGCCAGGCCCAGGACCATGGTCAGGGAGAGGGCTCCGCAGAGCAGTTTTTTCAGGTTTTTCATGTCAAGTCGCTCCTTCATAACATTTGGTAAAAATAGAATGATGTGTGCGATGGTGGGGAGGGTCTTTCTGCCAAGGGTCCGGGGGCAACAAAAAAAGCCCTGTTCCATCCGTTGTTTCCAACGACATGGGACAAGACTAACTTCCTGCGGTACCACCCAAATTGACGCATTGCGCCCGCTCCGTTCGCGTACCATCATACGCGCCGCCCTGGTAACGGGTGCGGTCCCAGATCGGAAGAGCGTCGTGTAGGGAAAGAGTGTAGATCTCGGTGGTCGCC
>ENA-USUG01007536-USUG01007536.1-human-gut-metagenome-genome-assembly--contig:-NODE-7536-length-10502-cov-75.251990_pt1 | contig 10502 bp, 7 predicted proteins | sample MGYA00250059_ERZ773394 | MGnify/ENA primary metagenome ERZ773394 (study PRJEB29103, sample SAMN06111957) | human gut metagenome | biome: human gut; feature: ankylosing spondylitis patient; material... | reverse complement strand
GCTCGTCTGCTGAGCGAGGACACCACCTGCTTCGCTTTCCTGGCAGGCCACGAGTCCTTTGCTGCTGCTGAGGGTGCTATCGGCATCGCCCGCACCGCAAACAAGGTCCGCAAGACCCCCCTGCGCGTCATCCTGAACGGCCTGGGCAAGGACGCAGCTTACATCATTTCCCGTATCAACGGCTTCACCTATGTGCAGACCGAGTACGATATCCCCACCCAGACCCTGACTGTGGTCAAGGAGATCCCCTTCTCCGAGGGTGAGCGCGCAGCCGTTAAGTGCTACGGCGCTAACGACGTTATGGAAGGCGTTGCCATCATGAAGAAGGAGGACGTGCAGTGCTCCATCACCGGCAACTCCACCAACCCCGTCCGCTTCCAGCATCTGGTTGCCGGCACCTACAAGAAGTGGGCTATCGAGAACGGCAAGAAGTACTTCTCCGTTGCTTCCGGCGGCGGCACCGGCCGTACCCTGCACCCCGATAACGTGGCTGCAGGCCCCGCAAGCTACGGCCTGACCGACTCTCTGGGCCGCGTGCACGGTGATGCTCAGTTCGCAGGCTCCTCTTCTGTGCCCGCACACGTTGAGATGATGGGTCTGATCGGCATGGGCAACAACCCCATGGTCGGCGCTACCGTTGCCTGCGCTGTTGCTGCAGCTCAGGCCAACGCCTAAGTCTTTCCTAAGTTTCAGCGAGGGGGAGCTGCTTTCCGAATGAGCAGCTCCCCTTTTTTTGCTGATAGATATCCGAACACAAGCAACCCAAAATAAGAAGGATGAAACAATGAAAAAGAATCAGATCCGCAAGAGCGTGGCTGCGCTGGCCATGGCGGCTGTTGTGAGCGTCAGCCTGCTGGGCTACGGCTGCGGCAGCAAGCCTGCCTCCTCCACCGCAGGCGTGTCCGGCGAGTTCACCGGTACAGCCAAGGGTATGGGCGGCGATGTTACCGTCACGCTGACTTTGACCGACGGCAAGATCACCGGCTGTACTGCCGAGGGCAAGGACGAGACCCCCGGTATCGGCACCATGGCTCTGGAGCAGCTGCCCGGCGCGATTGCCGAGAGCGGCAGCATTGCCGTGGACGGCGTGGCCACTGCAACCATCACCTCCGACGCCATCAAGGAGGCTGCCGCTGCCGCTCTGGCCGCAGCCGGCCTGAACGCTGATGACTACAAGACCGAGGTCAAGGCCGATACGACCAAGGCCGAGGACTCTACCATTGATGCAGACATTGCCATCGTGGGTGCAGGCGGTGCAGGTATGACTGCTGCCATCACGGCTGCTGCTGAGGGCAAGAGCGTGGTCATTCTGGAAAGCCAGCCCATGGTGGGCGGCAACTCCGTGCGCGCTACCGGCGGCATGAACGCCGGCAAGACCGTGTATCAGGATGAGAACGAGTTCGGCGAGTCCGCAGGCGTGGAAAAGACCCTGAAGACCGCTGCTGAAAAGTATGCCGACAACGCTACCATCACCGCTCTGGCAAAGACTGTCTCTGAGCAGTGGGCTGCTTATCAGGCAGACCCCAAGGGCTACTTCGACTCTGTGGAGCTGATGGAGCTGGACACCATGATCGGCGGCAAGGGCATCAACGACCCCGCTCTGGTGGAGACTCTGTGCTCCAACAGCGCTGACGCCATCGACTGGCTGGACGAGCACGGCATCACCCTGCACAGCGTTTCCAGCTTCGGCGGCGCATCCGTCAAGCGTATCCATCGCCCCGTGGATGCTGAGGGCAAGACCCTTTCTGTGGGCTCCTACATGATCCCCCTGCTGCAGGAGAACTGCGACAAGGCCGGCGTGCAGACCCTGCTGAACACCACTGCTACCGAGCTGCTGACCGATGCAAACGGCGCTGTTGTGGGCGTGAAGGCTACCGGTTCCACCGGCGAGACCATCACCGTGAATGCCAAGGCTGTGGTGCTGACCACCGGCGGCTTCGGCGCAAATCTGGACATGGTCACCGAGTACAAGCCCGAGCTGAAGGGCTTTATGACCACCAACGCCGCAGGCGCACAGGGTCAGGGCATTGAGATGGCTACCGCTGTGGGCGCTGACACTGTGGACATGGATCAGATCCAGATCCACCCCACCGTGGAGGCTAACACCGCTGCCCTGATCACCGAGGGTCTGCGCGGCGACGGCGCTGTGCTGATCAACGCCGAGGGCAAGCGCTTCATCGATGAAGTGGGCACCCGTGACGTGGTTTCCGCTGCCGAGATCGCTCAGACCGGCAGCTACAGCTGGCTGGTGGTGGATCAGGCTATGGTCGATGCCTCCAGCGTCATTCAGGGCTACATCAAGAAGGGCTACACCGTGACCGGCCAGACCTACGAGGAACTGGCAAAGGCTATGGGCGTGGACGAGGCTGCTTTTGCCGAGACCATGAAGACCTGGAACGGCTACGTTGAGGCCAAGAACGACCCCGACTTTGGCCGTACCAGCTTTGCAAAGGCTCTGGATACCGCTCCCTACTATGCTATCAAGGTCACCGCAGGTGTGCACCACACCATGGGCGGCCTGAAGATCAACACCAACACCGAGGTGCTGAAGGCTGACGGCTCTGTGATCCCCGGCCTGTTCGCAGCAGGTGAGGTGACCGGCGGCGTGCACGGTGCAAACCGTCTGGGCGGCAACGCTGTGGCCGACTTTACCGTCTTTGGCCGCATTGCCGGTGCAGCTGCCAGCAAGTACGCTGCATGAGCATAAAGCCAAAAAACTCTGACACCGCCGCCCCCAAGGGCAGCGCGTGGAAGAAAAATGTGATCTTTGCACTGGTGGTGCTGGCACTGGCCGCAGGTATTTTTCTTGCGGTGCGGGCGCAGCACCCCGCCAAGGGCAGCGGCTTACAGGCCGTTGTGGATTTCGGTGACGGCGTTACCGAGACCTTGCCACTTGCGCAGGATCATGATTACCTGTACGAGGTAGGGGACTACATCGTGCACTTGCAGGTAAAGGATGGTGCCATCGCGTTTTTGGACAGCCAGTGCCCGGACCATGTCTGTGAGCAATTCGGCTGGCTGGACAAGGACGGCGCATGGGCCGCCTGTGTGCCCGCAGGGGTGTATGTGGTGGTAGAGCCCACCGCAGACGCAGAGTAAAAAAGAATAAATCAGCCGGGCCTTCGGGTCCGGCTGATTTTCTTTTTGAGGAAAAAACGGCAAAAGAACCCTCTCAGGCATCGCTGTGCGATGCCAGCTCCCCCGAAGGGGGAGCTTTTTAGCGTGAGACGATAGTTGCAGAGAATCTCCCCCATCTGAGATTCTGAAAAGCCTGCGGGCTTTTCAGAATCCTTTTTCACAGGAAGGAGAGCAGAGAAGAGGCAGTTTGAATCGTATTATATAAAGATATGCAACTGCTCAGCGGCGCACAAAGAAAGCCATTCTTTGTTAAAAAAGTCTGAAACTTTGTGGAAATGCCGTGAAACGAAAATTGGACGCTTGTTTATCGGGGCAAAATGCGATACACTACAAATAAGAGTTTCTGACGGGTGCTTTTGCAAAAAGCACCTTGTCATAAAAGAACCTAGGAGGAACGGCAAGAATGATCTGGAACAAGTCTAAACAGCCCGCTGACCCGCAGCAGGACGCAGCGGCTGCACCCAAAAAAGGCGGTGCGGCAGCCTTTGCCCAAAAGAACTGGAAGTGGCTGGTGCCGGTAGCTATTGTGGTGCTGGCAGGCGGCTGGTGGCTGCTGAAGCCCAAGAGCGCAAAGCCCGCAAACGTGGATACTTCCTATACGGAAGTCATGCCCGAGACCCGGGATGTTTCCAACACGCTCAGCGTCACCGGCACGTTGAATCCCGCCAATACTTACAGCGTCAAATCGCTGGTGCCCGGCAAGGTGCTGACCGGCAGCTTTGAAGAGGGCGATATCGTGGAAGAGGGCACTGTGCTGTACACGGTGGATTCCTCCGACGCTACCACCAAGGTGGAGCAGGCAGCCATCACCCTGCAGCAGGCGCAGCGCAGCTACGATAAGACCGTAGACCGCCAGTATGTCCGTGCTGAGGTGGCGGGCGTCGTCAGCAGCCTGAAGGTGAACAAGGGCGATGAGGTAAAGAGCGGTCAGGAGGTGGCCGTGGTGCGGGACAGCTCCAAGATGAATCTGGTGCTGGAGTTCCCGGCTGCGGATGCTGCCAACTTCTCGGTAGGGCAGACCGCTGAGGTCACGCTGGACGGCACCTTTGAGGTGCTGCCCGGCACCATTACCGCCGTGACCGGCACCGATGCCCTGAGCACCGGCAACCTGCTTACCCGCACTGTGACCCTCTCGGTGTCCAACGCGGGCGGTCTGACCACGGCACAGGCTGCAACGGCTGCTATCAACGGGGTCAGCTGCATTGCAGCGGCAAACCTCCAGTATCAGGCCGAGCGCACCCTGACTGCGCTGACTTCCGGCACCGTGACCGCCATCAATGTGCGGGAGGGCGGCAACGTGAACAAGGACGACATCATCCTGACCCTCAGCGGTGAGGAACTGACCGAGTCCATCCAGTCTGCCTCCGAGACCCTGCGCGGTGCGGAACTGTCCATGCAGAATATGCAGGACACCATGGATAACTACACCATCACCTCGCCCATCAGCGGCACCATCATCGAGAAAAATGCCAAGGTGGGCGATGCCCTGAGCACCGGCAGCGACCTGTGCACCATCTACGACCTGAGCTATCTGGAAATGACTATCAAAGTGGACGAGCTGCAGGTCAGCAGCCTGAAGGTGGGGCAGTCCGTACAGGTGACTGCAGACGCCGTGAAGGATAAGACCTACGAGGGGCTGGTCACCCGTGTGTCCATGAAGGGTGATACCAGCGGCGGTACCACCACCTACCCGGTGACCGTGCGCATTGACGAGACCGATGGTCTGCGCCCGGGTATGAACGCCAACGCCGAGATCGTGGTGGCACAGGCCAAAAATGCGCTCACCGTGCCCAACGCCGCTATCGTGCGCGGCGGCTATGTGCTGGTGCGGCAGGACTCGCCCAGCGCCGTGAACGCCGATGCTTCCATGAGCGCACCGGAGGGCTATGTGTATGTCCAGGTCAAGACCGGTGTCAGCGACGACAACTATACGCAGGTGACCAGCGGCCTGTCCGAGAGCGATACCATCGCCTACGACCCCAGCTCTGTGAGCAGCGACAGCTACTATGACGACGGCGGCTACGACTACTCCGACGGTGAAGTGATCGGCGGTACCGAAAACGCCGCAGACCCTGCCGAAGGCGGCGAGGAAATGCTGCCGGAGGAGACCGAAAACGCCGAAGAGCCCGCAGCGGACGCTGAAGAGCCGGCAGAAGGCATTGACCCCGCTGAGACCGGTGCAGTTGTGGTGAATTGACGCAGGAGGGATGAATGAGCGCTCTGATCGAGTTTGATGCGGTGTGCAAGTATTACCAGATGGGCGATACCACGGTAAAGGCTGCCGACCACATCACCATGAAAATCGAAAAAGGCGAGTTCGTGGCCATCGTGGGCCAGTCCGGTTCGGGCAAATCCACCTGCATGAACATCATCGGCTGTCTGGATGTGCCCACCCACGGCACCTACCGGCTCAACGGCCGGGATGTGGGTAAGATGAACCGCAACGAGCTGGCCGCCATCCGCAACGAGATGCTGGGCTTTATCTTCCAGCAGTACAATCTGCTGCCCAAGCTGAACCTGATGGAAAACGTGGAGGTGCCGCTGGTGTATGCGGGCATCTCACGCGCCGACCGCCATGTCCGCGCCCGGGAGGTGCTGGAGCAGGTGGGGCTTGGCGACAAGCTGAAAAACCGCCCTAACCAGCTTTCCGGCGGTCAGCAGCAGCGTGTGTCCATTGCGCGGGCACTGGTACGCAACCCGCCGGTCATTCTGGCGGACGAGCCCACCGGCGCGCTGGACTCCCATACCGGCCGCGAGGTGCTGGGGCTTTTGCAGCAGCTGCACAAGCAGGGACACACCGTAGTGCTGATCACCCACGACAACTCCATTGCCGTGCAGGCCGACCGCATCATCCGGCTGGAGGACGGTCAGGTGGTGTATGACGGCGACTCCCACGCACCGGAGGCCATGGTGCAGCCCACCCTGCTGCCCGAAACGCCGGAAAAGGAGGAACAGGCATGATCTTTGAAACCTTCCGGCAGGCCATCCAGAACGTGTGGAGCAACAAGCTGCGCACCTTTCTGACCATGCTGGGCATCATCATCGGCGTGATGGCGGTCATCGTCATCGTGGGTCTGGGCAACGGTATGACCAAAAGTATGCGGGACAGCTTTTCCGCACTGGGCACCAACACCCTCAGCATTCAGGTGTGGGGCTATGGCTCCCGCACCGTGCCGGTGGAGGAGATGTACGACATCTGCCAGCGGCATTCCAATCTGATCAAGGCGGTGTCGCCGCAGGTCAACTTCGGCGGCAACGCCAGCGGTACGCTGAAGATCGGTACTACCAGCTACCGCTGGTCCAACATAAGCGGTGTGGACGAAAACTTTACCGAAATGAAAAACTACCAGATCGTTCAGGGGCGCGGCCTGCAGTACATGGATATGCAGGACAATAAGCAGGTCTGCGTCATCGGCGATTACCTCAACCGCGTGGCCTTTGGCGGCAACGGCGTGGGACAGACCCTCAAGATCGGTGCCAACAAGTTCCGCGTTGTAGGCGTGCTGTCTGCCAAGGTCAGCGACCCTACCATGCAGCAGGGCAGCGACGATGACTGCGTTTACCTGCCCTACACCACCGTGATTCGGCTTTCCAGCCAAAGCATGGTGGACTGCTACACCGCCATGATGGCCGACGAAAGCCTTGCCAACGAGGCCAAGACCACCATGGAAGAGGAACTGATGTCGATCCTCAAGAGCGAGAACGGCTACTATGTGTACAGTGCCAGCGAGTGGCTGGAGGAAATGAACAAGATGATCAACATGGTCATCGTGATACTTACCGGCATCGCCAGCATCTCGCTGCTGGTGGGCGGCATCGGCATTATGAACATCATGCTGGTGTCGGTCACCGAGCGCACCCGCGAGATCGGCATCCGCAAGGCGCTGGGCGCAAAGGAACGCACCATTCTGGCGCAGTTCGTGGTGGAGGCAGCTACCACCTCTGCGCTGGGCGGCGTTTTAGGCATTGCGCTGGGCTATGTAATGTCCATGGTGGCGAACAGGGTGCTGCCCATGTTCATGACTGATACCACCGTTACGGTAAGCCCCTCCTTTAACTCCATCGTGGTGGCCTTTGGCATCTCGGTGGGCATCGGCGTGCTGTTCGGTTATCTGCCGGCACGGCGCGCAGCCCGGCTGAACCCCATTGAAGCATTGCGCTACGATTGAGCGCGGCGGCGTGATAAACAAAGAACAAGAGGTACGACCAATGAAAAAACGGATTCTCGCATTTCTGCTGGCGGTCAGCATTGCGGTGTCGGTGCTGGTGCTGCCGGTCTCGGCGGCCAGCATCAACAATACGGCTCTGCAGACGGCTATCACTCTGGGCGCTGTGCCCACCGGTCAGGAGCTTGGCGCCAACGTTACCCGCGGTGCCTTTGCCAAAATGCTGGTGTCCTTTTCCACCTACCGGGAGAGTGTGGACGCGCAGGGAACTGTGGGCACATTGTACCGGGATGTGCCCGGCAACTCCCAGTGGGCACCCTACATCCGCATTGCGGTGCAGCAGGGCTGGATGAACGGCTACACCGACGGCTCCTTCCGCCCGGACAACACCGTCACGCTGGAGGAAGCCTGTGCAGCGGTGCTGAAGCTGCTGAGCTATAAGACCACCGACCTGACCGGCTCCTTCCCGCAGGCACAGCTGAACAAGGCGCAGCAGATCGGTCTGCGGGATCAGCTGACCTGCACGCAGGGTCAGGCTATGACCTACGAGCAGTGCACCCTGCTGTTGTACAACGCCCTGCGCGCCAACACCGCAAGCGGCAGCGCCTACGGCAGCTCGCTGGGCTTTACGGTGTCCAACGGTCAGGTGGATACCTCCTCGGTGCTGCTCAAGAGCCGCAAGGGTCCCTTTGTGGCGGAGGAGGGCACCCAGCTGCCCTTTACGCCGGTGAGCGTCTACCGCAACGATAAGACCTCCGCTTCGGCAGAGCTGAACAAGTACGATGTGTACTATTACAGCGAAAGCCTGCAGACGGTGTGGATCTACACCCGCCGCGCCGCAGGCCGCATTACCGCGGTATCGCCCAGCGCCAGCGCACCTACGGCACTGACTGTGGCGGGCAGCACCTACAGTCTGGGCAGCGCTGCGGTGGCGTCCAAGATCTCCACCCTGAACGGCGGCGGCGTGGGCGAAGTGGTCACCCTGCTGCTGGGCATGGACAACGAGGTAGCCGATGTGATCACCGGCGAGGAAGCCGACAGCGTGTTCTACGGCGTGGTGCAGACCGCCAACCGCAGTCTTGTAGAGGATAACGGCGCAGACGTGCTGCAAAAGATCTCGGTGATGTGCACCGATGGCATCATCCGCACTGTGAACATCGACAAAAGCCTGAACTATCCCACCGGCTGGCTGGTAGAGATCAGCGTGACCCCCGAGGGAGAGCAGGTGACCGCCATCGAGTCCAAATCGGTCAGCGGTACCATCAACGAAACCGCCACCGCGCTGGGGGACTATGCTCTGGCCGATGACGTACAAATTCTGGATACGACATCGGAGGGGTTGGCTGGGACGGTTCGTCCCAGCCGAATAGCGGGGACAAAGCTGAACGCCCTGACCGTGCGCTACTATACGCTGAATGAGCAGGGACAGATCGACCGCCTGATCCTGAACGATGTCACCGGCGACCTGTGGAAATACGGCGTGCTGGACGATGTGAAGAATCTGGCCGTCAACGCCAGCTCCATTCTGGGCACCCTGACCGGCAGCGGCTCCTCCGGTTCGGGGAGCAGTTCCTCCGGGAACAGCTCTTCCAGCTCCGGCAGCACCGGCAGTACCACCAACACCACGACGGTGACGGATGATCTGCGCAGTGTGCTGGTGCCCACCACCAGCGAGATCTTGTGGGGCGTCATTGACGGCTCGCTGCTGAGCACGGTCTGGAACCGCATCACCAGCAGCTCCGGTTCGCTGCTGAGCATCGGTCTCAAGCAGCTGGCCGATATCACTGGTCAGCCCATGAGCACCATCCTCAACTTTGTGGGCGGCGGCGCTACTTATATCTGCTACATCAACGGCAGTCAGGCCAGCTTTTCCACCTCCGTCAAGTATCCGGTGCTGGCGGGCGGTCTGGCAGTGCGGCAGAACGTGAACGGCACGGTAAAGGCCATAATCCAGCTGATGCCCATGAAGATCGACAAGGTGGGCGCAGCATCGGTGATGAGCAACGGCATCCGCTACGAGACGGCTGACGATATGCAGGTGTACCTGTGGTACAAGGGTCAGTATTATGCCACCAAGCTTTCCGAGGTGAACTCCGAGGGCTACTACCTGACCGGCTGGTACGATAACTTTGGCTGCGCAGCAGGCAAGCGCGTGCGGGTGATCGTGGCAGTCAAAAGGGACTGATGGACTACTATGACCCCCGGCGCAGGGCGCTGCGGGCGGTACGGCAGCTGCTCTACCCGCGTGAGTGCCCCTTCTGCGGCCGGGTGCTGGGAGATGTACGGGATTGCCCGGACTGTGCAGAGCAGCTGGAAGCGCTGCGCCGCAAGCCGGGTATCCGGCTGGACCCGGCGCAGCACTATATCAGCAATCTGGCCGGTGCAGCTGCGCCCTACCGCTACAGCGGCTGTGTGCGGCGCGGCATCCTGAGCACAAAGTATCAGGGCAAGCCGTGGCGGGCTGTGGAGATGGGCAACCGTCTGGTGCAGCTGGCCTTTGGCGGAGAACTGACCGTACAGTACGGCGAGCTGCTCCCGCAGCCGGTGCCATGGGCAGCCATCGGGTACGACCTGATCGTACCGGTGCCGGCCTCCGGTAAAAGGCGCGGCTACAATGTGCCGGAACTGATGGCGCTGCCGCTGGCCAAGGCTATGGAGGTGCCGTTGGCACCGCAGGCACTGGAGCGCACCCGCGCCAAACGGCATCAGGCCGGTCTGCCGCTGGAACAGCGCATAGCCAACGTGGCAGGTGCTTTCCGGGCGGCACAGCCGCAGCAGCTGGAGGGCAAGCGCATCCTGTTGGTGGATGACGTCATCACCACCGGCACAACAGCTGCCGCCTGCACGCAGGCACTGCTTCACGCCGGGGCAGACAGCGTATTCGCGCTGGCCTTTGCCACGGTGGAGTTTGGCGCACCGCCGGACGACACCACCCCCATCCATGAGGACGATGAGGAAGATGTGTATCGCGATTTTTGAAAATAACGCTCTTTCGCGCATCCTTTTGGCGGGCAAAAGCCGGGACAGTAAAATGTAAAAACTGCATCAGAAATTTGGAAAAAGCGCTTGACAAAACGGGAAAAGTCGGGTATACTAATCAAGCTGTGAGCGACAAAAGCAAACAGATATCCGGGTGTAGCGCAGTTTTGGTAGCGCGCTTGAATGGGGTTCAAGAGGCCGTGAGTTCGATTCTCGCCA
>ENA-USUG01007530-USUG01007530.1-human-gut-metagenome-genome-assembly--contig:-NODE-7530-length-10521-cov-46.163347_pt1 | contig 10521 bp, 9 predicted proteins | sample MGYA00250059_ERZ773394 | MGnify/ENA primary metagenome ERZ773394 (study PRJEB29103, sample SAMN06111957) | human gut metagenome | biome: human gut; feature: ankylosing spondylitis patient; material... | reverse complement strand
ACAGCATCCTGAACTTATTGTAGCATTCCGCTGGAGAGCGGTCTATAAATACTACTATTTTATTATACGAGGTGATGGCAGTGCAGGAAGAAATCGAACAGAAATCATTCAACCTGATGATCTCGACCACGAAATTGTCTGCCCGGACTGTCCTGCGGGCGATAAAAGCAGCGCTTCGGCTGTACCAGTCTAAGGCATCCCAAGGCAAGCAGAGCGTCCGCACTCTTCTGCGGCAAAACCGGGGCGTATCCAGCGTGGAGATCAGCAAGACCGGCATCCGTGGTCTGGAACGCTACGCCAAAAAGTACGGCATCGACTATGCTATCCGCAAGGACACCTCCGAAGTGCCGCCCCGGTATCTGGTTTTTTTCAAAGCCCCGGACGCAGAAGCATTTCAATCGGCCTTCAAGGAATACTCGGCATCTTTGCTGAACAAGGACAAACGCCCCTCGGTGCTGGCACAATTGCACGAACTGGTGCAGGCAGCGGCAGAACTCCCCGGCAAAGTCCGGCACAAGGAACAGGAGCGTGGACTGTGACCACAAAAAAGCTGACAAAGCTGATGGCACTCTATCTGCCTTATCTTCTGCTGGGGCTGGTGGCAACCAACTTTGGCGAAGCATGGCGGCTTGCGGAGGGCAAGGAACTGGGCGATAAGATCATGTCCATGATGGGCACTATCCCGGTGGCATTTGCGAACCCTCTGCCCAGCCTGCATCCGCTTGATTTGCTGGTAGGTCTGTGCTGCGGCGCAGGGCTACGGCTGGCGGTCTATTTGCGTGGCAAAAATGCCAAGAAGTACCGTCATGGCATGGAGTACGGCTCTGCCCGGTGGGGCAATGCGAAAGACATTGAACCATTCATGGCTCCCAAGTTTTCCGACAACATCATTTTAACCAAGACAGAGCGGTTAATGATGAGCAATCGTCCACCTGACCCCAAGAACGCCCGGAACAAAAACGTGCTGGTGGTCGGCGGCTCCGGCTCTGGTAAAACGAGATTTTGGCTGAAACCGAACCTCCTGCAATGCCATAGTTCCTATGTCGTAACCGATCCGAAAGGTACAATCGTGCTTGAATGTGGGCAGGCCATGCTGAAAAATGGTTATAAGGTAAAAGTTCTGAACACCATCAATTTCAAAAAGTCCATGCACTACAACCCCTTTGCCTATGTCCACAGCGAGAAGGACATTCTAAAACTGGTCACGACCCTGATGATCAACACCAAGGGCGAGGGGTCCGGCGGCGATCCATTTTGGGAGAAAAGCGAACGTCTTTTGCTCACTGCCCTGATCGCCTATCTGCATTATGAAGCCCCGGTGGAGGAACAAAACTTCGCTACTTTGCTGGAAATGCTGAACACCATGCAGGTACTGGAGGACGACGAGGAATACCAGAACCCTGTGGACTTGCTGTTTGAGGAACTGGCAAAAAAGAAGCCCAACAGCTTTGCCGGGCGGCAGTACAAACTTTACAAGCTGGCTGCCGGCAAGACCGCAAAACCCATCCTCATTTCCTGCGGTGCCAGATTAGCCCCCTTCGACATCCAAGAGTTGCGGGACCTTACCATGTACGATGAACTGCAACTGGACACGCTGGGAGATAAGAAAACAGCTCTGTTCCTCATCATGTCGGACACGGATTCCACCTTTAACTTCCTCATCAGCATGGTGTACACGCAGCTTTTCAATCTGCTTTGCGATAAAGCAGATGATGTGTACGGCGGCAAGCTGCCCATCCATGTACGCTGTCTGATCGACGAGTGCGCCAACATCGGGCAGATTCCCAATCTGGAAAAGCTGGTGGCGACCATCCGCAGCCGTGAGATCTCTGCCTGCCTTGTTTTGCAGGCGAGAAGCCAGTTGAAAGCCATCTACAAGGACAACGCAGATACCATTGTAGGCAACATGGACAGCCAGATATTTCTGGGCGGCTCCGAACCCACCACCCTGAAAGACCTGTCCGAAATGCTGGGCAAAGAAACGATTGATGCCTTCAACACCTCGGACACCCGTGGCAATAGCCCCAGTTACGGCACTACCTTCCAAAAGATGGGCCACGAATTGTTGAGCCGGGACGAGCTTGCAGTGCTGGACGGCGGCAAGTGCATCTTGCAGCTGCGCGGCGTCAGACCGTTTCTCTCGGACAAATACGACCTGACCCAGCACCCCAACTACAAGTTGACCTCGGACTATGACCCCAAAAACACCTTCGATATTGAAAAATATCTGAACCGAAAAGAAAAAATCCACCCCGGTGATGAGTTCATCGTGGTGGACGCTGATTCGCTCCCGTCTGCCTGACCCGGTAGGCGGTTTTATTTTACTCGGACCAGAGAGGTACACCAGCAAATCCACTTCTGCCGCAGTTCGTGGCTCAAAAATGTACGATTTCAGGTGTGTACGGACGGTCTACAATTTTTTCAAAATAAAGGAGAAACGATTATGGAATTCTTTAACTCTGCTATCGAAGTTCTTCAGACTCTGGTTGTCGCTCTGGGTGCCGGTCTCGGCGTTTGGGGTGCCATCAACCTGCTGGAAGGTTACGGTAACGACAATCCCGGCTCCAAGTCTCAGGGCATGAAGCAGCTCATGGCTGGCGGCGGCGTTGCTCTGGTGGGCATCACCCTGATTCCTCTGCTGTCCGGTCTTTTCGGCTAAGAGCCGCAGGCGGGTTTTCCCGCCTGTACATACGCAATCGCTCCATCTCTGCTGTGGATAACAGCCCTTATTATAATAGGAAGCGAATTGCAGACGAACATCCACCCATCAATGAAAGGCGGTGTCTTATGCAGTTTTTGACCCACATTATTTTTCTCCTGAACCTTCTCAAGACCCTCATCAACCACTTCAGCTAAGGACGGTGACTGAATGGAAACCGTTCTCAAAGCCATTGCCGACTGGATCAAAGGCATCCTGACGGCAGGCATTATGTCAAACCTTTCCGGGTTGTTCGATGATGTGAACACGCAGGTTGGAAACATCGCACAGCAGGTGGGCACTAAGCCCTCCAGCTTTGAACCGAGAGTGTTCGCCATGATCGAAGCCCTCTCCCGGAATGTGGTGCTGCCCATTGCAGGCGTGATTTTGACCTTCATTGCTTGCTATGAATTGATTCAAATGATTACTGAACACAACAATATGGCACAGTTTGAACCGGCACTCATCATGCGCTGGATTTTTAAGACTGCTATTTCGGTCTGGCTCATCAGCAATACTTTTGACATCGTGATGGCAGTATTCGACATTACCCAGAAGGTAGTGTCCGATTCCAGCGGCATCATTGCCGGAAATACCCGTGTCAACGACATTGGTTTGTCGATGCTGCAATCCAGCCTGATGCAGATGGACGTTGGCCCCCTGTTCGGGCTTTTCCTGCAATCCTTTTTCATCGGCATCACCATGCGGATATTGAGTATCGTAATTTTCGTTATCGTCTACGGAAGAATGATCGAAATTTACTGCATGGTGAGCCTTGCGCCCATCCCCATGGCGACCTTCGGCAACCACGAGCAGAGCCACATGGGGCAGAACTATCTGAAATGCCTGTTTGCGCTGGGTTTTCAGGGCTTTCTCATCCTCATCTGCGTGGCAATTTACACCGTGCTGATACAGTCGGTAGCGATTTCCGGGGATGCCATCAACTCCATTTGGAGCATTGTGGGCTACACCGTTCTGCTCTGTTTCAGCCTGTTCAAGACCAGCTCCGTGACGAAATCCGTTCTCGGAGCGCATTAAAGGAGGTGCTTTATTGGCTGCGTATATTTCCATCCCCCGTGACCTGACGAAGGTGAAATCGAAGGTCGCATTCAATCTGACCAAACGGCAGCTCGTCTGCTTTGGCACAGCGGCTCTCATTGGAGTGCCGCTGTTTTTTGTTCTCCGGGATTCCGGCGGCAACACTGCCGCCACCCTCGGCATGATGGCGGTGATGCTGCCGGCGTTCTTCCTTGGGATGTACGAGAAAAACGGTCAGCCCTTGGAAAAGCTGCTGTCGTACTATGTACAGTCCCGGTTTGTCCGCCCGAAAATTCGCCCCTACAAGACCAACAACTACTATGCGATTTTGATGAAGGGAGGCATGACCCATGATCCCGTTTTGGAAAAAGACCGGTAAGCACAGCAAGCCGCAGTCTGTGCAGAAGCGCAGGCAGAACGCAAAGGCTGCTGTGCCCCGGACCGCCCAGCAGTCCATCCCCATGCAGCGGATGTTCGAGGATGGCACCTGCCGGGTGAAGCCCAACTACTACACCCGTACCATCCAGTATCAGGACATCAATTATCAGCTTGCCCAGCAGGAGGATAAGACGGCGATTTTTGAGGAATGGTGCAGTTTTCTGAACTTCTTCGACAGCTCCATCAAATTTGAGCTGTCCTTCGTGAACATGGCAACCGACAGCACCGAGTTTGAGAAAAGCATCCGTATCCCGTACCAGCGAGATGGTTTCGATGATGTTCGTGCTGAGTACAGCCAGATGCTGCGCCAGCAGCTTGCCAAGGGCAATAATGGTCTGACCAAGACCAAATTCATCACCTTTGGTGTGGAGGGCGAAAGCATGGCACAGGTCAAGCCCCGGCTTGACCACATCCAGAACGATCTGCTGAACAACTTCCACCGGCTGGGGGTGCAGGCAAAGCCCCTGAATGGTGTCCAGCGGCTGAAACTCATGCACGATATGTTCAACATGGACGGTGCATCCAAGTTTCATTTTGACTGGAAAGACCTTGTGAAAAGCGGCCTTTCCGTGAAGGATGCCATTGCACCCACCGCCTTTGCCTTCAAGAACAGCCGCACCTTCCAGATGGGCGGCATCTTTTGCGCTGCCAGCTTTCTGAGCATCACGGCATCCGACATCAGCGACCAGCTTTTGAAGGATTTTCTGGACATGGATTCCAGCCAGATTGTCACCATGCACATCCAGTCCGTTGACCAGAACAAGGCCATTAAGACGGTCAAGCGCACCATCACCGAACTGGATCGCAGCAAGATCGAGGAACAGAAAAAGGCAATCCGCGCCGGGTATGATATTGACATCATTCCGTCGGATTTGGCAACCTACGGCAGAGATGCAAAAGCCCTGCTGAAGGAATTGCAGAGCCAGAACGAGCGGATGTTTTTGGTGACATTCCTTGTTTTGAACACCGGGCGCACGGAGCAGGAACTGGAAAACAACGTCTTTCAGGCAAGCTCCATCGCTCAGAAGCACAACTGCAACCTGTGCCGTCTGGATTTCCAGCAGGAACAGGGACTGATGAGCAGCCTGCCGCTGGCTGACTGCCAGATCGAAATTCAGCGCGGCCTGACCACCAGCAGCACGGCAATTTTTATCCCGTTTACCACGCAGGAACTTTACCAGTCCGGCAAAGAGAGCCTGTACTATGGGCTGAATGCTCTGTCCAACAACCTTATCATGGTGGATCGCAAAAAGCTGAAAAATCCGAACGGTCTGATTCTCGGCACTCCCGGCTCTGGCAAAAGTTTCTCGGCAAAGCGTGAGATTGCCAACGCCTTTCTGGTGACAGACGATGATATTATTATCAATGATCCCGAAGGCGAATACTCGCCGCTGGTGAACCGGCTGAAAGGTCAGGTCATCAAAATCAGCCCCAACAGCACCCAATTTGTCAACCCCATGGACATCAACGCCAACTACTCCGAGGAGGATAATCCGCTGTCCCTGAAAGCCGACTTTATTCTTTCTTTGTGTGAGCTGGTGGTGGGCGGCAAAGAGGGTCTGCTGCCGGTGGAGAAAACCGTCATTGACCGCTGTGTGCATCTGATTTACCGCAAGTATTTTGCCGACCCCTGCCCGGAGAATATGCCCATCCTTGAGGACTTGTACAATGCCCTGCTTCAGCAGGACGAAAAAGAAGCCCACCACGTTGCCACGGCTCTGGAGATCTACGTCAAAGGCTCCTTGAATCTGTTCAACCACCGCACCAACGTGAACGTCAATAACCGCATCGTCTGCTATGACATCAAGGAGCTGGGCAAGCAGATGAAAAAGCTGGGAATGCTCATTGTGCAGGATCAAGTGTGGGGGCGTGTCACGGCAAACCGCAGCAGCGGAAAGTCCACCCGGTATTATATGGATGAGATGCACCTTTTGCTGAAAGAGGAGCAGACCGCCGCCTATTCCGTGGAGATTTGGAAGCGTTTCCGCAAGTGGGGCGGCATCCCGACTGGGTTGACCCAGAACGTGAAAGACCTTCTTTCTTCCCGTGAAGTCGAGAATATTTTTGAGAACAGCGACATGATCATCATGCTGAATCAGGCAGCGGGAGACCGCCAGATTCTTGCAAAACAGCTCAACATCTCACCCCATCAGCTTTCCTATGTGACCCACTCCGGCGAGGGCGAGGGTCTGCTGTTTTTCGGCAACGTGATCCTGCCCTTTGTAGACCGTTTCCCCACCGATCTGGAACTCTACCGGATTATGACCACCAAGTTGGGTGAGATCTCGGAGGGCGCGCAGAAATGAGCAATCCGAAGCTGAACATCAAAGAGGAATCGTCCGCAAAAAAGACTCGTTCACCCCCGAAAAAATCCAAGGTGGAGCAGTCGGTGCCCAAAAAGAAGAAGCTGAAAACCGATGCGGATAAAGCTGCCGAAAAAGTCCAGCATCTGCGGTTTGGCAAGGCGGAACTGACCCCGGACAAACTGAGCCGTTTGAGCAAGGCGCAGAAGCGGGAGATGTACGCCGCCCATGCCGCCCGGTCTGCGGTGCACCGGGAGGTTGACCAGTACGAGGATGACAATGTGGGCACGCAGGCTCTGAGCGAGGGCGAAAAAGCGGCAGGAAATGTCCGGGATATTTCCAAAAGCCGCTATGCCCGCAAACTCAAGAAGAAAGCCAAAATGCAGGGCAAGAAAGGAGCCAAAACCGCAAAATCTTCTGCACAGAAGCCGACCTCGGCACAAGATGCAGGCGCGTCCGGCACCGGCGAGGGCGGCTCCAACTGGCTTTCACGCTGGAAACAGCGGCAAGAAATCCACAAAAGCTATTACGCCGCTGCCCGGTCGGGCACGGCGGCGCAGACCGCAGGCGGCAAAGCGGCATCCAACGGTGCATCTGCCGCCCGGTCCGGCGTGGAACAGGCGATAGAAAAGGGCAAAACTGCCGTCAGCACCGCCGTAAAGGGGCTGGTGAATGCCGCCAAGGGCAACGCACACGTTCTGGTGATCGTGGGCGTTTTTCTTTTGCTCATCCTCATGGTGATGTCCGGCTTTTCCTCCTGCGGCATCCTCTTTTCCGGCGGTACACAGGTATCCGGGCAGACCATGTACTCTGCCGAGGACCGGGACATCCGGGGCGCAGAACAGGACTACAAGAAGCTGGAAAAGGAACTGGACAAAAAGATCAAGCGCACCCCCACCGACCACCCCGGCTACAACGAGTATCAGTATCATCTGGATGCCATCGAGCATGACCCGTGGCAGCTCACCTCGTATCTGACTACCTTGTACGACGACTACACCCGGTCGGAGGTGCAGGGCAAATTGAAGGAGACCTTCAAAAAGCAGTACAAGCTGACCACATGGGTGGAGGTGCAGACCCGGTATATGACTGTGTGGGTCATGACTCCGGCAGGCATCCCGGTTCCCACGCAGGTTCCCTACGAGTACCGCATCTTCCACACCAAGCTGGTCAATCGTGGCTTGGAGGTGGTCATCCGGGAAGAATTGGATGCTGACCAATGGAAACGCTACGAGATCTTTCAGGATACGTTGGGTGGCAGACCTTATCTTTTTAATGGAGGCTTGCCGCCCGGTGGCTCGGATGGCTCCGACACACCGGGCATCGACTATACTGTTCCGGCAGAAGCCCTGACCGACAGCGAATTTGCCGCCATCTACAAGGAAGCCCAAAAGTATGTGGGTACGCCCTATGTGTGGGGTGGCTCCACCCCAGACACCGGGTTTGATTGCTCCGGCTACGTTTGCTGGGTCTACAACCAGAACGGCTACAATGTGGGGCGCACCACCGCCAACGGTCTGTGGAATAAGAGCCAGCACATCAGCGAGTCAGAAGCAAAGCCCGGTGATCTGGTCTTTTTCAAAGGCACTTACGACACTCCCGGCATGAGCCATACCGGGATTTATCTGGGCAACGGCATGATGGTCAGCGCCGGAGACCCCATCAAGTACGCAAACATTCACTCGTCCTACTGGGAGAAGCATCTCGCCGGGTTCGGACGGCTTTCAAAATGACTGGAGGAGTTTTATGAGCGAAAAATCGGATAAGCTGCGGGCGATGCTGGAAAAAGAAAAGGAGCGCCGCATCAAACTGAACAACCGTATCGAGATTTTGGAGCGGCGCATTCAGGAGGAAGATTCTGCCGAGGTCAACGAGATGGTGCGAACTGCAAAGGTCACGCCGGAACAGCTTGCTGCCCTGCTGCGGCAGTCTGCTAACACTACCCCGAACCCGGCTGCGTTGTCTGACGTGGGTGCAACTTTTGAGAAGGAGGTCGATGCAGATGAAGATTAAGAAACTGGGTGCGCTGCTGGTATCGGCGGCACTGTGCGCTGGCATGGCGGCTCCCGCCTTTGCCTTTGAGGGCGAAGCTGCCCCGGTGGAGCAGCCTGTTCTGCCGGAAGTCGTGGAGGAAGATGTTGTCACCGTCACGGACGAAATCTCTGGTGCCCTGACCCCGGAGGGCAACCTGACGCTGGTGGACGATTACCACACCAACTATTCCGATGGCAGCGGTCAGCAGTTCATTACGCTGGTCAGCAAGTCGGGCAATACGTTCTATCTGGTCATCGACCGCAACGCCAAGGGACAGCAGACTGTCCACTTTATGAACCTCGTGGATGAGAGTGACCTTCTGACTCTGATGGAGGAAGAAGATGCCGATGCCTATACCGCCGAAAAAGAAGCGGCAGCGCAGGCGGAACGGGACAGGCTGAAAACCGAGGAAGAAGCCAAGAAAGCTGCGGAAGAAGCGGCGGCATCCGGCGAGGAACAGCCCAAGGAAAACAAGGTCACAAAGTACGCAGGCGCATTTCTGGGCGTAGTTGCCCTGATTGCACTGGCTGCGGGCGGTGGTTTCTATTTCTATCGCCAGCAGATGCAGAAGAAAAAGGCAGAAAAAGAAGCCCTTGACCCCGATGCAAACTACACCGAGGACAAGGGCGATTTTGAGATCCCCACCGATGTGCCGGACGAGGACGAAACCCCGGACGAGCAGGACACCGAACCCATCTGATTTTAAGGCGGCGTTTTGCCGCCGTACATATTGCAATCAGAAACAGATTGGAGGGATTTTTATCGCAAAATTAGTCGTGGCGGAAAAGCCATCCGTCGCTATGTCCTATGCCAAAGTCCTCGGTGCCACCAACCGTCAGGATGGCTACCTTGAGGGCAACGGCTATCTGGTAAGCTGGTGCATTGGTCATCTGGTGGAACTTGCCCCGCCCAATGTCTACGATGAAAAGTTCATCAAGTGGAGCATTGCCGACCTGCCCATCCTGCCGCAGCAGTGGCAGTACCTCGTGTCTACGTCCACCAAAAAGCAGTTTGGCATTCTGCAAAAGCTGATGAACCGCCCAGATGTGGAGAGCGTGATCTGCGCTACGGACGCAGGGCGCGAGGGAGAACTGATCTTCCGCTTGGTGTACCAGCAAGCGGGATGCAAAAAGCCCTTTACCCGCCTGTGGCTGTCCAGCATGGAGGAAAACGCCATCCGGGAAGGATTCGCCCATCTCAAACCGTCAACTGAATACGATGCGCTGTACAACGCAGCACTCTGCCGGGAACGTGCCGACTGGATGGTCGGCATCAACGCTTCCCGGCTTTTTTCGTGCCTGTACGGTCAACCGCTGGCGGTGGGGCGTGTTATGACCCCGGTGCTTGCCATGACGGTGGTGCGGGAAGCTGCCATTGCCGCCTTTGTGCCGGAGAAATTCTACACGGTTGCCCTGACCCTTGCGGACGGCGGCACCGCACCCAGCAAGCGGTTTGCCCAGAAAGCGGATGCCGAACTGCTGCTTTCCAAATGCCGAAAGGAGGGGCGTGTCACGGTACAGAAGATGGAACGCAAGGAGAAATCCGAAAGCCCGCCGCAGCTCTATGACCTTACCGCATTGCAGCGGGATGCAAACCGTCTGTTGGGATTTACGGCACAGCAGACCTTGGATTATGCCCAAAGTCTTTACGAAAAACGGCTCATCACCTACCCCCGCACAGACAGCCGATTTTTGACGGAGGATATGGCGGCATCCCTTCCGGGACTGGTGACGGCCGCGGGCAAGGCGTTTGCCGTGGAGGAGCTGATTTCCATCCATGTGCAGCAGGTCATCAATGGCAGCAAAGTCACCGACCACCATGCACTGCTGCCCACGAAAAGCATGGCAAACGCAGACCTTGCTGCCCTCCCTGCCGGGGAGCGGAATATCCTGCGGTTGATTGCCGCACGGCTGCTCTGCGCTGTGGGTGAGCTGCACCGCTATGCAGAAACCACCTTGACCACCCTCTGCGCCGGGGAGGAATTTTCCGCAAAAGGCAAGGTGGTGCTGT
>ENA-USUG01007529-USUG01007529.1-human-gut-metagenome-genome-assembly--contig:-NODE-7529-length-10522-cov-3.655050_pt1 | contig 10522 bp, 7 predicted proteins | sample MGYA00250059_ERZ773394 | MGnify/ENA primary metagenome ERZ773394 (study PRJEB29103, sample SAMN06111957) | human gut metagenome | biome: human gut; feature: ankylosing spondylitis patient; material... | reverse complement strand
ACAACTGTTTTTCTTGAGCTCGTCTTTCAAAAAATCTCTGAACAGAAATATTCGGATCTGCTAACATAATCAAAACATGATTTTCATCTGAAATTTCATGTAAAATTTCAACCGAAATATTAGTATCTACAAATATTTTTTTCAGTATTGACAAATTAAATTTGTTGTGATACATTTTATTTTGTTAATTATGGTGTGACGACCGAACAAAAGAGCCGAGAACAGGGCTCTTTTTAAAAATACTGCGGTTAGTTAAGACAAACCACAAATGAGGAGTGATGTACGAAATATTTATTTTTTTTACAGGTAAGTTAGTTAAAACTAATCTAATAATCAACTAAAGCAGTGAGGTGATCAAGTGAACTTACGCAAAAAAATAATCGGAGCAATTGTAACTGTGTTGATTGTAATAATAAACATTGCTGTCTTTGCACAGACAGAGAAAAAACCGCAAACCACATTAGCGGTTGAACCAAAACGCACCGAAGCAGGGATAGAGTATAATTTATACTTAGAAAACACGAACTGTTTAAGTACGCTTTTCTTTGAGATGAATTTTGACGGTAAAAATGCCGGAAAAGCAACTCTTGAAAAAAACGAATGCTTTGACATATTGCATACAACTTGGAATACCGACAACAGGATTTCTGTAAAAGGATACCTCGGAAGAACCAGGAATAAAATGGGGTTTTCGTCAAACGAAAGAATTAAGGTTGCGAAAATCGTCATTCCAATTGATGTTTCCTCAACCGGGGAGTTTATTGCGGATATATCAAATGTGATATGTGCCGGAATTACCGAAACAGACGGTACTGCGGTAAAAGGAGAAGTAAAAGTTTACGAAACAAGTATAAAATATGCGGTAAATGAGTGTAGCGTTTTAGATTTTACTCAAAATGCGGTGGATATTCTTTCTTCCAAAGCTCAAAATGTCGATGTGATTTTTGCGACATATGACGAAAACGGCAAATTGGTAAGCACTCACAAAGAAAATGTTGCATTACAGCAAGGTAAAAATAAACTTGATGTCAACGGAATTGATTTCACTAATTCCGAGTCTATATCAGTTATGATATGGGATAGTATGGCATCAATGCGTCCATTTGCGGATAAAATAACGATAAATAGAATGGAGATTATGTTATGAAAAATTTATTCAGGAAAACAATGATAACAATGTGTTCGGCGGTGATGCTGATGGGCATTGGTGCAGTCAGTGCCAATGCAGCAAGCACAACGGTCGGAGATTTTACGGTTGACCGCTCAAAATCCGGCTATTCCTCGCCGTATGTAGTAAGCATTTCGGCGTATAACGGCAAAGGCGGCGAAATCACTTTGCCGACAACCGCAGAAATCAACGGAACGGAATATCCGATAACCTCTGTCGGCAATGCATTTGAAGGAAATGAAAGTATTACCGGCGTCACGATTCCGGACGGATATACGGAAATAGGACTCAGTGCGTTCAAGGATTGTACGGGACTGCAAAGCGTTGAAATCCCCGGATCTGTGGATATGATTTCAACAAACGCATTTTCCGGCTGCACAGCACTTAATACCGTAAATTTTGACGATGATACGGCAGCGTCGCTTACGATCAATTTAGGTGCATTTGCAAATTGTACCGCACTCACCTCTATTGAGCTTCCGGCAAGACTCAGCTCGACAAGATACAATTTTCTGTACGGCTGCGATGCATTGACATCAATCACAATGAAAGACGGTGCGCCAAAGTTTGCCACTGTTGATAATGTACTTTACAATGTCAGCGATGATGAGGCGGTAATGGTTGTATATCCCGGCGGAAAACCGGAAACGGAATACACCATTCCGACAGAAGTGAACGGAAAAGCAGTAACTTCCACTGCAATGCACCTTTTCAGAAACAACTCTGTTTTGAAAAAAGTTACCGTTCCGGCAAGCATTACAAGCTTGGGTGGCTACACATTTAACGGAATGAAAGCCATTGAGGAAATTGTCCTTGAGCATGAAACAGCTCCGTCAATCGGCTCGGAAATTTGCACCGAGATGAATACCGGCAGCAAGGTCATTGTGAAAAACGAAGAAGTTGCAAAGATTTTTGAATCCACATCTGCATATACCAAATATTATACACCCGAAAAAACAACTATAACTGTTGCGGGGCAAACTCCTGAAGTCAAGACGGTTTCCACAAGCTTTTCTGTTTCGGCAGAGCCGGAAATAAAGGACGGAAAAGCGGTTTACAGCATTTATTTTGATAACGCCGAAAATGTGAATACGGTTCTTTTAAAGGTGTCATTCGATGCGGCACAGGTTAGTGAAGGTACGGTTACGGTTGCAAATGACAAATTCACAAGCGGAACATCAAACTGGACAGAAGAAAACGGAAAACTTATCTTAAAGGCATATGTCGGAATTACCGGAAATGTTTCGGGATTTTCTTCAGCAGAAAAAACAAAGCTTGCAGAAATTGCCGTTCCTTTAAAAGCTGATGCAAAGGGAAATATCACTGCAAAAATAACCGATGCGAAAGCGGCAGGCGTTGTCGGTGAAGATGAGTCGGCAATGAACGGTACAGTCACAATGGGCACATCATCGGCAAACGTATTTGTTCCGAATTATGATGTAAATAGCAACGGTACGGTCGATATTATTGATATTACCGAGGCGCAAAGATACTATCAGGTAGCATCATCGGATGAAACTTGGGCAAAAGCAAAAGCAATGGATGTAAACGGCGACAACAAGGTTGACATTCAGGACTACATAGACATATTCAATCATTTAAGCGATTTCTAAAAAGGAGTATATATGAAGAATAAAATTTTTAACAGATTATCTTCTCTTGTAGTGATTGCGGCTATGCTGATGGGATTTACCGTCAGCGTATCTGCCGGCAATGACGGACTGATTGGTGCAAATATCAAAGACGGTCAGCTCCTCGGTTATTTCGGAGACGGCGGAGATATAAAAATTCCCGATACCGTCACCATTATTGCGGGAGAGGCATTTTTAAATAACGATAATATCACAAGCGTAACAATTCCAGGCAGCGTACAGGTAATCGGCTACCATGCATTTGACGGCTGTACCGAATTGGAACGGGTTATATTTGAAGACCCGACAGACGGAGCCGATTTGATTATCCGATTGGATGCTTTTGCAAATTGCCCGAAACTTACGGAATGTGAAATTCCCGCAGTGGCAAGCTATGTGACGGCGAATGTATTCAAAGGTTGCAGCAGTATGGAAAAAATAAAGGTACATCCGCAAAACCCGTATTATTTTACGGACGATAATGGCGTTATGTTCGGACCGCGGGTCAATGAGGGTGAGCCGCAGTATGACGATCCGAATTTGACATTGACGGCTTATCCGAGCGGTAGAGAGGGATTATACAGTATCCCCGAAAGCGTTCAAGGAAGAACCGTTGACCGCATCTGGTCAGGGGCATTCAAAAATGCCGAAAAGCTGACGGATATAGAGATTCCCGAAAACGTAAAAATCATCGGAGGCAACGCTTTTGAGCATTCGGGATTAACCGATGTAACAGTACCCGATACGGTAGAGTCGCTGGGTTCCGGGGCGTTTGAAGATTGCACAAAGCTTACGCATATTCAGTTACCGAAAAATCTGACAAGCATACCGCACAGCATTTTCAAAGGCTGTACAAGCCTTTCGTCAATCGAGTTCCCACAAGCGGCGACCAATATTGAAATGTATGCATTTGCCGATTGCAAATCACTTACAAATCTAATTCTTCCGGACGGACTTGTGAATATTACACTGGCGGCATTTGAGGGCTGCACCAATCTGCAAAGAGTGGTGATTCCGGCAAGTGTCACGGGATTTCCGAATGATGATACGCTCGGAGCTTATGATATGTTCCCCGACAGTCCGAAAAGCCTTGTTGTATATGTAGAGAAAGGCTCAAACGGAGAGCGCTGGGCGGTAAATAATGTTGCCGACTGGGGTTATCAATATAAAATTCTTGACAGTGTATCCAATCTTGACGGTGTTGATTTCGGAAGCTTTTACTTAATCAATCTCGACAAAAAAGTCAGGGTTGAGGGAAAGTTTTCAATCAATTCGCAGCTTGTTGTGAATGAGATAAATTCGGGCAACGAATATGATGCATTTCAGGCAAAATCGGAAAACGGAATTTTGAAAGTATATGAAGTATCCGCAACCCCCGAAAGCGATACCTATACAATCAGTGTCGGACTTCCGGACGGATGCTCCAAAAATGCAAAGCTGTATTATTATGAAAACGGCGAGGCGGTGGAATTTTCATCATCGCAAGTAAGCAAGACCTTTACCGTACAGACGGACAGTTTGGGATATTTTGCAGTAATTGATTCTTCAATATCCGGCGGAGAAGATCACGAAGTAACGAAAGTAACGCTGAACAAAACCACCGCAGCTATGAAAAAGGGCGACAAACTACAATTATCGGCAACGGTACTGCCACAAACGGCAACGAATAAATCAATTCGTTGGGAAAGCTCAGACAACACGGTAGCGACCATTGACAGCAAGGGCGTTATAACTGCCGTTTCGGCAGGTAGTGCAAAAATCACGGCAACGGCAGTGAACGGTGTAAATGCTACTTGCACAATCTCCGTTACGGATTCCGAAACCCCAAAACCGGCAGAGGAAAAAATCGAAACCAAAGTATCGCTTAAAGCGGATAAAGCGGTTTCCGAAAAAGGAAAATCGTATTTCACGCTTGCACTTTCCGAATCGTCAAGGATTGCAAATATTCAAATTACTTTTGAAACATCAACCAATGATGTAACAGTCAGCGGAATTAACGGATTTACCGTCATCGGCGACGCAGAGGACGGCAAAGTGGTTTTGGGTTATCTCAATGCAAACGGCGAACTGTTTTCCTCGGCTCAGTCCGCAGATATTGCAAAAATTACGGTCAACGCCGAAAATGCAACACTGAAAATCACCGATGTCAAGGTATCGGGTTGGGACGCCGATAAAACCGTAAAATACGGAAAAGTGAACGGAATCGACCCATCCGAGGCAACCTTTACGGATGCACTTTCCTATGACGTAAATCAAGACGGAACGATTGATCTTTTGGATATTACCGAAGCACAGCGTTACTATCGTGCAGATAAGAACAGTTCAAACTGGAATGATGCATCAAAATGCGATTTCAACGATGACGGCAGAATCGACATCGAGGATTATATGGCAATTTGGCTGAATTTTACAAAATAATGACGCATGATACAGGGCTGTATTCTACTATAGCCCTGTCATTTAAGTAGGAGGATATTATGAACAAAATAGAAAAAAAGCTGTTTTCGGCTGCCGTGATTGTTTGTTTGAGTATTTCGTCTGTTGCTGCCTATGCGGCACAAATCACGCCCTCAAGCACAAGCATCACGCTCGGTAAAAACGATAAAGAAATTTCGTTTGATATTTTTTTAGAAACTGACAGTGCATATGCAGGGGCGGAATTTGGTATTAAACCATCACAAAGCGATGTAGAATTTAAATCACTTGTCTTGTCAGATGAATTGCAGAATGAGTCAAAGGTACAGACTATAAAAGACGGATGTCTGTATTTCGGATTTTTTTCAAACACCAACAAATACAGCACCGAAAAAAAGAAAATAGCTACATTAAACTATACTTACAGTGGCAGCGGAATAAGGACAATTTCCTTAGTTGAATCAAAAATTGTAATAGTTGATGAAACAGGTAAAACAAACGGAGATACCTCATCAAGCCCGTTTACCGTTTCAATAACCCGACAAGGAACATCCGGCGGCGGTGGTGGCAGTTCTTCAAGTGGAGGGAGTATAAAGAAACCGGATATAACCATACCCATTCCTGACACGTCAAAAACCTATTCAGACAAAAAATTTGAGGATATAAACGGTCATTGGGCGGAAAACGATATTTACAGCGGCGTAAAGAACGGCTTGTTCGCAGGCATATCGGATACGATTTTCGATCCCGACGGAACTGTTACAAGAGCAATGGCGGTTACCGTTCTCGGTAGGTTTTCAAAAGATAATACAGAGAGTGCAGTATCGGCTTTTACCGATGTTACGGCAGATAAATACTATGCAAACTATGTTTCATGGGGTGCGGAAAACGGTGTTGTAAAAGGTATTTCCGAAACAGAATTTGCCCCCGAAAGTGCAGTTACTCGTGAACAGATGTCGGCAATGATTGTACGCTATCTGAATTACGAAGAGATCCCTTTACCGACCGGCAGCGAGAAAATAAAAGAACATAGCGATTATGAGCAAATTTCTAATTACGCAAAAGAAGATATGGCAATCTGTTATGAAATGGGACTGATAAAGGGGCATGACAGCGGACTTATCGAACCAAACGGAAATTTAACCCGTGCGCAGCTTGCTTCGATTATGGCAAGAATTTCAACTTATTTTAAAAATACAAAATAAAATTTAATAAAACTCTTGACAAAAAGATATAACACTGTTATTATGAATATAACAGTGTTATATTTTGCTTTGCGGAGGACTGAAAATGAATAGAAACGAAAATAATACGCTTGATGATATTCTGTCGGCTGCAAAAGCTGAATTTTCCGAAAAAGGCTTTCAATCGGCATCACTGCGCAGAATCGTAAAAAATGCCGGCGTGACAACGGGTGCATTTTACGGTTATTTTAAGAGCAAAGAAGAATTGTTTGACGCACTTGTCGGCGAGCAATATGACACGCTTATGGGTATGTTTTGTGAAACGCAAAATGCTTTTACAAGGCTTTCACCGAAGGAACAGGCACAGCAAATGGGCGAGCTTTCCGGCGAGGGAATGATAAAAATGATGAATTATTGCTATGCCAATAAAGATGAATTTAAACTTATTCTCTGCTCCTCTGACGGCACAAAATATGAAAATATAATTCACGATATGGCGGAAATCGAAGTTGACGCCACGCATAAGTTTGCAAAAACAATGGAACAGCTCGGCTATCCGAAATACAATGTTGACAAAACACTTGAGCATATACTTACAAGCGGATTGTTTTCGGCATTTTTTGAAGTGATTATTCACGATATTCCGCACGAAAATGCGGCAGAATATCTTGAGGAGCTCAAAGCGTTCTATACTGCCGGCTGGAAAAAAATTATGGGATTTTAATCCCTATATTTTTTGAATATATGTTAGATTAAACTAACTATAAGACAACTTAAAACAAATCAATGCAAGGAGGAATTGTTTTGAAAAAACAATCAAATTTATCACGGCTTTTATCTTATGCCGGCGGACACAAGTATTTTACTTATGTTTCGTGGATTTTATCTGCCGTAAGCGCACTGACTGCACTTGTGCCATTTTGGTACATTTGGAAAATTATCAACGAGGTATTGAAAGCCTCGCCGAATTTCGGCAGTGCGCAAAATCTTACGCATTACGGCATAATGGCAATGGCTTATGCGATTATATCGTATTTAATCTATATCGGCGCACTGCTCTGCTCTCACCTTGCGGCGTTTCGCATTGCGGCAAATATGCGTATTGACATAACCGAGCATATTGCAAAGCTGCCCATCGGCTTTACCGACAGTTTCGGCAGCGGAAAGCTGCGCAAAATTATAAACGACTCCACTGCGGCGACCGAAACCTATCTTGCACATCAGCTGCCGGATAAATATGCGGCAATGGCGACACCTGTCGGACTGCTTGCACTGCTGCTTGTTTTTGATTGGCGGCTCGGACTTTTGAGCTTGGTGCCTGTTGCAGTTGGATTTGCGGTTATGTCCGCAATGACCGGAAAACGAATGGAAGAAAAAATGCGGCAGTACGGCAATGCGCTTGCGGCAATGTCCAATGAGGCGGTTGAATATGTCAGAGGAATACCTGTTGTGAAAACCTTCGGACAGTCGGTATTTTCATTCAAAAAATTCAAAGCCACGATTGACGAATACAAGAAGTGGGTTCTTGCCTACACAAAGGATATGCGGCTGCCGATGATGCTCTACACTGCGGCGATAAACGGTGTGTTTGCGTTTTTAATACTCGGTGCGTTTTGGTTTACAAACGGCACTGTTACAAGCGAATTTTTCGTAAATCTATTGTTCTACATAATCATAACGCCTGTTATATCGGTCACGCTCACAAAAATTATGTATATGAGCGAGGAGGGCATGGTTATCAGCGACGCTATCGAAAGAATTGACAGCGTGCTTAATGCCGAGCCTATGAGCATCGGAAACTATCCGCAAAAGCCTAAAAGTGCATCTATTGAACTTGAAAATATTCATTTCAGCTATGACGGTAAAAAAGAGGTTATATCGGATATATCGCTGAAAATAAAAGACGGACAGACGGTTGCATTTGTCGGTCCGTCCGGCGGCGGAAAATCAACGCTTGCAAGCCTTATTTCAAGATTTTTTGATGTAAATTCGGGAAGTATCAAAATAGGGGGTGTTGATGTTCGTGATATTTCCAAGGACGAACTTATGAACACGGTTTCATTTGTGTTCCAAAACAGCAAGCTCATCAAAGCGTCCATTCTCGATAATGTTAAAATGGGCAAATCCAATGCCACGGATGAAGAAGTTTTAAATGCGCTTAGGGCTGCGCAGTGTATGGATATTATCGAAAAATTCCCCGACGGTGTCAATACCGTTATCGGAAGTCGAGGAGTTTATCTTTCCGGCGGTGAAATGCAGAGAATTGCCATTGCCCGTGCAGTGCTGAAAAACGCTCCGATTATAATTTTGGACGAGGCGACCGCCTTTGCGGATCCCGATAATGAGGTAAAAGTACAGACAGCTTTTGCAAAGCTTTCCGAGGGTAAAACGGTTATTATGATTGCACACAGGCTTTCAACTGTTCGGAATGTGGATTGCATTTATGTAATTTCGGACGGAAAGATTGTGGAATACGGAAACAGAGCGGAACTCATAGAAAAGAAAGGCATGTTCTATAAAATGCAAAATGACTATCAATCATCCGTTGGCTGGAAAGTATCAAACGAAACGGAGGAATCGAGAAATGATTAAGCTTATACAAAAAGCCACGGCATCGTCAAAAGACGGTGCGGTAGGGTTAATAAAAGGCATTATCGCCTGCGCCTTTCAGAATATGGCATTTATGCTGCCGACAGGACTTTTATATTATTTGGTCAAAGATTTACTCGGCGGCGATATGGGCGGAAAAACAGTTTTTTACACAGTCGGCTGCGTTATATGCTTTGCGCTTATATTAATTACAACTTGGTTTCAGTATAACAATACATTTTTTACGACATACGAGGAAAGCGGAAAACGTAGATTAAGCTTAGCCGAAAGGCTCAGAAAGCTCCCTCTTTCGTTTTTCGGCAAAAAAGACCTTGCCGACCTCACAAGTACGATTATGGCGGACTGCGAAGTTTTAGAAAAGGACTGCTCGCACTACATACCGGCGCTGTTCGGCTCGGTGATTTCCACGATAGTCATTGCACTCGGTTTGTTTGCGTTTGACAAGGCAATGGCGCTTGCGGCACTGTGGGTAATTCCCGTATCGGTGCTGATTATTGTGCTAAGTTACAAGGTTCAAGACAGAGCGCAACAAAGGAATATGTCGGTCAAAATGGCTTGTGCAGACGGAATACAGGAATACATAGAAACATTGCGTGACCTCAAGGCAAACAATGCGGAAAGCAGTTACCTTAAAGGTTTAAGAAGTAAAATTTGTTCCGTTGAAAAAGGGGCTTTCAAAACGGAAATAACCACCGCCGTTTTCGTAACCTCTGCCGGAATGGTGTTAAAGTTCGGCATCGCAACCGTTGCACTTGTCGGTGTGTCACGGCTTGTAACCGGGAAAATAGATGTTTTAACGCTTTTTATGTTTTTGCTCGTTGCATCCCGTCTTTACGACCCGATGCAGGCGGCACTTCAAAACCTTGCGGCGGTTATTGCAATGCGGACAAATGTTGCACGAATGAACGAAATCTTAGACCACGAAATTCAGCAGGGCGGCGATACTCTCACAAACAAAGGCTGCGACATTACCTTCGACCATGTGGGCTTTGCCTATAAGAGCGGCGAAACGGTGCTTAGTGATGTGTCGTTCACCGCAAAACAGGGCGAGGTTACGGCGCTTGTTGGTCCGTCCGGCGGCGGAAAGACAACAGTGTCACGGCTTGCGGTCAGATTTTGGGATAATCAAAAGGGCAAAATTACTGTCGGCGGTATGGATATTTCAAAAATCAATCCCGAAAAGCTGATGACGCTTTATTCTATCGTTTTTCAAGATGTAACGCTTTTTAATAACACCATTATGGAAAATATCCGACTCGGCAGAAAAGGCGCAACCGATGAGGAGGTTTTGGCGGCGGCACACCTTGCAAACTGTGATGAATTTGCCGAAAAACTCCCCGATAAATGGAATACTGATATCGGCGAAAACGGGTGCGAATTGTCGGGCGGCGAAAGACAGCGAATTTCAATCGCCAGAGCATTTTTGAAAGACGCACCGATTATACTTTTGGACGAGGCAACGAACTCAGCAAACTTAGCAGCATGTTCTGCTTCTTCCCAAGCATAACGTTTGA
>ENA-USUG01007518-USUG01007518.1-human-gut-metagenome-genome-assembly--contig:-NODE-7518-length-10534-cov-3.942431_pt1 | contig 10534 bp, 8 predicted proteins | sample MGYA00250059_ERZ773394 | MGnify/ENA primary metagenome ERZ773394 (study PRJEB29103, sample SAMN06111957) | human gut metagenome | biome: human gut; feature: ankylosing spondylitis patient; material... | reverse complement strand
ATGGGTGCAGAAGGTGGAACAGACATTTGGCAAGATACGAATCCCGATGGTACCAACGGTAACTGATGTAACTCCTGCAGCCGATGAAGCTGAGGTACGCCGTATGATGAGCTGCATGGAGCCGGAGGTCTGGGACAGTCTGATGGAGTTAAATGGCTATGGAACGGAAATTCGTGCTCTGGTTGCCCTGATCCGCGGGCGCGGCGACTGCTTAAGCTTAAAAGAGCTTGCCGTAAAGGGCCAGGATCTCATTGCTGCCGGGGTGAAGCCGGGCAAGGAGATGGGTAGCATGCTGCATGAGTTGTTAGAGCATGTGCTTGAGGTGCCGAAGGATAATGAGAAGGAGACATTGCTGAAGCTTCTTGCAGATATGCACAGATAGGAAATTTATGGCAGAAACGTATAATCCCTGAAATCTTTTCATAGGTTGGAGAGTAACAGTTGCGGCGCCGGACCGCCGCGCATGAAGTGGAGGGGTGAGCGTGAATGACAGCTATCTGGAGGTCTTAAAGCAGTACGAGGGAGAGGTGACAGGTGTCCGGCGCGGACGGGGGGCATGGATCTGTGAGTACCCGGACGGTCCCAGGCTTTTAAAAGAGTACCGGGGAACAGTAAAGCGCCTTGAATTTGAGGACGCGGTGCTGGGACAGCTGGAACAGCAGGGGCTCTGCAGGACAGACCGTTATGTGAGAAATCTGGAAGATGGTCTGGTGACAGCAGGGCCGGATGGAGTAAAATACATTCTGAAGCGCTGGTTTTTGGAGCGGGAATGCAGCCTCAGGGACCGGCGTGAGATCCTTTTTTGTGCCAGACAGATCGCGCAGCTTCACCGGGGACTGCAGGAAATTCCCTGGCAGGAGGAATGGAACTTAGGATCTACGGTTGCACCGGCTTTGTCGGAGGAGATGGCGCGCCACAGCCGGGAAATGAAGCGGGTGCGGAACTTCATTCGAGGGAAACGCAGGAAAACAGAATTTGAGTTACAGGTCATGCAGAGCTTTGACGCGTATTACGCCCAGGCTCTGGAGGCAGAAAAAGGGCTGGAGCCGCTGGATCAGAATCAGGCGGGAAACCGGCTCTTTTTGTGTCACGGGGATTTAGATCAGCATCATATTTTACCGGGAGATCAGGAGGCAGTGTTCATTGAATTCAGCCAGATGCATCTGGGACATCAGGTGAGCGATCTGTACCGGTTTATGCGGAAGGTCATGGAGAAGCATGGCTGGGATGAATATCTGGGCTGCTCTATGCTGGATGCTTATGATGCCATGCTTCCCATGAGCCGCGATGACCGGCGTTGCCTGTATTTTCTGTTTTTATACCCAGAGAAATACTGGAAGCAGTTAAACTATTATTACAATGCAAACAAGGCCTGGATCCCGGAGAAAAATATGGAAAAATTAAAGACGCTGGAGTCGCAAAGGGAGGCAAGAAGGAGATTTCTGTCGAGAATAAAATAGGTACCACAGACAGGTTCATCTTCCTTTTTTTTCCTCATTGCGGTATAATAAAAACAGTTTTAAATATGAGGGAGCACAGGAGGAATGTGTTTTTATGAAAGACTACATGAAGATTTACCGGGAATGGCTGTCCAATCCGTATTTCGATGAGGATACTAAGGCAGAACTGAAGGCAATTGAGCATGATGAAAACGAGATTAAAGAACGTTTTTATATGGATCTGGAGTTCGGTACCGCAGGACTGCGCGGTATTATCGGCGCCGGTATTAACCGCATGAACATCTATGTGGTACGCCGCGCGACCCAGGGTCTTGCAAACTACATCATCAGGCAGGGCGGCAGTAAGAAGGGCGTTGCTATCGCCTACGATTCCAGACACATGTCTCCGGAGTTCGCTGATGAGGCAGCACGCACCCTGGCAGCAAACGGTATCAAGGCTTATAAGTTTGAGTCCCTGCGTCCGACTCCGGAGCTCTCCTTTGCAGTGCGCGAGTTAGGCTGCATTGCCGGCATTAACGTAACCGCAAGCCACAACCCGCCGGAGTATAACGGCTATAAAGTATACTGGGAGGACGGCGCTCAGTTTACTCCGCCGCATGACAAGGGTGTAACCGAAGAGGTTCTGGCCATTGAGGATCTGTCCACCGTGAAGACCATGAGCGCAGAGGATGCCATGGCAGCAGGTCTTTATGAAGTGATCGGCAAAGAGATCGATGACAAATACATCGCTCATGTAAAAGCACAGGTCGTAAACCAGGATGCCATCGACAAGATGCAGAAAGATATCACCATTGTGTACACCCCGCTCCACGGAACCGGCAACATCCCGGTACGCAGAGTGCTGAAGGAAATCGGCTTTGAGAATGTATATGTGGTACCGGAGCAGGAGCTTCCGGACGGCGATTTCCCGACCGTAAGCTATCCGAACCCGGAGGCAGCAGAGGCGTTTGCTCTCGGCTTAAAGCTGGCTGAGGAGAAGAACGCAGACCTGGTTCTGGCAACCGACCCGGATGCAGACCGCCTTGGCGTTTATGTAAAAGATACCAGATCCGGCAAGTACATTTCCCTGACCGGTAACATGTCCGGTTCCCTGCTGTGTGAGTATGTCCTGAGCCAGAAGGCAGCAAAGAACGCAATCCCGGCAGACGGCGAAGTGGTGAAATCCATCGTCAGCACCAACCTGATCGATGCAGTGGCAGCTTCCTACAGCTGCAAGCTGGTAGAGTGCCTGACCGGATTTAAGTGGATCGGCCAGCAGATCTTAAAAGAGGAGCGCACCGGTGTTGGTCATTATATGTTCGGTATGGAAGAGAGCTACGGCTGCCTGATCGGCACCTATGCCCGCGATAAAGACGCGGTTTCCGCAACTGTTGCCCTGTGTGAGGCTGCAGCATACTACAAGACCAGAAACATGACCCTGTGGGATGCAATGGTAGCAATGTATGAAAAATACGGCTACTACAAGGATGCAGTCAAGTCCATCGGACTGTCCGGTATTGAGGGCCTGGCAAAGATCCAGTCCATCATGGAGCACTTCCGTAACAACACTCCGGAAGGTTTCGGCGAGTATAAGGTACTTTCCGCAAGAGACTACAAGAATGACACTATCCGCGACATGGCTACCGGTGAGGTAACCCCGACCGGCTTGCCGTCCTCCAATGTGCTCTATTACGACATGAATGACAACGCATGGCTTTGCATCCGTCCGTCCGGCACCGAGCCGAAGATCAAGTTCTACTACGGAATTAAGGGAACTTCCTTAGAGGACGCAGACGCGAAGTCCGAGGCGCTTGGAAAAGCATTGATGGCAGAAGTGGACAAGCTGCTGTAAATTAAGAATACGTGATACAGAAAAATCCCCCGTGAACTGCCAGGCAGCTCACGGGGGATTTTTTTGTGCTTTTACAGGAAATTTACTGATTCTGGAATTTTGCCAGGATCCGTGCGGTTTCTGCATTGATCATATCCTGGGTTACGTTCGGGTCACTCGGATCCCAGGTCTGCTCAAACGGAATCTCTGCTGCAATGGTCGGACGCTCAAACGGGCCTGCAACGGAAGAATTGTAAACCTGTACGGTAGTTCCCAGTGCACAGTGGTCATAAACCCATTTTGCGTCACCGCTCACCAGTCGGATGCAGCCTGCGGAACGGGCGATACCCATGTTGTTGTAGGTGCTTGCCCATACAGTCATCGGGTTTGCGGCATCGTAGATGATGGAGTGGATCAGAATCGGAAGTCCTGCACCGAGACGGGTTGCATACTGGGTGTATACATCATGGATCATCAGTCTCCAACGGTATTTTTCCGGAGTCTTGAAGGTGCCGACCGGGGTATCATCACCAACGGAGGTCAAGAAGGATTTTACCGGGATGATGTAGCCGTTTCCGCCATCCTGCGCGTAAATGGTCATGCAGTTCATTTCCTTGTTGATCTTGATGAGATACGGACCATCGCTGCCGAGCAGGGATTCGACATCGCTCCACATCCGGCCGTCTTCTCCGAAGTAGTATTTCAGGCCGTCGATGTACTGCCAGCCGGTTACCGGAACGGAGTCCTTAAAGTAGTAGCGGTCATTGCCAAGCCAGCCCCAGCCGGTGTAGCTGTCGCCGTTGCCGTGGATATAGCGCATCTGGCCGTCTACATACTGGATGCCATCTGCATGGGCAGATTTTAAGGTGTTGGAGGTGTCAAGGCCGCTGGCGGTATTTTTGGCGAAATAAGCAAGACGGAAACCGGTCAGGTAAAGTCCGGTGTTCATGGTACCTACGGTCTCGCCGTTTTTACCCCATCCGGTCTGGGTGCCGTCGCTTAACAGGGCAGAATAGTAAATGTCATACTGGTCATTCACCGGGCCTGCGAAGCGGTACTGGATGGCCTCAACCGGATGCCAGGCATTGCCGTCAAAGAACGTCTGCTGACCGTTTAATGCCCAGCCGGTCCAGCCGGTGGAGGAGTTATAAGCGCGGTACAGCACGTTTCCGAAAATATTTTCCAGAAAGGTGGAAATGGAAGAAAACGGCACGCCGTCGGTTGTGATCTGCTGGTCGTTGACAAAGGCGCCGGACCAGCTCTGACTGTTGTTTAAGAGAACTGTGGTCTGCAGGCGCGGCTGACGCAGCGGAACGGAGAGCGGGCCGGTGTGGCTGGCTTCTGCCTCAGCCTCAGCAGCAGCCTGCTCAGATTCCAGCTGGTTTGCCTGATCTTCGGTCAGGGCATTGTCCTGGCCGTTTGTAACGTCCTGGGAAGCTTCGGAAGCTGAGGTGGATTCCGGTGCGGTGGTCTGCGCGTTCTCTGCCTGGGATGCGCCTGAAGATTCCGTGGTGGTGGAACCGGGAGCTTCCGTGGAGAACGTGTGACCGTCAGAAGTGGTTTCCGTGGAAGCAGCAGTGCTTCCCGGACCGACAGCTCCGGGACCGGTCACCTCGGTCTTTTTTGTAGTGTCTATGACGCCGCTGGTTGCTGCGGTGGTATCTGTTGCCGCAAGGGCGCTGGTAACAGATCCGGCCATCATTATGCCAGCCATCAGCAGTGCGAGTCCTGCTTTTGTATGTTTACGCATGGTTAAAAAACCTCCTGAAAATAATAAATGTACCATTCATTGTTAATCTATCATAAATAGGGTGAAAAGACCATATCTGATTTACAATTTATTGGCAATCATGTAAAATAAAAGGGATTAGCAATAAAAATGTAAGGGAATTGTCACAGAGTTGGGAAGAAAAGGAAAAAACAGGATCATGATGGTGCACGAAGAAAAAAAGGATATGGAAAATAAAAGACGGGAACCTGGTTTTGAAGCAGAGTGCAAAGGCTCCGGCATTATGGTCAGTGTCTGCTGTATCACATACAATCAGGTCTCCTATATCCGGGACGCGCTGGAGGGCTTTGTGAACCAGCAGACAGATTTTGCCTATGAGATCCTGATCCACGATGATGCGTCCTCAGATGGAACAGCAGAGATCATCCGTGAGTACGCAAAACGGTATCCGGACCGGATCTTTCCGATCCTGCAAACGGAAAACCAGTACTCAAAGGGACTGACCAACGTCAGCGGAACCTTCAATTTTCCGCGGGCCAGAGGAAAGTATATTGCCATGTGTGAAGGGGACGATTACTGGACCGATATGCACAAGCTTCAGAAACAGGTGGATTACCTGGAAGCGAATCCGGGCTGTTCCCTTTGTTTCCACAGCGCAAAGATCGAGGTGCAGGGAAAGGCACTGACGGAGCATGCCATGCGTCCCTATATGGGCAGCCGCATGATCTCTCCGGAGGAGATCATTGACAAGACCTCCGGATATCCCACGGCATCCCTGATGTTTTACCGGGAAATGGTAGCGGAGCTGCCGGAATTTTATAACAACGCACCCATCGCGGATATTCCGCTGCAGCTGCTTTCTGCAAACCGCGGCTGGGCCTGGTACATGGATGAACCCATGTGTGTGTACCGCCTGGGCGGTGCGGCTTCCTGGACTACTCTCATGAAGCAGGGGGATTACGAGAAAAAACAGCAGGATTATGCGGAGGCCATGACGGCAATGTATCATGGCTTTGATGCTTTCAGCGGAGGCCGGTTCCACAACACGGTGGAGCATGCCATCCGGCGGCTTCTGTTCCTGACCCGGGTGAACACCAAACATTATGAAACTGTATTAAATAAGGAAAACCGGGAATTTTACCGGGAACTGAATGCAAGGACAAGGTTCTTTATCCGGTTTGAGACTTCGGCACCAAAACTGTATGGGTGGCTGCAGAAGCGGTTCCATCAGAAATAACATCGAAAGAGATCATTATGAGTAACGAAATAGGAATGAAAAATAAAGTGGCGAGCGGACTGTTCTGGAAGCTTCTTGAAAACGGAGGAGCCCAGGGCATCCAGTTTGTGATCGCGATCCTTTTAGCCAGGCTGTTAACTCCGGCGGAGTACGGTGTGGTGGGGATCATCATGATCTTTATCACCATTGCAAATGTATTTGTCCAGAGCGGTTTTTCCACGGCTCTGGTGCAGAAAAAGCAGGCTGACGAGGTGGATTTCTCATCGGTCTGCTATTTTGAACTTGCGGCATCGGTGGTATTTTATGCGTTGCTGTATCTGGCAGCACCTGCCATCGCGGAGTTTTACGCAATCCCGGTGTTAAAGCCCATTGTGCGGGTACTGGGTATCGTGCTGTTCCCGGGGGCAGTCATCTCAGTGCAGACGGCCTATGTGTCCAGGAACATGGAGTTTCGCGGGCTGTTTTTTTCCACCCTGGCGGCTTCGGCTGTTTCCGGCGTCATCAGTATTTTCATGGCGTACCGGGGGTTCGGCGTGTGGGCTATGGTATGGCAGCAGATTAGCTACTACATCAGTCTGATGGTCGTGCTGTTCCTTACGGTTTCCTGGAAGCCGGGCCTGTGCTTCGGCTTTGACCGGATCCGGACCATGTTTGCCTTTGGATGGAAGCTTCTCTGCGCTTCCCTGTTAGATACGGTATTTAATAATCTGTATGGACTTTTGATCGGAAAGATATATAATGAAGAGTTGTTGGGCAGCTACAACCGCGGAGAACAGTTTCCAAAGCTGATTGCCACCAACCTGGGGGCGGCCATTCAGGCGGTGCTGCTTCCGGCTTTTTCTGCCTGTCAGGATGACAGGGATAAGGTGCGGGATATGGTGCGCCGGGCCATCCGCTTAAGTTCCTTTGCGGTGATCCCGATGCTCATGGGACTGTTTGCGGTGGCGGATACGCTGGTGCTTGCCCTTCTGGGAGAAAAATGGCTGATCTGTGTACCATTTTTGCGGATCATGTGTGTTTCCTACTGCTTCTGGCCGATTCATATTACGAATCTGCAGGCCATCAATGCAGTGGGACGCAGCGATATCTTTTTAAAGCTGGAGCTGGTGAAGAAGGCTTTGAGTATTCTGGCCCTGGTCATCGGCATGCAGTTCAATGTGTTTATCATGGTGTGCATCAAGGCATTTCAGGATTTCGTGTGCACATTTGTCAATGCGGCGCCGAACAAAAAGCTGCTTGGCTATGACATTGCCCACCAGTGGATGGATGTGGCCCCTCCGGCTGCATTATCTGTTGTGATGTGCGGAGCTGTCATGGTCTTTGGCACGTGGCTTCCGTCTATGTCGGTATGGCTGAAGCTGGTACTGCAGATCGTTTGCGGGGCCTTTGTATACATTGTGTTGGCGGCAGCCTTCCGCCTGGAAAGCTTCTGCTTTCTGGCAGGCATGGTAAAGGAGAGGCTGAAAAAATGATGGAGAATGAGGTTATGAAAAAAACAGTGATCGTTACGGCTATCGGGTCGTTTTCTGCCCAGAACGTGATTTCTGCCTGCCACAAGGCAGGTATGCGGGTTGTGGGCTGCGATATATACCCGGCTGAGTGGGTGGTAAACTCCCGGGATGTGGATGTATTTTACAGGGCCCCCTACGCCACCGGCCGGGAACAGTATCGGAATTTTCTGAAAGAGCTTTGTAAAAAAGAACAGGCCAGCGTGCTGATGCCGCTGACTGATGTGGAAATTGATGTGATCCAGCAGTGGAGGACAGAGCTGGCGGAGGATTTCAAAATGCTGGACGCAGAGGTCTGGCTTTCCGATGCTTCTGCTGTCAGCCTTTGCCGGAATAAGGAGAAGATGGAAGTGTTCCTGCGGGAGCGGAAGCTCTGCCGGACCATTCCGGGTGTGCGGCTGGCAGAGCTTGAAACCATGTCATGTTCCTATCCGCTGGTGGCCAAGCCCTTTGACGGGCGGAGCAGCCAGGGCCTCCGGATCCTGGAATCCGGAGAGGATCTGGAATTTTTGCTGCACACCTGCAGCGAGGAGCAGAAACAGCAGTATCTGGTGCAGCCGAAGATCGACGGACATGTTATTACTGTGGATGTGGTGAGAAATCCGGAAACCGGACAGATATCCTGCCTGCCGAGGCGGGAGCTTCTGCGCACCTTAAACGGTGCGGGAACCTCAGTCTGCGTATTCCGAAACGGACTGCTGGAGCAGCAATGCCGGGACATTGCGGAAGCGGTGGGTATCCGGGGCTGTGTAAATATGGAATTTATCGAGGCAGATCAGGAAAAGAACGAGTATTATTTCCTGGAATGCAATCCGCGGTTTGCGGGCGGTGTGGCATTTTCCGGCGCTGCAGGCTACGATATGGCAGATGCCCATATACGCTGCTTTACCGGAGAAAAACTGGATGAGCTGTCTGTGACCGGTGAGCAGTACATTGCAAGGCGGTACGCAGAGTATTCCATGAACAGCCAGGACAAGGCAGCTGTCGCAAGGCAGACGGACAGCCCGTGCAATGCCACAAGTCAGGCGAAGGGAGAGAATGACAGATGTTAAAACGACATGAAGAGCCGGTTATGGTGACCCGTTCATCACTGCCGCCTCTGGAAGAATATGTGGAAATGTTAAAGCCCATCTGGGACAGCGCCTGGCTGACCAATATGGGAGAATACCACGAAACCTTAAAGGAAAAACTGAAAACATATTTGAAAACACCGAATCTGGAGCTGTTTGTCAACGGCCATATGGCGCTGGAGCTGACGCTGCAGGCCATGAAGCTGACCGGTGAGGTTATCACGACTCCCTTCAGCTTTGCCTCCACCACCCACGCTATCGTGCGAAACGGCCTGACTCCGGTATTCTGTGATATCAATGAGGAAGACTATACCATCGACGTGGACAAACTGGAAAGCCTCATCACGGAGAAGACCTCCGCAATTGTTCCGGTTCATGTATATGGAAATCCCTGCGATGTAAAGCGCATTCAGAAGATTGCGGACCGTCATGGCTTAAAGGTCATTTATGACGCAGCCCACACCTTTGGTGAGGAGCTTGATGGCGTTGGTATCGGTGAGTTTGGCGATGCCTCCATGTTCAGCTTCCATGCCACTAAGGTATTTCACAGCATCGAGGGCGGCGCGGTGGCATTTCATGACCCGGAATTAAAGGATCTGCTGTATCAGCTCAAAAACTTCGGCATTACCGGTTATGAGCAGGTGGAGTATGTGGGTGCCAACGGAAAGATGAATGAGTTCCAGGCGGCTATGGGCCTCTGCAACCTGCGCCATGTGGACGCGGACATTGCTAAGAGAAAAGTTCTGACAGAGCGTTACCGGGAGCGCCTGGGCGGCGTGGAAGGCATCCGTCTCTGCAAAGAAAAGGCTGGCGTGCGTTACAATTATGCTTACATGCCGGTGGTATTTGAGGGCTACGGCGCAGACCGGGACGAGATCTTTGCGGCGCTGAAGGAGTACAACATCTTTGCTCGCAAGTATTTCTATCCGTGCATCAACGATTACGCATGTTACCGGGAACAGTTCTCTTCGGATGACACACCGGTGGCAAAGCGGATCGCATCTGAGGTGCTGACACTGCCGTTATACCCGGATCTTTCTCTGGAAACAGTGGACGAGATCTGCGATATCATACTGAAATGTGGAGAAAAGTCGAAATGAACAAGGTGCTGATCGTGATTCCCGCCTATAATGAGGAAGCGAATATCGAGAATGTGGTACGGGAGCTGGAGGATAAGTATCCGCAGTTTGATTATATTGTGGTCAATGACGGCTCCAGAGACCGGACAGCAGCCATTTGCCGGGAAAACGGTTTCAACCTGCTGGATCTTCCGGTGAATCTGGGCCTTGCAGGCTGCTTTCAGGCAGGAATGAAATACGCTTACCATAAAGGATATGAATATGCCATCCAGTTTGATGGTGACGGGCAGCACCGGCCGGAGTTCATTGAGCCTATGATGGAAAAGATGAAAGAGGGCTATGAAATTGTCATCGGAAGCCGGTTTGTGAATGCGAAGAAGGACTGGTCCATGCGTATGCTGGGAAGCCGTCTGATTGAAATGGCCATCCGCCTGACAACGGGCGTGACAGTCAACGATCCGACCTCCGGCATGCGGATGTTCGATCGGGAGATGATCAAAGAATTTGCCCTGAACTTAAACTACGGACCGGAGCCGGATACCGTGTCTTACCTGTTAAAGCAGGGAGCAAGGGAGAATATATGAGTATACACCAGGCTTCTGCCACGCAAAGCAGTGGGTGAGTGATGATGAGGTGAGCGT
>ENA-USUG01007517-USUG01007517.1-human-gut-metagenome-genome-assembly--contig:-NODE-7517-length-10535-cov-7.358864_pt1 | contig 10535 bp, 7 predicted proteins | sample MGYA00250059_ERZ773394 | MGnify/ENA primary metagenome ERZ773394 (study PRJEB29103, sample SAMN06111957) | human gut metagenome | biome: human gut; feature: ankylosing spondylitis patient; material... | reverse complement strand
GGCCGCCACCCCTCCTTTCAACATCCGATGTGTCCCACAGTTCCATCGTTTCTCACAAAAAGAGATCAGCTTCCCGAGTTGCGCTCCGTGTAGATATAGGGAGCCATCTTGGGGTTCCAGCGACGGGTCTGGTGACCGAAGTGGACGCCTGCTTCCAGCAGGGACTTCATGGATACGACGTTTGCCATTTTGTGTTTCTCCTTTAATGTTTAGTTTTGTACCTCCAGCTCCGTCATCTCACCGGCTAACCCTCCGTAAAGAGCACCGGCCGGCGATCAAAAGCTGTGCGGATTCCGACCGATATATGATACCACACTCGTATCACGATTGCAAGGTATTTTTCCTCATTTTTTCTACTATTTTTCCCTGCGGCGAGGCATATTTCAGAATTTTCGCCGCTTTTTCTGGTTGGGCGGGCCGTCCCGCCGCTGGAAGGGCTTGTCGATCAGCACGATATCGTCCCCGAACTTCTGCACACAGTCCCACGGGATGTAGTAATCCTCTCCCCTGCCGAACAATCCGAAAAACCGGCAGGGACCAAATACGATGATGGCCTTCACCGTTCCCTCCGGAAGGCATATCTCTAGATCCCCCACATAGCCAAGGCGACAGCCGTCGCAAAGATTGATGACCTCCTTACGCCGCAGCTGGCAAAATCTCACAAGCATATTTCCCACCTCAAGGGCACTATATGCGCTGGCCGGGCTGTCCTATTCCGTCGATTCCACACTCTTTTCGCGTCGGAGAATAACAGCCATCTCCCCCGGAAATACTGGAAGCAAACGAACAGACGGAGGCGCGCTCATGCGGGGAAAGGTGGAGATCTGCGGCATCAACACGGCAGATCTGAAGGTGCTGAAAAATGACGAAATGATGGCGTTGCTACGGCGCTGCCGCGAGGGAGACAAAAGTGCACGGGAGCAGTTGATCTGCGGAAATCTGCGGCTAGTGCTATCGGTGATCCAGCGATTTCTGGGGCGGGGAGAAAATGTGGACGATCTGTTTCAGGTGGGCTGCATCGGACTTATCAAGGCAATCGATAACTTCGATATCCGCCAGCCGGTGCGTTTTTCCACCTACGGCGTCCCAATGATCGTAGGGGAAATACGCCGGTATCTGCGGGACAACAGCGCCATTCGCGTCAGCCGCAGCATGCGTGATACTGCCTACCGGGTGCTGCAGGCCCGCGAGCAGCTGATGTCGCAAAACCAGCGGGAGCCGACTGTGGAGCAGATCGCCGCCAATCTGGGGATCCCCCGTGAGGAAGTGGTGATGGCGATGGACGCCATCGTTGATCCTGTCAGCCTGTACGAACCGGTATATTCCGACGCCGGGGACAACGTATGCGTGATGGATCAGGTGCGGGACAGCAATAACAACGACGAGCACTGGCTGGAGCAGATCAGCCTCAAGGACGCCATCGCACGGCTGGACAAGCGGCAGCGGAATATTCTGGCACTGCGGTTCTGTCAGGGAAAAACGCAAATGGAGGTCTCCTCGGAGATTGGTATTTCACAGGCGCAGGTAAGCCGCTTGGAAAAGGGCGCTATCGCCTGCATCAAACGCGAAATGTAACGATGAAAACCGTAAGCAGCGCAAAACTGCTTACGGTTTTTATGATTCTTTTTTAACCCACAGCATCGCAGCGGACGGTGACGCGGGATTTACCGCCGTAGGTGCAGGTAAACAAGGTCAACGGATAGTCACCGGAGGTCATATCCTCCACCTGACCCGGGCCGAGCACCTGAATCTCAGCCACCGCATAGTGGGTTACGTTGCCGTCCAGATCGGTAAACAGGACGTCATCTCCGGACTTTAGCTCCGTCAGACGACCGAAGTGCCGTGCGTAGTTGTGAGCACAGATCACCAAGTCATTACCGTTCACCGAGCCGTAGTACCGGCATGGCGAGAGCTTCAGCTTTGCCTCGCTCCAATCCGCCATGACGGGCAGCTCAAGCTCCAGCGTGGGCAGACTGAGAAAGCCCACGTACTTATAGCCATCAATCAGAACGGCGGTCATCTGCGGGGAGAAGGGATCGGCGGGAACATCCTTTCGTTCCCGGATTTCATCCACCAGCAACGGCAGTACCTCGTCGGACAGCTCACCGGCCGTGTTGCTCTCCCGCCAGTTCCAAGAGAATAGCGCAGCAGCAGCCAGCACCATGGCAGCGCCCACGCAGATCAGAAGCGTCCCCAGCTTACCGCGCATGCTTCGACTTCCTCTTCAGCGCCGTGCCGGTCACAATCAGTGCCAGTCCCAGTATCAGCAGCACCGGCATAGGCCAATTTACCTGCCCAGTTTGGGGCAGCTTATCACCGGGCTGATCCGGCGTTTCCGGCGTTCCGGGGGTAGGCGGTTCCTTCTTGATCTCGAATTTCTCCGAAACGTTGATCTCGTACAGATAATGATCCTTGTCCCACAGAGGGACGGACACCAGAAACGGTGCGACCTTCTCGTAGCCGGAAATGCTCTTCGTCTGAACGATCAGGTACAGTCCCAGCTCCAGATTATCAAAGGTCACAACGCCGCTTTTGAACGACGCGGGCTTAATGGCACTGGAAGCCTTGACCATTCCGGCCAGTTCTTTCGCCAGCTCCGGCGTCAGGTTCTTTTCGGACAAGTCCTTGCCCTGATAGGCGGGCAGCGGCGCAAAGCTGAAGTTGCCGTCGGTATCCTTTAGCGTGCCAACATGATAGGCGCGCAGCGCGCCGTCCGGCAGCGCATCGCCCTGAAATTTCCATTGGATAGTGATTGTTCCCTTTTTCGTGAGATCCGGCGCTTCATGGCCAAGAGCCGTCACGCACAGGCTCAGCAGCAACAGAATGCTCAGAAAAAGGGCTGTGATGCGTTTCATCCTACATCACCCTTTCTTTTTTGTTCGATGGGGTATCAGTACCATGACCAGCAGAACCAGCAGCATGGGCACCGCTACCAACGGCGCGATCAGCAGCGGTTCGATCTGCATGGCGTCCGCCGTCACACGGATGGTGGACGCGCTGGCCTGATTCTCTACCCGATGTCCCCGCACCAGCAGGCGATGGCTGTTGATGCCATAGGGCGTGCAGGTGACAAGTGTGCAGTACTCCTTGCCCTCCTCAATGGCAAGGTCGTCCAGTTCGTCGGGCAGCACAGTGCGGATCTGATCCACCTCGTAGGTCAGTGTCTCGTCCAGCACCCGCAGCAGGAATACGTCGCCCTCGGTCAGCTGATCCAGATCGGAGAACAGCTTGGCGCTGGGCAAACCGCGGTGGCCGGACAGGACACAGTGAGTGCTCTCGCCGCCGGCAGGAAGCGAGGAGCCCTGCACATGGCCGATAGCAATCTGTAAAACCGCCTCGTCCGTGCCATGATAGATGGGAAGGTTACACTTTATTTTGGGAATCTCGATGTAGCCCATGACGCCGTTGTCCGCAATATTCAGCAGGGCTTCATAGATCTTCTTCTGCTCCTCGGTCATGACAAAGCGGCTTGTGCTGTTGTCCAGTGTTTCATTGTAAGCGCGTGCATCCGCCCAAATCTGGTCATATGTGTTATCGTCCAGATCGGCCACCTGCTCGGCATAGCTGGCGATGGCGCGGGACTGGTGGAACGAGTTCCAGTAATCGCTGACGGTAGGATACAACAGCAGCAGCGCTCCGGCAAGAAGCGCGGCGATCAGGATGGCAGTCACAAAGCTGCTTTTCTTTTTCATTCAGGAGCCTCCTTGCCGCGGCGGGGAGACGGCGTACCGTCTCCCCCACTGCAGCATACGGGTAGGGTAATTGAGAGAATCGGGATCGTGTTACTTGGTGTTGTTCATGCGCTTGCGGGTAACCAGCAGCACAGCCGCGCCCACCATCAGCACGCCGCCGATGATGTAGAACAGGGTGGTGCCCACACCGCCGGTCTCAGGCAGCGTCGCACCGGAGTTATTGGTGACAGTGGTGGAAACTGTACCCTTAGTCACATCGCCATCTTCCGCTGCACTGTCATCAACCTTGATGGTCAAAGCGGTCAGGGCAGGATTATCTTCGGTTTTATCCAGTGTAGCAGTAATGACGATCTTAATAGGATCCTTCAACTTGTTATAACCACCGGGAGCCTTGGTTTCATACAGCTCATATGTACCGGCATCCAAACCGATAACCTGGGCAAGACCGTTGGCGTTAGTGATCAGAGTAGAACCCTTACCCTGCGTATCTGCCCAACCGGTGACTTTGTTGTTGGCGTCAACAGTGACCCACTTGCCGTTCCAGGTGGCCTCTTTTTCAGCAGCAATGCACTTCAGCTTGAATTCGGCATTCTGCAGCTTCTTGGTGGGAGTTGTACCATCTACCTTGTTGATGTCCAACTGATAGGTAAACACCAGAACTTTATCTTTGGGAGTCTCACTGGTGGGAGGCGTACCAGTGCCGGAGAAGTTGGGATTGCTGGAATATTCCAGATAGACCTCGTTGGGGTTGCCGGGCTGGCCGATCACAGCGGTATTGAGCAGCTTGGCCGTGTACTTCACCACGATCGAGCTGCTAGAGGTAATGCTCGTAATGGTTTTCAGGTTATCAAAGGTAATCATCAGAGAACCTCCGCCGGCAGTAGCCGCCTTATCGGGCGCCACAGTGAAACCGGAGGTTAATTCCGTATCTTTTTCTCCATTGCGTACATAAACTTTCACATCGCCGTTGTACTGCAGACCGGTGCCGAGCGTATCGTGGAACACATATTTATAGGTTTCGTAATCCGCGTAGTTGCTGGGCAGCTTACCAATCAGCTGGAAAGGCACATTGGAGCCGATACACCAGTCGGCAGCCTCACCCCATGCGCCGTCGGTGTCTTTTACGCTTTTACCAACGCTAGGTGCATCGTATTTCTTTTCAATGATGATGTTACCTTTTCCCGTCACCTGCAGCAGTGCGGAGTTCATGGCATCACCCTTGCCAGGGGTGGTAACGTCAACCAACAGGTAATAACCGGGATTCAGCACCACGTCGGAGGTTTTCTTTGCGGCGATATCAACAGCAGTATTCTTCAGGTATTGGGCGGCAACATTGGCAAACGCCTTGGCGACAGCACTCTTATCCTGTTCCTTTGCCATAATAGCAGCCACATCTGCGGCAGTGTTGCAAGCGGCAAAAATGTTCTTGTCGCCAGTTCCGAAACGCGTGTCCGCTTTCAGCGCTGGCAGAAATTTAGCACTCTCGATGCCGTTACCCCACTTGACATCCCCCAGAGCTGGTTTACTTTCGGTACTCTGTGTACCGCTAAAGATCTGGTAGGCCTTGTAGGCGTGGTCTGTTCTATTATCCACAGCGTACGCCGAAGCGGGAACCACCAGTGCCAGCGCCATGATGAGCGCCAGCAGTAATGTGACGAGCTTTTTCATGTGTTTCATTTCTTCTCCTTTTAATTTCCTTGTGGTTTTGGTATGTGCCGATTTTTGTGCGGAAAGTTGTCAGAAAGTACGACCACCCGCCTTTCTGCGCTTGTCACGGCAAACCATCAGGCATACCGCGCCTACCAACAGTGCCGCGCCGGTGATGATATAGGGTTTCGCACCGCCGCCGCCCGTTTCGGGAAGTTCATATACAACAGGCTCCTCCTGTGTGTAGGTAAACACTTGATCGGTTGTTTCTTCAAGTGAAAGCGTGAAGGAATAGTCATTCGCAAGGCCAAATCCGGCAGGCGCTTCGATCTCGCGCAGCGTGTAGCTGCCGCGCGGCAGGCCTGTCAGCTGGAATCTGCCGTCCTTGTCCGTGATAAGCTCGGTAACTGTGCCGCTGGTGCTGTACTGATACTCCGTACCGGCTTTGGTAAACTTGACCTCCTGGCCTGTGCTGTCCAGCAGCTTGTACTTCGCGTTGGGAACGGGCTTGGTCTTGTCGGCTTCGCTGACCTTCAGGAACTGGAATATATACGTGGCGGGCGGGTCGGCCACCGTGACGGTGTAGGCGCCGGTGGCGGCGTCTGTTTTGTTGAGCTTGAACTCCTTGCCCGCCTGCCATTCATCGGCGATCAGGAAGCCGTCCGGGGCTTTCGTCTCCGTCAGCTTGTACTCACCGGCGGGCAGGCCGACGATCTGCAAACTACCATTTTCAGCCGTGACAAAGGTCGTCACCGCGTCGGACGTACCGGAAGCCGCATAGGTGTACACGCCTGACGTACCGCTGGATGTGCCGCTGACGGCAGTGTAAGCCGTTCCGTTTTTGACCTCCAGCTTGAATTCCGCACCAGACAGAGTAGTGGTTTCCTCTTCGCTGTCCACCTTGGTGACGTTCACCGAGTATTCCTCTTTCTTCAGCCGATTGGTAAAGGCCGCGCCGCCGGAAGCAGATTTTTGCAGTATAATGGTCGGTTCATCATGTACTTTTTCTGAACGGAATACCTGCTCGCCGGTTAAATCATTTATGATTGTAACTGTCGTAGGATAGTAATGGACACCCGTTTTTGCGCCAAGGGTATTGATGATTTCTTTTGCTGCATCTAATTTGACGGTCATTGTATAACTGGTAGTATCGTATTGCACAGCAGTTGATGGGGTAACTATTTCCTTGATTTGGTAGGTGTGCGTTCCAACTTCTGAGAACGACAGCCAATCAAATGCAATCGAACCAGTACTGTCAGTCGCAGCAGTAGAGACAACTTTTCCATTGCTGGCATCGACTATCGAAAACTGGAACATATCAGCAGAAACAGGGGTTTCCGCTTGTCCATCCTCCTGAAGAAGGACTTTTGTTGCTGTAATTGCTACTCGCGTTGGCAGATACTTGTCACTCCAAGTATCTGTACCGAAATAAACAATACCGTTACTCATAATACCTGCACCGTGCATGGAAGATTTGTTACCTGTAATATAAACACCGGCTGCATTGCGAGCAGCCGTTTTGGCATTATTACTCGGGTTGGATTTCAATCCCATGACCTTATTTGATGTACACAGGATATCCGCCTGATTCAAGGTTAGTCTATTACCATCGCGACTGCCACGCCAGCGGGGATCTCCACCACCGAGCATAGTGGCATATAATCTTGTCTTACCGCCCGCAAAAACATCCGGAGGATCTCCAACACCTTTAATTGAAGTCTTACTGGCCGAACTAGGATAAACATGAAGTTTGTAGTCAGCAGCGTCACCACCACGATCCTTTCCACCTGCAGTATTGTCAAAAATTGCCGTACCGTCACTAAGATAGAAGAAGCTATCGGCCGTTGTACAACTGCCATAGCCACCGCCCAATCCGTCAGCAGAATTTTTTGTCAACAAACTATTCTTAATATACAGTGTGGCGGTATGACCAATATAAATTCCGCCGCCTCCCCATACCTTAGCAGTTTGCATTCTATTGTTAGAAATATATATAGGGGCATTCTTTTTCTCAATCGTACACTTGCTACCGGAATCACAATTAATTCCGCCTCCCTCGTGTCCGCTAGCACAATTGGATGAAATGAAGCCACCGTTTATTGTGATTTCAGCATATGAGGTAGTTGGAAGTTTATCGTTTTCCAAGTAGTATGTACAAATACCGCCACCACGCATGGTGGACACATTGCAGGTAATGTATCCACCATACATGTTGAATTTGGATCCCTGATCCAGGAATACGCCGCCGCCGCCACATTGAAACTTTACAAGTACATAGCCAGCTTCGACAGTAATTTTATTGTTGGTAATATAGCCACCCTGCATATTAAATCTTGTTCTACAATATACAGCGCCACCCTGTCTCGCAGCCTGATTACCGCTGATAACACCGCCTGTCAAATTAAAAGTTCCTCCGGCCATTGCGATTGCTCCACCAACATCAAGACTTTTGTTCGCAGCAATTACACCGCCGCTTATATTGAGTTGTGCACTACCTCCTAAAACGTAAATTGCACCGCCGTAAGTTCCTGCGGTATTTCCGGCAATATAGCCGTTGCTCATGTTCATCGTGGCGCTGCCGGTTAATTTAATTGCTCCGCCAGTTCTGTTTGCATTTCCAGCCACTACGCCGCCTGACATTGTAAAAGTACCACCGGCAACAGTAATGGCGCTGACAGGAAGGGGTTCTTGCATTTCTGTTGCATTACTTGCACCAAAATTGCGAATATAGCCATTTTGCATTTTCAGGGTTCCCTGTACGTAGAATGCGCCCTTTCCTGCCCGATTGTCGCCAATAATCGCACCTCCGCCCAATGTTACCCTATAATCTTTACGTACTTCTTTTGTCGTGTGGTCTGTTTGATTATTTTCAGAGCTTTCTGTACGGCTGTAGGTCAGAGTAGATGCAGAATATGTCGCAGATTTTAACGTACCTGTTACTGTGGTAGCTGTAAGTGTTTCTGATGTCCCTACCGTACTGTCTTTAACTGTTAGTGTCGCACCAGGCTGTACTAGGAAAATCGCCTTCATATTTGCCTTGTTGCTATTTTTAAGAGTAATCGAATAGCCATTCAGGTTTAATGTGGGACTCCCCTTCACTTTGACTAAATAGGTCATATTTCTCCAAGCTGCAGAAAATTTGCTGCAATCAATCAGTATATTTTTTGAAAGCGTTGCATTTTTTCCGTTGCTTAATTGCTTATTTAACGACGAAAGATCACTCACATTTCCCGTCGCCCGCGACGTGGCCGCCAGCAGGGATACACTATATAAATTAGTAAGCTGTTCAGTTTCCAGCACTACATTATTTTCCTCGTTTACTGCCACGTCAATTTCTGTGGCCTGCTGGGTGCCCTCGTCGATCTGGTAGACCTTGGGGCCGGTCACATAGCTCTCGCCTGCGTCATCCGCTGTGTCGTCTGTTGTTTCATCGGACATATCCGTATCATCCGCCGCGTTGGCCACTACGGCCTGCGCGGCCATTTTCTGCGCCTGATACGCCACAGGCTCCGCGTCGGTGTCGGCGTTGTCCTCAACATCGTTGACCAGCGCCACATCCGCGCCGCCATCCAGCGGCAGACCCGCGAACGTCACCGTGATGGGGCCGGTGGGCTGTACTTCCTCTTCGCCGTGCATCAGGCGGATGTCCAGCATGTAGTTCTCCGCCGCCGTCAGTTCCTCGCTTTCCAGCGCTTCATCCCGCAGTGCGTTGGCGTTCTCGTCCTCCACCTCGACGGCAGTCAGGGTCAGCTCCTCCACTGGGAAGGGCAACGACGCCGTCTCGCCGGAAATGGTCACAATAATGCCGCTTTCGGTAGCGGGCGCAGTCAGTGTAAAGGTTCCTTCCTTTGCAGGGAGATAGACAAACAGCGCCGTCAGCTTGTCGATATTCAGCTGGGCCTTCTGTTCGTCGGTCAAGGCTTCGTATGCCGTGTTGGCCTGCTCCACCTGCCGGGCCAGCTCCGCGCAGTAGGCATCGTAAGCCTCGGCGTCATCCGCTGCCAGCAGCTCCTCCAGTCTGGCTTCCACTTCCTCCGCACTGGGCAGTGCATCGATCAGCGCCGCCACTTCCTCCACCTGAGCATGCTGAGCCGCGTCGTCGGCATAGCAATCCTCGGTGTGGGTATGCTCCGGCAGCTCGCAGACCAGTTCAAGCTCCGGAGTAACTTCCGCGTCCTCGGCAGGGTAGCACTCCGCCGTGTGGGTGTGACCCTCGGCCTCCGGCAACTCACAAATCAAAGTGGTTTCCATGGTATAACAGCTCTCGCCGTGCTGGTGCCCGCCGCCCTCCGGCTCCGTGCAGGTCAGCACGCTCTCCTCGCTGTAGCATTCCTCACTGTGCGCATGGCCTGCTTCCTTCATGCCGCAGATGGGCTGGGAAGGCTCCGCCGCTATCTCCTGGTAGCAGCCCTGCTCCACGGAGTGCTGGTGCTCCTCCATGCCGCAGATCAACTCACGCTCCAGCGTCTCGGCGGGCCGCATCAGCACGTAGGCGGTGACGATCACCACCAGGCAGCCCAATACGCCCGCCAGTCGCTTCCACTTCTGACTGCGGCGCTTCTTCTCCAGAACGCCGTCCGCGTTGGAACGCATTCCTTTCTTCATATCATTTCCTCCTCTGTCCTGTTAACTGACGCGCCCCAGCCGTTCCATCGGCCAGACGCAAAACACGATTTTTCCTACGATCTGTTCCTCCGCCACGCAGCCCACCACCGTGTTACGGGAGTCCACGGAGGTGGCCCGATGGTCGCCCATGACGAACAACCGGCCGTCCGGCACCTGATAGGGCAGCTTCAGGTCACAGTCGCCAAAGGCTTTTTCCGTCAGATACGGCTCGTCGATCTTAACGTTGTCTACGTAGACCGTGCCGTCCTCGTCAATATTCACCCACTGTCCGGCAGAAGCGATCACGCGCTTCACCAGCATCTTGTTGTTGTAGTAGAAGGCGATCACATCGCCGGTGCGAAAACGGGAGCCCTTTACCGCCACCACGATCTCGCCCTCTTCCAGCGTAGGGGTCATGGAGCTTCCGTAAATTTGCAGGATGGGCAGCCACAGTGTGGCGATCAGCACCGCCACCGCCGCCACGATGACCAGCGCGTAAATGGTGCTGCGCAGCCGTGGGGATACCGCGCGATGTTCAAATGCCTGAACACTTACAGCCGTAAATACGGGCTCGACACCATTCGGAAGACG
>ENA-USUG01007513-USUG01007513.1-human-gut-metagenome-genome-assembly--contig:-NODE-7513-length-10542-cov-4.605925_pt1 | contig 10542 bp, 10 predicted proteins | sample MGYA00250059_ERZ773394 | MGnify/ENA primary metagenome ERZ773394 (study PRJEB29103, sample SAMN06111957) | human gut metagenome | biome: human gut; feature: ankylosing spondylitis patient; material... | reverse complement strand
TTTTTTTTTTTAATGATACGGCGACCACCGAGATCTACACTCTTTCCCTACACGACGCTCTTCCGATCTGTTATTGTATAAAAAATATTATATGAAACGAAGCAACAACCAGCTGATTAGTGTTATCGCATAAATAAAAAATGATTATATGGAATGGAGCAACAACCAGCAGATTAGTGTTATTGTATAAATAAAAAATGATTATATGAAATGGAGCAACGACTAGCTGATTAGTGCTATCATATAAATAAAAAATGATTATATGAAACGGAACAATGACTAGCTGATCAGGTGTTATCGTATAAATAAGAAATGATTATATGAAACGGAGCAACGACTATCTGATTAGGTGTTATCGTATAAATAAAAAATGATTATATGGAACGGAGCAACGACTAACTGATTAGTGCTATCGTATAAATAAAAAATGATTATATGAAACGGAACAATGACTAGCTGATCAGGTGTTATCGTATAAATAAAATTGATTATATGAAATGAAACAATTCATTTGAAATGGGACTTTTTGCAAAAGAGGCATAGGATGATAACTGAAAATAAATAAAAGGGTAATATATTTAAAATGTTTTATTTAGAAAACATAATAACATTTTGTTATAAAGAGTATAGTGGTTAATTATATATCTATATTTTTTATTTGTAATAAAATATGCGTAATTAGAGTGTTTTTAACTGGACATTGTTAAAAATGTTTCACGTGAAACATTAATTGCTATACCTAACAAAAAAGTAACATATATACATATCACTGTATATATTTCTATAAAATGTAAAAAAATATTGGCAGACAGATAAAATGTGTATATTTCTTTGTTTCCACTCTATTCAGTTAAACATATTTTAACGGAAAATGCTGAATTCAAAAATATTGAACAAATAAAAAATTATTTTATATGCAATATTCTATAGAAATTTTATACGATTATATATTATAATAATACATAGACTATTGATAAAATTATATTTGGAAAGGATGAAAAAATGGGCAGGGTAATAGCAATATCAAATCAAAAAGGTGGAGTTGGTAAAACAACAACAGCTATTAATCTTTCTGCTTGTTTGGCAGAAAAAAAACAAAAAGTTTTAGTGATAGATATGGACCCGCAGGGCAATGCAACCAGTGGATTGGGAGTTGAAAAAGCATCCGTAGAACATTCCAGTTATGAAGTGCTTTTAGATGATATTTCAATTACAGATGCGATGGAACGGTCTGTATGCGATAATTTATATGTTGTTCCATCTGAACGAGGATTAGCAGGAGCAGAAATTGAATTAATCGGTAAAAATGAAAGAGAGTATGTATTAAAGGAAAAGGTAGATCAAGTAAAAGATCAATTTGATTTTATTATTATTGATTGTCCTCCATCATTAAATATATTAACGGTGAATGCGATGACAACAGCGGATACTGTATTAGTACCAATTCAGTGCGAATATTATGCATTGGAGGGGCTTAGTGAATTGTTATATACAATTGAATTAGTTAAAGAACGATTGAACAGCAAGTTAGAGATAGAGGGTGTTGTCTTTACTATGTATGATGCCAGAACATGTTTATCATTACAAGTGGTGGAAAATGTAAAGGAAAACCTACAGCAAAATATCTATAAGACAATTATTCCAAGAAATATTCGATTGGCGGAAGCTCCAAGTTATGGCATGCCAATTAATTTATATGACAGTAAATCTGCCGGAGCAGAGGGATATCGTAATTTGGCTGAAGAAGTATTGGAAAGGGGAAAAGAATAATGCCACAAAAAAGAGGATTAGGAAGTGGAATTGATGTTTTGATTCCAAAAGCACAAGGGACAAAAAAAGGAGAAGAAAAAAAGAAAGTAGTTAAAGAAGTAGTAAAAGAGGTAGTGAAAGAATTAGAGACAATACCGATTAATAAAATTGAACCAAATCAATCACAGCCAAGAAAAAATTTCAACGAGGATTCTTTGCAGGAATTAGCTGATTCTATTAAACAGCATGGATTGATAGAACCATTGATCGTTCAAAAAGGGAAAAAAGGATTCTATCAGATTATTGTAGGAGAAAGAAGATGGCGTGCTGCCAAAATAGCAAATCTGAAGGAAGTTCCTGTTGTAATCAAAGATTACACGAAACAGGAAGTTATGGAAATTGCATTAATCGAGAATATTCAACGAGAAGATTTGAATCCAATCGAAGAAGCAGAAGCATATGATAGTCTAATTAAAGAATTTCACTTGAAACAGGATGAAATTGCCGAAAAAGTCTCTAAAAGCAGAGTCGCAATTACAAATGCATTACGGTTGTTAAAGCTTGATGAAAGAGTCCGGACCATGCTGGTAGAAGATAAATTGAAAAGTGGACATGCAAGAGCATTGCTTGCAATTGAAAATAATGATTTACAATACGAAACAGCAGTTCAGGTTTTTGATCAGAAATTAAGTGTACGAGAAACAGAAAAACTAGTGAAGAAAATTCTTCTTCCAAAAGCAGAAAAAAAAGAAGATGAAAAAAATAATGATGCGCAAATGAAAACCATATATCAGAATTTTGAAGAAAAATTAAAAATGATAATGGGTACAAAGGTGAATATCAATCATGGGAAAAAAGGAAAAGGCAAGATAGAAATTGAATATTATTCACCGGATGAATTTGATCGTATTATGGAATTAATGACAAAAATAGCAGATAAAAACTAAAATAGTATGATTGCGAATCCAGGATATAATGAGCCTAAAAGAAAAGCAAGCGACAGCAAAGCTGGCATTTGCTTTTCCAGGCGAATTAACGAACAAATATTTCTGCGTAGCAGAAAGTAGAGCTCTGCAAGAGCGCATTTGTGAGTTTGAAGTAGAATCCAGGATATAATAATTCCAAAATCCAAGCATTATATGCTTGACGCACTTCGTGCTTATTGATTTTGTCATTCCTGAATTCTGCACAAGAAAGTAAACTCTCTTGTGTTGCGAATCCAGGATGTAGTAGTTTTTTCATAATTACATAAATAAAAATATGCAGAAAAGAGGATAAACAAGAATGAAATTATTTGAACAGTATAATATTGATATCGGATATGTAGTAATGGGAATGGCTGGAGTAATTCTTATCATGTTGATCTTATTGATCGTTACAATGGCAAAGAATGCCAGTATGCGTAAAAAATATAAGATTTTTATGAATGGTGAGAATGGCAAAAACATGGAAAAAGCTATTTTAGATAAATTTGCTGCAATTGATTTTTTGGAAGAAAATGTTGATCAGATTTACAAACAAATTAAAGCAATTAGTGGTCAGTTGACAACAGCTTATCAGAAAATCGGTCTTGTAAAATATGATGCATTTAAGGAAATCGGTGGAAAACTGAGCTTTGTTTTAGTTTTATTGACAGAAGATAACAATGGTTTTATTTTGAATTCAATGCATAGCACAAAAGAAGGTTGTTATACATATGCAAAAGAGGTTGTAAATGGTGAAGCATTTGTAATTTTGTCGGAAGAAGAACAGCAGGCACTAGAAGAAGCAAAAGCCAATGTCAGTTTGAAAAAATTAACAGAGGAAAGATAGTAAATGAGTTCAATGATTAAAATAATCCTGGGGACAGTAATCACTTCTGTGATTCCTGTCCTCATTATCGAAATGGCAAAAAAGAAAAAATGGATGGAATTAAATGATTTCTTTCATAGAAATATTATTTATTATATGACTATGTTTTGTGTACTTTTAGCAGGAAATTTGTATGGAAATACGGAATTTGTATTTACTATAATTATAGGAAGTTCTATTTTGCATATATTGGGAGTATGTGGCGTGAAGTTTGTATTGGAGAGAGAAGAAAAAAATACAGTTACATGGAATCATGGGATGTATTATGCATTTAGCTGTATTGTTTTTCTTTTTCTTGGAGCAGATTATTTGATGTTTGGAAACAGATCGTCAGCAAGCTGGTTTTCAACTGAAAATATGATAAGTCGAACAGATGGAATGGTATTACTTTTTCTTTTGTTATTTTATCTTTTCATACAGGCTTATTTTTCAAAGAAATCCATTGAGCAGAAAGAAAGTGATGAAATATCTTATTTGCCTGAGAATACACGAAGTATTAAAAAAAGCATCATTGTTTTTGTTATAATATTTCTTTTAATTTATACAGGAGTTGCACTTTTGTTTAGTGGATTTTCATATATTACATGGAAATTGCACCAATCATTTTATCTGGTGAATTCTTTACTGGGAGTCTGGGTACTAAATCTGCCTTATATCTATTTAACAATGAGAAGTGGAAATAAAAAGGAAGTGATATTGGAAGAATCATACATTCAGGGATTAGTGGGACTTACAGGTGGAATTGGATGTACAGCAATCATACATCCTTTTTGGATGAGTGCAAGATATATTCAGGATGTAATGATATTGTGTGTAATTGTTACTTTAATGCAATTAATCAAAAAGATTCCGGCAACCATTAGAGGCAGTATTATGATTACGGCATATTTAGCTATTGTAATAGGTCTGTTTGTGCGGTAAGAGCAGAATAAATCGTAATATTTATCAGAATTTACGACAATATAAAAACTCATATGGTAAATCTGAAAGACAACTATATGAGTTTTTTTGCGTTGCATTAGTATATATAATGCAAGTATTACTAATAACATAATAAACAATATTGTTAGTGTACTATATTGTTTAAGAATTTGCCTCGTTATTGTGCAATGAGCCAAATAATGGTTTCAAAGTATCCGGAATCTTATTATCATTAGAAGATTCTTCTTCAGATGTAGCGGCTGCCATAGCAGAACCGCCATTAAAATCATCGTGATAATTTTTGACATTTTCATTAATTGATAGCATTTTCTGATCTAAAAATGAAATGATCTTTGCACATTCTCGAAGTTCATCGCGAATTCCATCGGGAGCTTTTCCTTCAAATTTATAATAAATTTTATGCTCAAGACTTGCCCAAAAATCCATGGCAATTGTACGAATCTGAATTTCCACTTTTGTATCAATTACATCATTTGACAAGAAAATAGGGATCGACACGATCATGTGGTAACTCATATATCCGTTTGGTTTTGGATTGGCAATATAATCTTTGACTTTTAACACAGTAACATCATCCTGCTTAGCAATGGCGTCTGCGATGCGATAAATATCAGAAGTAAAAGAGCAGATAATACGCACTCCGGCTACGTCATTAATATATTTTAGTATATTTTCTACTGTTAATTCTTTGCCCTTGATCCGAATTTTGCGGGCAATGCTTGAAGCGGATTTTATACGGGATGTTATATGCTCGATTGGGTTGTATTGGTGTGCCAGTTTAAATTCGTTGTTTAGAATTTCAAGTTTTGTGCTAATTTCTTTTAATACAGCATCATAAAGAAGTAAGGCACGATTCCATTCTTCTTCCTCATCATAATATAGTAATTCACCCATTTTTTTCCTCCTTGTAGTAGTTCATAAATCTACAATCAATTAAATCCATAAATGCGGTTAAACAGATGGTATCCTTTTACAACAATTGATTTTCCGAATTTTGTTTTAAATTGCAATGGAAGTCCAAGTTTTTGTAAACTGATTGTTTTGTATGCAGCAGGATTTGTTGTTTTTAAATAATCCCAAAGGGCATCTCTTTTAGCAATGTTTGTGGCAGAACCCTCATTGATTAATAACGCAGAACTTACAATCATCATAATAGAAAGATATTGTAACATATAGCTTTTTAATTTTTTGCTTGGAATTTCCATACTGTCATATGCATCAATCATTATTTTTGTAATTTTAATCTGCTGATCAATACGACCGGTCATGACTTTTTCATTGACCGATTGGTCTTCACGTCCAATATAATAGCGGTAAAGATCCACATTCAGATAATACATCTTTTTTACATATGGTAAAGGACAAAAAGCAAAAATATTATCAACATAGAATGTATGCTCCGGTAATTCCAGTTTGGATTCTTTTAAAATACTTGTCTTGTACATAATAGAATGCATAAGCAGATTTTGTGTTATTTTAAAATGTTTTACATCATCCCAGCCAAAGAATTTATTGACCGGAAATGCACTGCGGTAATTGACTGTCTTTTGTTTGTTCAGACTAGGTTTTTCATAAACGTAATTGCTTATGATCATATCAAGCGGTATTGAGTCATTTACAATATAATGAATAAAATGTAATATTTTTTTTAAGCTGGCTTCGTCAAACCAGTCATCACTGTCTAATACTTTGAAGAACAATCCGGTTGCGTTTTGAATACCGGTATTGACAGCTGATCCATGTCCTCCGTTTTCTTTGTGAATCGCTCGGACAATCGTAGGAAATTTCTGTTCATATTCCTGTGCGATTGATAAAGTGTTGTCAGATGAACCATCATCTACGATTAATATTTCTATATCTTCACCACCGACTAATACACTTTCTATCGCATGGCGCATATATTCCTGAGAATTGTAACTCGGAATCGTTACCGTTAATAATTTCATAGCTATCTCCATTTCTGTTATTTGTATCAAGACAAATAACGGCTCAAATTAATATATTACATTTTATTATATCAAATCCGGCTTTTTTTTTCATCTTTGAAATGAATATAAAAAAATAAGATATTCATTCTTATAATCAATATATCACATTTTTGTGAAAATTATTTATTCATATGTGTATTATAATATGATTTTGCATTTCAGAAAAGGTTTAAAGGCTAAATAATTCCTTTCAGAAAACTTAATATTGCTTTTATCATGATATGAGTGGTGTTATACTGATAATAATGAAAAGTATGAAATGATTTGTTATAAAAAGAATTTGACCGGAAAGGAGTGCGGTTAGTATGAATACAATAAAAGATACGATTCAATTCGCAATGAATGCTAGAAAAAAGGCATACACACCATATTCTCATTTTAAAGTCGGAGCTTGTCTGGTTGCAAAAAACGGGCAGATTTTTACAGGATGCAATATAGAAAATGCCGGATATTCGTCAACGAATTGTGCGGAAAGAACGGCATTTTTTAAGGCAGTTAGTGAAGGCGTGCAAGAGTTTGACAGTATTACGATCATCGGTGGTAGTGAGGAAAAAGGAATACAGGATTTTTGTCCACCTTGCGGTGTCTGCTTACAGGTTATGATGGAATTTTGTGATCCGGAAAAATTTCAAATTATTTTAGCAAAATCGAATGAAGAATATCAGATTTATACATTAAAAGATCTGCTTCCGCATGGTTTTGGAAGAGGGAATATTTCTTGAAATTTTATGAGATATATCAAGAAAATTTGGAAAGCTCAATGAAAGAATTTAGATCATTTGCAATACGATCTGATTACATAGGGAGGAAAATGCATATGAGAATGTATGATATTATAGATAAAAAGAAAAGAGGACAGGAACTTACAGAACAGGAGATACAATATGTTATCGAAGGTTATGTAAAAGAAGAGATTCCGGATTATCAGGTAGCAGCGTGGCTGATGGCAATTTTCTTTCATGGTTTAAGTGATCATGAACTTGTAAAAATGACAGAGTATATGGCAAAATCGGGTGATATGGTGGATCTTTCTAAAATACAGGGGATCAAAGTGGATAAGCATAGCACCGGTGGTGTTGGTGATAAAACAACATTAGTGATCGCACCGATTGTTGCTGCCTGTGGTGGTAAAGTTGCAAAAATGAGTGGAAGAGGTCTTGGATTTACCGGTGGTACAATAGATAAATTAGAATCCATTCCGGGATTTCGGACGGCAATTGATGATAAAGAATTTTATGACATTGTCAATCGTACCGGACTTGCTGTTATTGGGCAATCCGGCGAAATCGCACCGGCAGATAAGAAACTTTATGCTTTGCGTGATGTAACAGCTACTGTGGATAGTATTCCCTTGATCGCAACTTCTATTATGAGTAAAAAGCTTGCGGCCGGAAGTGACAAGATTTTACTCGATGTTACGGTTGGAAGCGGTGCTTTTATGAAGTCGAAAAAAGATGCGATCATACTTGCTCAAAAAATGGTTGCGATCGGTGAAGGTGCCGGAAGAGAAACGAAAGCAATTCTGACAAATATGGATGTACCGTTGGGTATCGCTGTGGGAAATGAGATAGAAGTTGTTGAAGCAATACAGACATTACAGGGGAAAGGTCCAAAAGATTTTCAGGAAATTTGCGAAGTTTTTGCTGCAAATATGCTGATGCTTGCAAAAATTGCAAATGAAAAAGAAGCATATGAAAGAGTAAAAGAAGTGATCGCAAACGGAAGTGCATTGCAAAAATTTGCCGAAATGGTAAAAACGCAGGGTGGAGATTCAGAATATATCTATCATGCGGACAAGTTTGAACCGGCTAAGTATCATCAGGATTTTATTGCACCGCAGGATGGCTGGGTTGTCAAAATGGATACGGAAATATGTGGAAAAACCGCTGTTGTACTGGGTGCCGGAAGAGAAACAAAGGATAGTGCGATTGATCCAAAAGCCGGAATTTATTTTTACAAAAAAACAGGTGATAAAGTAAAAGCCGGAGAGACAGTTGCAACATTATGTGCATCGGACAAAGAAAAACTTAAAGCAGGAGTGGAATACCTGAAAAATGGCTATTTATTTGGGAATCAGCAGGTAGATCCAATGAAAAATATCATAGCAGAAGTTACAAAAGACAGTGTTATTGATAACTAGGCTGGTTTGTTTTTAATGATGAATGATTTAGGTAGATATCAGTGATCAAACCGGATTTTTTATAAATGAAAGTACGTGGTGCATTTGAGGTTTTTGATACGGACATGGACGCAAATGCACCATTTCTTTTATATGAAATGGAAATACAAGGAAATGTTGTCTGTGACTGTGTGATTTCTTTTTGAGATAATACAAAAGAATCATTCTCAAGCAGGTAAAGGGATTGTTCATAAAAATCATTTGGAACTTTTTCCTGGAACGAAGAAGTATTGCTATTTTGACAGTATATTTTTAGCATGTATTTTGTTAGAGGATTCTGATAGTCGAAAGGAATTGTATTTTCTAATGTTGTATGAAAAATATAATAAGAAGATGCAAATGCAGAATTCTTTTTTGGAAGCAGAAGATATTCTTCGTTTTGATAAAGGGGAGCTAACCAAAGTTCTGTATGCTGAAAGCCTGATGCAGCCAGAAAAAAGGGCATGGAATGAAGCGTAGTCTGGTAAAAATAGTTGTGATTCTTTTTTTGATACAGATCAAAAGAAGCTTGTAATGAAGTAGAAGTATATTCTGCAAAATTCAGACTAAGTGCTTTTTGTGCTTTTTGCAAAATAATCGTATCAGCATATGCTTTACCACGCAAAACAGATACAGGCAGAACAGAAGATAATGCTTTTGCTGTGTGTGTCTGGTTATATAATGTAAACTGAATGAAATAAGTGCCATCCGGCAAAAATAGTTTCTTTATATCAAGACCGGATAGAAGATTTTCAGATATGTCAGATACATGCCATTCATTTGTATAAAACGGAGTATGCTTTAAAGATGTATAAATAGAACAGGAAACAAAATCTGTTGGCAATAATGTGATATCTTTTGTTTGTAATGTAATATGCTGTAATGACAAAGTCTGGCAGTCAGACAGATGGAGTGAAAAGTATAGATGATCTGTCATAAAGTCGGAAAAACGAAAAGAAAATTGCATTGTCTGGGAACAAGGGGTTTGAACAGAGGAAGATAAATCCTGTACAAAAATTGTGTATTCTTTATCATGATTAAGAAGATCTTTTGTAATCAAAAAATGATTCTTGCTTTTGGGTTGATATTTTTTTTGTACCGATACTCTAGTTGTGTTTGACGGATCAGAACGTTCTATGACAGAATACTCGTCGTTACAAAATGTATCTGTATTACTAAAAAGCAATTGTCCTAAAGAATCTGTTTTTCCTGAGAAAAGAATAGTAGAAGTCCCTTTTTGCACAATATAGACAGCGGTATTGGAAAGAGACTGGTCCTGTTTGTTTTTGATTTCAAATTCAATAGAATGATTGTTTGCCTGACAGGATGCTCTCTTTTTTGATAAAGTAAAATTTTCGCATAATATACCTTTAGAAAGTTTGTTTTTGAGTTTTTTGCTTTGCGAAAGATATCCGCTTTTGGAGACAGAGATAGTATGTGGTTTTGAAGTTGTTATATCTGCTGTAATCTTATAATATCCGTGTGAATCTGTCCGGACTGTTATCTTTTTATTTTTTCCATTCAAGATAACAGTGGCTTTTGCTAACGGTTTTCCAATATCGTTGACAATAAATCCGGCTATTGTATTAGACGGAATGCGTTCGTGATAAGACAGAATGTTTCTCTTTGAAAAAAGAGAACTTTTGACAATATATTTTCCGTTTTTGGAACGATTGGAAGGGCATAATTTCTTCTGATCTTTTTTTATGATCGTATAGGCAATCTTTTTACCATTAGAAGATAAAGATGCAAACTTTGCCCGATAAATTTGTTTTTTCTTCCCTTTTTTTGATAAAGTAAGCGTTGAACGGATGACTTGTTTTTTTCGTTTAATTCGTTTGCTTTTTATTGTGA
>ENA-USUG01007510-USUG01007510.1-human-gut-metagenome-genome-assembly--contig:-NODE-7510-length-10546-cov-53.940682_pt1 | contig 10546 bp, 9 predicted proteins | sample MGYA00250059_ERZ773394 | MGnify/ENA primary metagenome ERZ773394 (study PRJEB29103, sample SAMN06111957) | human gut metagenome | biome: human gut; feature: ankylosing spondylitis patient; material... | reverse complement strand
GTGGCTTAAATGCCAAGAAGAAGCACAATAGAGTATTAAAGCTTGCAAAGGGCTACAGAGGCGCAAGAAGCAAGCAGTACAGAGTAGCAAAGCAGTCTGTTATGAGAGCTCTGACCAGCTCTTATGCAGGTAGAAAAGAGAGAAAGCGTCAGTTCAGACAGCTGTGGATCGCTCGTATCAATGCAGCAGCCAGAATGAACGGTTTATCTTACAGCAAGTTCATGTACGGTCTGAAGCTTGCAGGCGTTGATATGAACAGAAAGATGCTGGCAGACCTGGCAGTTAACGATGCAGAAGGTTTCAAGACCCTTGCAGAGCTGGCTAAGTCCAAGATCGCGTAAATAATAGCAACTGTTAAGGCTGGACACATTATCTTCGGATGGTGCGGACAGCCTTTCTTTTTGCAACTATTTGGAAGGAGACTATTATGATAAATCCCGGAATGATGATGAAACTGATGAATGCGAAGAATACCTTCGAGAGCAATCATCCCAAATTTGCAGCGTTTGTAAGCAGATTTTTTATGGGTGGAGCGATCACGGAAGGAACCATTATCGAGATCACGATCACAAGACCCGGTGAAGAGCCCGTGTCCACGAATCTGAAGGTACAGAAATCCGATCTGGATCTGGTAGAGGAGCTTAAGAATCTGAGATGAAGATAATATTTTTTGACATTGACGGAACCTTAATATGCGGAGGGAGCGAACTGATGTCGGAGAGCACGAAGGAAGCCATCCGCATCGCCAGGGCCAACGGTCATATCTGCATGATCAACACCGGACGTACGAAACGGCTGGTAGGGGAAAATCTTACCGGACAGGTGGAATTCGACGGATTGTTATTAGGCTGCGGAACGGAGATTGAATATCATGGAAAACAGCTGATGCACAAGACATTTTCCATGGAGGAGTCTAAGGCGATTCTGGCTGCTATGAAAAAATATCATGTGGATGCTGTCCTGGAAGGCAGCAGGGAAGACTATGCTCCCAGAGGAGAAGAAGTATTTACTGAGACTTTCCGCCATATGGCACGTGAGATTGAAAATCGAAAATACGATCGCTATGCCAATGCACCGGGCAACTATGATAAATTATATGCCTATGCAGAGACTCCGGCGGGAATGGACGGAATGAAGCATGACCTGTCGGAAATACTGGATTTTATTGACAGAGAACAAGGGTTTTATGAGATTGTCCCCAAAGGCTATTCCAAAGCAACTGCGATCCGTTATATTACAGAATATCTGAACATTCCGATGGAAGATACAGTAGCTATCGGGGACAGCAATAACGACCTGCCGATGTTACAGTATGCCCACACCAGCATTGCTATGGGCAATTCCAGTAAACAGGTGTTGGAAGTGGCAGATTATATTACCACAGATGTAGATAAAGACGGCATCTGGAACGCTTTGAAGTGGTTGGGTGTTTTAGATAAGTAAAACGATTAAGAATCTGACAGCTTGTACTAAAATGTGCAAAATGTACAAAAAACAGTGGCAAAACTTATATATTATGATGATTTGCATAAAACCTATTTACAAAACACCTATCTAGTGCTATGATAAGTTCATCAAAAGGTAAAACGATTAACTTACAGAAAAGAAGAATACAGCAGTATAACAGCCAGATGGCTGTTTCTTTTCTCACAAAAGATTAAACGATTAACCTTTGGAACGAACAAGGATAGGAGAAAGGTATGGGACATCACAGGAAGCAGCTGGAATACGGAAATATCAGGATCACAGACAAGCTGTTCGGTGAATACGTGCAAAAGGTCAGTGAGAAGATCATTCCGCATCAATGGAAGATCTTGAACGATCAGCTGGAGGACTCCGAACCTACCTACTGTATTCAGAATTTCCGCGTGGCAGCGGGGGAGCTGCCGGGAGAGAGAAAGGGGGTAGTTTTCCAGGACACGGACCTGTATAAATGGCTGGAATCCGTAGCATTCTGTATTGCCGGGGGGCAGGGCAGAGAATACGAAGCACTGGCAGATAAAGTGATCGAACTGGTAGGAAGGGCGCAGGAGACCGATGGATACCTGAACACCTACTACACAGTCAACGAGCCAGACAAAAAGTGGTCGAACCTGGTGGAAGGACACGAGCTTTACACGGCAGGACACATGATAGAAGCAGCGGTTGCTTACTATCAGGCCACCGGGAAGACGAAGATTCTTAACATCGCCAGGAAAAATGCGGATCTGATCTGCAGAGTATTCGGTACCGGCGAAGGACAGAAAAAAGGTTATCCCGGACATCAGGAGATTGAACTTGCGCTGGTAAAGCTTTACCGGGTGACCGGCGAAAAGCAGTATTTGGACACCGCATCGTATTTCCTTCATGAGAGAGGGAAGAAGCCAAGCTATTTTTTACAGGAGATGGAAGACAGAGGCGGCTGGGAATTTTTCCCGGAGTTCAAAAATTACGATCTGGAATATTCACAATCACATATAGAACCGGTAAAGCAGAAGACAGCGGAAGGGCATGCGGTAAGAGCCATGTATATGTGCTCCGCCATGGCAGACCTGGCTGTGGAATGCGAGGACACCGAGATGCTGGAAGCCTGTAAGCGGCTGTGGGACAGCACGGTGAATCACAGAATGTATCTGACCGGCGGCATCGGATCCAGTGGTTTTCGGGAGAGGTTTACCACGGATTACGATCTGCCGAATACCACGAACTATTCGGAGACCTGCGCTTCCATCGGGCTGATGATGTTCGGACAGAGGATGAGCGCAGCCACCGGAGAGGCGGGCTACTACGATACCGTGGAACTGGCATTGTACAATACAGTGCTGGCGGGCATCAACAGAGCGGGAGACAGATACTTTTATGTGAATCCTCTGGAGGTCGTACCGGAGTTCTGCACGGAGCATACTTACATGGATCATGTGAAGGCTGTCAGACAGAAATGGTTCTCCGTGGCATGTTGTCCGCCGAATGTGGCGAGGACGTTAGCGTCTCTTGGACAATACATCTACGCACAGGAAGAAAATGCGGTATGTATCCACCAGTTCATTTCCTCCACTGCAAAGGCAGTCCTGGAAAGTGGAACCGTGGAGATCGGCATGGAATCCACACTGTTGCAGGATAGTAAGGTGAAGATCCGGACGAGACAGGACAGTGAAGTAACCTTTAAGATCCGCCGCCCCGGATATGCGGGGAAACAGGAGATTACAGTGGATGGCCAGACAGCAAAGGCTGTTTTGGAAAAAGGCTATCTGCTGATAAATACTCCGGCGGGAGAGCATGAAATCTGTATTGATTTCGGTGTAAAGCCCAGATGGATCGCCGCCAATGACGAAGTGAGAGCGGATGCTGGAAGATGTGCATTGATGAACGGCCCCGTGGTCTACTGTCTGGAGGAGACCGACAACGGAAAATATCTGGCAGACCTGTATGTGGAAGAGAACACAGAGGTCACGAAGGGGAATCCGCAGACGGATCTCCCGGGAGAGATTCCGACATTACAGTATGAAGCTACAAGGATCCATAACCGGTCCACCGAACAGGGAAACCTGTACGGAGAGCTGAAACTGGAGAAAGAACAGATGCACCTTACAGCAGTTCCCTATGGGCTCTGGTGTAACCGTACACCGGGAGAAATGCTGGTGTGGGTCAAGGTAAAGGTGTAGAACGGTGAACGTGTAAGCGTTTACAATCTGGTGTTTACAACGACAACCTATTGTCGTTATAATAAAGAAAGGTAAAGGAGAGAAAGGTATGAAAAACAAGAAAATCGTAAGTACAGTCCTTGCAACCGCAATGGCAACAGCAATGGTACTTACAGGGTGTGGCAACAGCAATCAGGCACCGGCAGCATCCGCAGATGCAGGAAGCCAGCCGGCACAGACACAGACGAGTTCTGACAGCGGCAGTGGTGAGAGAGTACATATCACCTATGCACAGTGGGGTAACGAGACGGAGACTGCAGCAACTCAGAAGGTGGCTGACAAGTTCAACAGTGAGCAGGATCGTATCGAAGTAGAAGTGGTTAAGATCGACCATGATACTTATGTAACCAAGCTGAATGCCATGGCAACTGCAGGAGAGCTTCCCGATACCGGTATTATGAGTGAGGCCGGTGTACTGAAGTTCGCAGAGAACGGACTGTTGGCTGACATCAGCTCCATGTACGGCGAAGGCGATGCAAAGCCTCTGGATGCACTGACCTTCAAATATCAGGGAACGCCTGTTGCTTATTCCGCAGCAAACGAGGTACTGAATCTGTGGTACAACATTGATCTATTAAACGAAGTATGTGAGAAACAGAATCTGGATGTCAGGGAAATGACTCCTCCCGCAAGTGCAGCAGATGCCTGGGACTGGGATACTTTTGTAGAGACAGCACAGAAGCTTACCATCGATATCAATGGTAAAAATGCTCTGGATCCTGACTTCGATCCCAACAATATTGATATTTACGGATGTACCATCAATACCCTGCCCTGGCAGCTGGAAGTATGGGCACTGTCCAACGGCGGCGGTTACTACAGCAAGGATGGTTCTGAGTGCACCATCAATGATCCCGCAACCGTAGACGCATTACAGAAGATTGCAGATCTGTCTGAAGTATATCACTGCGCACCTCCCGTAACCAGTGCAGCAAACGCTCTGGAGTCTTCTTTGGGAAGCAAGAAGGTCGTTATGGCAACTGATGGTGCATGGAATGTCGGCACCTTCCTTGGGCCGAGCGCTGACTTCGAATATGGCGTAGGTGTTCTTCCTTATATGAAGGAAAAGGTTACCATCTGTACCGGTGGCCCTAACGTAGTATTTGCTACTACCAAGCATCCTGAGGAAGCAATGGAGTGGTTAAAGTGGTATTATCAGGAAGAGAATTCCTGGTCTCTGATCGAAGCAGGTACCTGGATGCCTATTCTGGATTCCTGGTATACTGATGCTGAGAAGACAGATAAGTGGATCGATAATCCTAATTTCCCCGATAAGGATATGTATAAGAGCGCAGTTGTTGACTATGCAAAGGACAACATGGTATCCACATCCTGGTACTATGTGAACGGCACCGATGAATTCAACGCTACTTTGGATACTGTATTCTCCAATGTATGGGCCGGACAGCAGACCATGCAGGAAGCAATTGATGAGAATCTGGAAGAGTTACAGGGAATCTACGAGGCTAACAACCAGTAATACTATTACCGCAACAATGTATTGGGACAACATAACAGGTGGCTTACAGTGATGTGGCCACCTGTTGTTATCAGAAGATTTGGAATTATTCACGAAAATAAGTTACTCTTTGCAAAAATGTGTGAAGAAATGAGGGTTACAATGAAAAAAGGGAAACAGAAAAATAACGCTACAACAAGAGCAGGAAGAAAGGAAGAACTGACCGCATATCTCTGTCTGATACCGGCATTCCTGGGAGTGACCTTGATCAGCTATCTTCCCACACTTGCAGTATTTGTATTAAGTCTGTTTGACTGGAACGGCATTACGAAGCCGGAATTTATAGGGCTTGCCAATTTCCAGCGTATTTTTACGAAAGATATCTATTTCTGGGATTCTATCAAAGCAACTGTATGGTATGCTTTTCTGGCGGTGATCGGTGCCGTGGTATACTCACTGATCATAGCGATCCTCTTAAACATGAATATAAAAGGCCGGACATTGTTCCGCTCCCTGTTCTTCATCCCGTATCTGCTGCCGGCCATCGGCGTATTTAAAGGATGGGAATGGTTATATGAAGGTAACTTCGGTCTGTTCAACTTCGTGCTCCGGATGATGGGACTTCCGAAGCAGAGGTTCCTGGACGACCCGAATCAGGTTATTCCCTGTCTGGTGCTTATCGCCATATGGACCAGTGGCAACCTGATCGTTATCTTCCTGGCGGGATTACAGAATGTCCCCGGCGTATACATAGAAGCAGCGAAGATCGATGGGGCCAATGCATGGCAGAGATTTTGGAATATTACGATCCCCAGTATCACTCCCATTATCTTCTACAATGTGTTGACAGCACTGATCACACATTTACAGGTCATCAACCCGGCACTGGCGCTGACCAACGGCGGTCCCGGTAAACGATCCATGTTCATGTCCTATGTGATCTATATGTATGGTTTCCAGAAGAACAAGATGGGCTACGCTGCAGCGTATGCGGTGATCTTCTTTATTCTGGTGGGCATATTTACGGTGATTCTGTTTAATACACAGAAAGAACAATTATTTGGAGAGGAGGAATAGAAGATGGCAGCAAATTTATCACCGAGTAAAAAACGGAAACAACTGGTTCTGGATCTGGTGGCAACGCTGATCGTACTTTTGCTGGCACTGTTAGTGGTACTGCCGATCTGGTGGATCTTCCGGTCCTCCCTGATGAGTACGGCAAAATTGAACGAGTATCCGCCTTCCTTCATTCCTCATGAGTGGTTGTGGGCGAACTATTCAAAAGCCTTGGAGACCTTCGAATACTGGAGATATTTCCGGAATACTTTCTCCATCATCATTCCGGCCGTTACTTTTGGTACGGTGACCGCAATTTTCTGTGGCTATGCTTTTGCAAGACTTCGTTTCCGCGGCAAGAAGCTGATCTTTAATATCTGCGTCGGAACGATCCTTCTGCCCAGCATGGTTACCCTGCTTCCTCTGTACGTGGTATGGACCAAGGGACTGGGACTGGGGGATACCTACTGGCCGCTGATCCTGCCGTACTTAACCGGTGGCGGTTTCTTCAATATTTTCCTGATCCGTCAGTTCCTCATGACGATCCCGAAGGAGCTGGACGAGGCAGCATCCATTGACGGTGCGGGCAGAATGCGTATCCTGTGGACGATCCTGGTGCCATCCATCAAGCCGGCAGTTGTGGTAGTAGCCATGATGCTGTTTATCCAGATCTGGAACGATATGCTGCAGCAGCTGATCTACATTAACAGTATGTCGAAATTCACTTTTGCCGTGGCACTGACGAACTTTACCGGATCCTTCGGCACCAACTGGCCGGTAGCACTGGCAGCGACGTTCATGACAATCCTGCCTGGTATCGTGATCTATATCTTCGGACAGAAGAGTTTCGTGGAAGGTATCGTTCTGACCGGTATGAAGAATTAACACAGCCTGTTGTGATATAGGGAAAAGTTGTGTTAGAATGGTGGTAGACAAGTCGCTTACAAAAGGGAGGGACACTATGCCTACCATAAAAGAGATCGCCAGAGAGTGCGGGGTATCCGTGGCAACGGTATCCAATATCATCAACGACAAGGGAAAAGTGGGCGAAGAGACCAAAAAGAGAGTGCTGCAGGTGATTCAGGAGATGAATTACACGCCGAACATCGTAGCGCAGAATCTGAAGACGAAGAATACCCGGAGTATCGGGGTCATCGCGGAGGATATGACAGTCTTTGCCCTGCCGGATATCATCGACGGCATCACGGAGTATTGCGAAAAAGAAGATTATCAGATCCTGCTGGTGAATTTACGTCTGTATAAAAAATACGGAGATGCCTATTATCAGGACAATATCCACCGGAACATCGTGCAGAAGGAGATCCAGAAGCTGCTGTCGAAGCAGGTGGAGGGGATCATCTATGTGGCGTCTCATGAGAGACTGATCAATGTGATCCCGGCGGATCTGCCGATTCCTACGGTGGTGGCCTACGGATTTACCAACAAGCCGGAGATCCCCTCTGTGGTGGTAAAGGATAAGGGCGGTGCCGAGCAGCTGGTACGGTATCTGATCTCCTGCGGACACAAACGAATCGGTGTCATCGCCGGGAAAAAGGAAAGTATCCACACACAGTCCCGACTGGAAGGGTATCAGAGTGCGTTGTTCGAAGCGAATCTGCTGTACGATCCCGGAATGATCGTTTACGGAGAATGGGATCGTGAAAGCGGTTATGAGCATACGGAAGAATTGGTGAAGCGGGGAGCTACGGCGATTTTCTGTATGAATGATTTTATGGCGGGCGGAGCCTATGACCGACTGGATGAACTGGGATATACGGTGGGAAAGAACATTGCGGTGGCAGGCTTTGATAACAGGGAAATGGCAAGCTATGAGAAGCCGGAGCTGACCACCATGGGACTGCCGTTACATGACATCGGATACTGTGCCAGCGAGGTGATCTTAAAGCTTCTGCGGGGCGAGGAAATACATCAGAAAAACGGGGTGTATTCCGTGGAGTGTAAGCCGTTTATAAGGAATTCGGTGAATATGATATAATGAGCGAAAGAGAGCCAGAGAGAGCTTGCTCACTCTCGGCGATCAGACCGGATTACGCATGTTTGTTGTAATTTCGGGAGTTCGAAGAACGAAGAAATCATTTATAGAAAAACTTGGGAGAGATTGGGGCATGAAACAGGTTAAGATTACATTAGATAAGGCATACAAGGTGGCGAAGGTGGATGACCGTCTGTTCGGTTCCTTTATTGAGCATCTGGGCCGGGCGGTGTACGGCGGTATCTACCAGCCGGGACATCCCACGGCGGACAAATACGGTTACAGACAGGACGTGGTACAACTGGTCAGAGAACTGCAGGTTCCCCTGATCCGTTATCCCGGTGGTAACTTCGTATCCAACTTTTTCTGGGAGGACAGTGTAGGCCCTGTGGATAAGCGTCCGGCCAGACTGGATCTGGCGTGGAGATCTCTGGAGCCGAATACCTTCGGACTGGAGGAATTCTACCATTGGACGAAGCAGGTGAATGCACAGATCATGATGGCAGTGAATCTGGGTACCAGAGGTGTGGCAGATGCCTGCAATCTGCTGGAATATTGCAACCATCCCGGCGGCTCCAAATATAGCGACCTTCGCAGATCCCACGGTGTGGAAAATCCCTATAATATCAAACTGTGGTGCCTGGGTAATGAGATGGATGGCTCCTGGCAGCTGGGCAGCAAGACTATGGACGAATACGGACGGATCTCGCAGGAAGCGGGCAAGGCCATGAAACTGATCGATCCTTCCATCGAGCTGGTATCCTGTGGAAGTTCTTATCGGGAGATGCCTACTTTCCCTCAGTGGGAAGCTACCACACTGGAACACAATTATGATTATGTAGATTATCTGTCCCTGCATACCTATTACGGCAATGCAGCTATGGACAGCAATGATTATCTGGCAAAATCCGATGACATGGATGATTTCATCCGTACGGTAGTGTCTGTCTGCGATTATGTCAAAGCGAAGAAGCGCAGCAAGAAGCAGATCAACTTAAGCTTCGACGAATGGAATGTATGGTTCCACGCCAGCAAGGAGGATGCCGACACCACAGAGAATCATCCCTGGCAGAAAGCCCCTCATCTGCTGGAGGATCATTATACCTTTGAAGATGCCCTGATGGTAGGTCTGATGATGATCACGCTGTTAAAGCATGCGGACCGTGTGAAGATCGCCTGTCTGGCACAGCTGGTGAATGTCATTGCACCGATCATGACGGAGGAGAACGGGATTGCCTGGAGACAGACCATTTTTTATCCTTTCTATCATGCATCCTGCTATGGCAGAGGAACTGTATTGCAGTTGGCTATCGACAGCCCGAAGCATGAGACCAGCGGCCACGGAAGCATCACAGATGTGGAAGCGGTAGCGGTATGGAATGAGGAAGCGGAGGAAGTGACCGTATTTGCCGTGAACCGTAATCTGGAAGAAGACCTGCCCCTGACCATGGACCTGCGCAGTTTCGAAGGCTATGAACTGATCGGCAAGACCGAGCTGGTATCCGATGACTTACAGACCGTGAACTCCGCAGCAGGAGAGAAAGTACAGCCCCGTCAGGCCGACGATGCCAAAGCAGAAGGCGGCCAGTTGGAGACCGTGCTGAGGAAAGCATCCTGGAATGTGATCCGGCTGGGAAGAAAATAAGATAGTGACAAAAGTGGAAAGCCAGTTAAAAAATGATAGCCCCTGGCAGGGTATAAGAAGATGGTGATCATCAGGTCAGCTACTTTCTGCTGCTCGTAAATATCCTCGTTCAGAGAACCGAAGTAGATCTTCATCTCTGGACGCTCTTCTTTGATCTTATCTACGGCTGCGATGGTTCCGATATCAGCGGAGTCAAAGATCATAACTTTTACATCTGGATCCATAGCCATATTTAATGCCTTGGAAATAGTAACTTCCTGCTCGTTCTGTGGGTTCTCTGGATATACGTCCATAACAAACTTCTCAGAGCCATACTCCTGGATCAGCATCTCTGCTGTTCTGTAGTACTCTTCGCGAGTTGCAAGAGGGCTAATCATCAGACCGATCTTGTAGTCCGCATCTGCTGCTTCGGTCTCGCCTTCTGCCTTGCTCTCCTCAGAAGCTGCCTCAGCTTTGGTTTCTGCTGCTGTGGTGTCTCCTGAACTGGAAGATGAAGAACCGCAAGCGGTCATTCCCAGCATGGAAACTGCCAATGTCAATGCAACGATTTTTTTCCACATAACATTTTCCTCCTGATGTGTATGTAATTAAATAAGCACGATACATGCATTATATCAACACGTATGGATATTGTCAACAACACATTTACACGTATTTATATTTTTTCATATTTATTTTTTACAAGTAATCATTACATTTAAGTGCGATTTTTT
>ENA-USUG01007506-USUG01007506.1-human-gut-metagenome-genome-assembly--contig:-NODE-7506-length-10549-cov-178.933537_pt1 | contig 10549 bp, 9 predicted proteins | sample MGYA00250059_ERZ773394 | MGnify/ENA primary metagenome ERZ773394 (study PRJEB29103, sample SAMN06111957) | human gut metagenome | biome: human gut; feature: ankylosing spondylitis patient; material... | reverse complement strand
TTGCATTAGAACAATTTAATAAACTCATATATTTTTAGTACCATTTAAAAATTATTTATAAAAATACTGTATAAATAATAATTCAATTGGGTAAAATTTATTCAAAAGAAAGGAATGGTGCGTTTATGGAAAATATAGTGAAAGACTTAAATGATTTTTTGTCTGACTTAAATATATTTTATCGAAAATTACAAAATTATCATTGGAATGTATGTGGAAAAGACTTCTTTGTATTACACAGCAAATTAGAAGAATATTATGATGAAGTAAACAAACAAATTGATGAAATAGCAGAACATATCTTAATGTTAGGAGAACAACCATTAGGAACAATGCAAGACTATTTAAATAATACTTGTATAGTAGAAGCAAAAAATGAAAAAATAGAAGAAAAAGCTATTTTTGAAAATATTATAAATGATCTAGGGACATTATTAAATAAAGTAACTAATATAAAAGAAGAAGCAGATAAGCAAAATATGTATGCTACATCAAGCTTAATGGATGAGTATATAGAAGGATATATGAAGAAATTATGGATGTGCAGACAACGAGACAAGGGAGACAGGTCTTAGATGGGACAAGGGGGACAGGTCTTGGGACAAAGGGGGACAGGTCTTAAGTGTCTCATATATTTGGCAACCAAATATATGAGACACTTAAGACCTGTCCCCCTTTGTCCCAAGACCTGTCCCCCTTGTCCCATCTGTCCAGTGTTCACAAAAAATTCACAAAAAAAATTAGCAAAATGTATTGACAAGTGCTAAAAAGGGGTATAATATATATGAAGTTAGCAAACAACAACAAAGAGTGCTAAAATCAAACTAACAATTTTAATAAAAGAGGTGAAAAAATTGTTAGACGATAGAAAAAAGAAAGTTTTACAAGCTATTGTAGAAGAATATATTAATACAGCAGAGCCTGTAAGTTCAAATGCATTAACAGATAATCATGGATTAGACTGTAGTAGTGCTACAATTAGAAATGAAATGGCTGATTTAGAGAAAAAAGGTTATTTAGATAAAACCCACACATCAAGTGGAAGAGTGCCATCAGCTAAAGGGTATAGATATTACGTAGATGAATTATTAAATGATAAAGATATCAGTTTAGAAGAAATCAAATATATAAGTTCAAAACTTGAGACAAAAGTAAATGAAATTGAAGATTTAACCAAAATAACAGCTAACACAATTTCAGAAGTAACACATTATACAACTGTTTCAATAGGACCAAAGCCAGTAAATCAACTAATTGAAGAAATAAAATTTGTTCTATTAGGTTCAAGAATGATGATGGCAGTTATTCTAACAGACACAGGTTTAGTAAAAGAAACGATTATAAAATTTGATGAAGATATAAATGAAAAACAAGTCGAAACTATGAACTATATGTTTAATAATAAACTAAAAGGTCAACCAATTGAAACTATAGATAGACCGTTAGAAGAATACTTATATGATGAAATGACTTATAGTGTTAATGTTATAAAACCAGTTATTGAGCAAATAAAAAAAGTATTAGAAGAAGATAATAAAATATATCTTGAAGGAGCTAATAAATCTTTTGATTTACCAGAGTTTAATAGCTTAGAAGTAGCTAAAAATTTTATAAACATATTAGATAAAAAAGAAATGGTAGCAGATATGTTGGATTCAGGATTTGCAGAAGATATTAAGGTATATATAGGTGAAGAAAACGAAAAAGAACAATTAAAAGATTTTAGCGTAGTAACATTTAAACATAAAGTAAACGGAAAAGATTTAGGAACAATAGGAATTATAGGACCAAAAAGAATGGATTATTCAAAAGTTATTTCTGTTATGAAATATATTAATCAAAAATTAAATGGAAAAAGTAATTAATATTAAAAATAAAAAGAAAGAAGGGATAAAATGGCAGAGAACGAAAAAGAACAAAAAGAAGAATTAAAAGAGGAAAAACAAGAAAAAAAGGAAAAGAAACATAAGGACATGGTACCAAAACAAGATTATGATGAATTAGACGATAGATTTAAAAGAATTCTAGCAGAATTTGAAAACTTTAAAAAGAGAAGCAACAAAGAAAGAGAAGGATTATACAATTCTATACTTTCAGATGTAATTGAAGTAATGCTTCCAGTTGTAGACAATTTAGAAAATGCAGCAAAAGTAGAAACAGCAGACGAAAATTACAAACAAGGAGTAGAACTTGTATTAAAACAATTTAAAGATGTCTTAAAATCAAAAGGAGTAGAAGAAATAGAAACAGTAGGAAAGACTTTTGATCCTGAATTACATGAGGCTGTAAGTAGCATTCAAGATGAAAACTTAGGTGAAAAAGAAATAGCACAAGAATATAGAAAAGGCTATAAAATAGGAAACAGAGTAATTAGACATTCTATGGTAGTAGTAGCAAACTAACTTGTTTATACAAAATTAACAAGTTGAAACATATTAAAATGTTATTAATTTTTAATTAGTTATAAATCTAAAGACAAACTGTACAATTTAAAATTGTACATAAAATAAAAAATAAATTTAGGAGGAATTTAAAATGGGAAAAATTATAGGAATTGACTTAGGAACAACAAATTCATGTGTAGCAGTTATGGAAGGAGGAGAACCAGTTGTTATACCAAATGCAGAAGGTAATAGAACAACTCCATCAGTAGTTGCATTTTCAAAAAATGGAGAAAGACTAGTAGGACAAATTGCAAAACGTCAAGCAGTTACAAATCCAGATAATACAGTTATATCAATAAAGAGAAAAATGGGAACAGCAGAAAAAGTAGATATAGAAGGAGATAAATTTACACCTCAAGAAATCTCAGCAATGATATTACAAAAATTAAAAGCAGATGCTGAAAACTATTTAGGACAAAAAGTAACACAAGCAGTTATAACTGTTCCAGCATACTTTAATGATAGTCAAAGACAAGCAACAAAAGATGCAGGAAAAATTGCAGGACTAGAAGTATTAAGAATTATAAATGAACCAACAGCAGCAGCTTTAGCATATGGAATGGATAAAGAACAAGACCAAAAAATTATGATTTATGACTTAGGAGGAGGAACATTTGATGTTTCTATACTAGATATTGGTGACGGAGTATTTGAAGTTTTATCAACAAGTGGTAATACACATTTAGGAGGAGACGATTTTGATAACGCAATTATCAATTACTTAGTAGATGAATTCAAAAAATCAAATGGAATTGATTTAAAAGCAGATAAAATGGCAATGCAAAGACTAAAAGAAGCAGCAGAAAAAGCAAAAATAGAATTATCAGGAGTACAACAAACACAAATAAATTTACCATTTATCACAGCTGATTCAACAGGACCAAAACACTTAGATGTTACATTAACAAGATCTAAATTTGAAGAATTAATTCATGACTTAGTAGAAGCAACAGCAGGACCAGTTAATCAAGCTCTTAAAGATGCAGGATTATCAGCAAATGATATTCACAAAGTATTATTAGTAGGTGGTTCTACAAGAGTTCCAGCTGTACAAGAAGCAGTAAAAAGAATTACTGGAAAAGAAGCAGACAAAGGAATAAACCCAGATGAATGTGTTGCTATCGGTGCAGCAATTCAAGGTGGTGTATTATCAGGAGATGTAAAAGACTTAGTATTATTAGATGTTACACCATTATCATTAGGTATTGAAACATATGGTGGAGTATTTACAAAATTAATTGAAAGAAATACTACAATACCAACTAAAAAATCACAAATATTCTCTACAGCAGCAGATGGTCAAACATCAGTAGAAGTTCACGTTTTACAAGGTGAAAGAGAAATGGCAGCATACAACAAAACACTTGGAAGATTCCAATTAACAGGAATTCCAGCAGCACCAAGAGGAGTACCACAAATCGAAGTAACTTTTGATATTGATGCAAATGGTATTGTTCATGTATCTGCAAAAGATATGGCAACAGGAAACAGCCAAGACGTATCTATTACAGCATCAACAAACTTAACAGATGAAGATATTGATAAAGCAGTAAAAGATGCAGAGGCACATGCTGAAGAAGACAAAAAGAAAAAAGAAGAAATTGAAGTAAAAAATAATGCAGAAAGTTTAATATATAATAGTGAAAAAACATTAAAAGACTTAGGAGATAAAATTAGTGGAGAAGAAAAAGCAAAAGTAGAAACAGAAATAGACAACACTAAAAAAGCATTAGAAACAAACGATACAGATAAAATAAAAGAAGCAACAGAAAAACTAACAAAAGTATTTTATGATATGTCAGAACAATTATATAAAAATGCAAATCCAAACGGAGCTCAAGGAGCTGGAACAGATGCCAATGCAGGAGAAGGACCAAAGACAGACGGAAATGGAAATGTTTATGATGCAGATTATAAAGTAGAAGATGATAACAAAGAATAATTTCCACCTAGAATTATGTTTGTTAACAAATTTATAAAAAACTAAAATAAGAAACAAAATGAGCCTCTTTCATTCAGGCTAACAAAGTTAATTTTGTTCCTGTGAACATTACTCATTTTGTTTCTTTTGATTTAAAAAAGTGGAGGAAAAAATGGCTAATAAAAGAGATTATTATGAAGTATTAGGAGTTAATAAAAATGCAACAGAGGACGAATTAAAAAAAGCTTATCGTAAACTTGCTAAAAAATATCATCCTGATGCAAATCTAGACAATAAAGAAGAAGCAGAGAAAAAATTTAAGGAAGTAAATGAAGCATATGAGACATTATCAGATCCTCAAAAAAGAAAAATGTATGACCAATTTGGACCAGATGGACCACAAGGCTTTGGAGGAGGAGCAGGAGGACCATTTGGTGGTCAAGGTGGATATTATTCTTATAATGGTTCTGGTTTTGATGGATTTGGAGATTTCGGAGACTTAGGAGATATTTTCTCTTCCATTTTTGGTGGAGGATTTGGAGGCAGAGGAGCTTCTGCTAAGCAAAGAGGACCACGTAAAGGTGCAGATTTAAATGTACGAATGGAGATTACATTTGAACAAGCATTTTCAGGAGTAGAAAAAGAAATAGTAATAACGAGAGACGAAGAGTGCCATATTTGTCATGGAAGCGGAGCAAAGCCAGGAACATCGCCTGTAAAATGTCCTACTTGCCATGGAACAGGTCAAGTAACTCAAGTTCAAAATACAATTTTAGGTCAAATGCAAACAAGTAGAACTTGTAGTAGCTGTCATGGAACAGGAGAAATAATAAATGAACCATGTGAAAACTGTAGAGGAAAAGGAAAAGTTCGTAAACAACCAAAAATAAAAGTAAAAATACCAGCAGGAATAGATGATAATCAAACTGTAGTATTAAGAGGAGAAGGAGAACCAGGAGAAAAAGGTGGAGCTAAAGGAGACTTATATATTACAGTAAAAATAAAAAAACATAGTATATATACAAGAAAAGGAAATAATGTATTATGCGAAATACCAATAACTATTACACAAGCAACATTAGGTGCAGAACTTGAAATACCGATGGTAGATGGAACAAAGGAAAAATATAAAATACCAGATGGAACACAAACAGGTACTAAATTTACTATTAGAAATAGAGGATTTAAATCTATTAATTCAAGTTTAGTTGGCGATTTTGTATTTACTGTAACAGTTCAAACACCAAAAAGATTAACTAAGGAACAACGTGAGTTATTAGTACAATTAGCAAAAACTATGAATGAACAACCACCAGTAAAAAAACGTGGATTGTTTGGATAAAATTAGAATATGAATTAAGTAAATTACACCTTGAATTTAGAAATAAGTTCAAGGTAATTTTTTTGCATTATGTTTAATTGTAACGTTTCAAGATTTACAAAAAACAACAAAGATTTTAAAAAACAGAAATAAATCGCGATAATATATTGACTTAATTCAACAATATTTGTAAAATAATACTGTAAATTAAATTTATTTTGTAAATAGAAAAAGGACCTTGAAAATATAATGTCTTTGTTCAGAAAGAGTGAATGGTTTGAATACTATTTACAAAAATGGAAATAATTTAAAGAGAAAAATAAAAAAAGAAAGCAGAAAACAAAAGAAGGGAGAATGTTTTATGATAACAATTAAAACAGCAAAAAAACAGAAGTTAAAAGAAAGCAAAGGTATTACATTAATAGCATTAGTAATCACAATAATTGTCCTTCTAATCCTTGCGGGAGTAACAATTGCGACATTAACTGGAGACAATGGAATATTAAAAAAGGCAGGAGATGCAAAGACACAAACAGAACAAGCAAAAGAAGATGAAAATTTAAAAATAGCAATAGCAGGAAGTTATGGGACTGATGGAAAACTGAATTTAAAAGATTTAAAGGACAATTTAGAAAATCAAGGAATTAATTATGATAAAAATAATACTGGATTTCCATTAGAAGTAATAGTAAATGGAGAAAAGAAAAAAATAGATGCAAATGGAAATATAATAGAAAGTATACAAAGTTTGAAAACAAAAGGAACAGTATTTAAGGATACAACAACATTAGAAGACACATATGGAAACCAAGTAACAATACCAAAGGGATTTAAAATAGCAAATGATTCAGCAACAGATGTAACAGGAGGAATAGTAATAGAAGATGCAACATATACAAATACAATAGGAAGCCAATTTGTATGGATACCAGTAGGAACTGGAGAAAATGCTATAAAGAAAGCGAATAAAGAAACAGTAGATATAGCTCTTGGAAGATATAGCTTTACCCAAAATAGTGATGGAACTATAACAACAAGTGAATATTCTGGAAGTTATACAGAGGATACAACAGCAAATCATAATAGTGATTATAAAAATGCTATTGCAAAAGATATAGAGAAATTTAAAACAAGTGCAAATAGTAATCATGGATATTATATAGGAAGATATGAAGCAGGAGTTAATGGATTTATGGTCTGTAAATCAGGAAAAGGAGTATGGAATTGGGTAACGCAATACGAAGCATCAGAATTGTCAAGAGATATGTATGGAAGTGAAGCAAAAGTAACAAGTGATTTAATAAATAGTTATGCATGGGATACAGCAATAGTATTTATACAAGAATGTGGAACAGAAAATAATAGTTCAACATATTCAAAAACTGTTGGAGAATCATCAACAAGTACAGGTGAGCCACAAGCTACAGGAACAAATATATTAAAAGCAACAAATAAGATAGATAAGCAATGTAATATATTTGATATGGCAGGAAATTGTTTTGAATGGACAACAGAAACTTCTAGCGATTCCTTCAATTCTTGCGTTTATCGAGGAGGTGATTACGGCAGCAGCTTCGGTTTCACGAGTTTTCGCTACGGCAACGATACTTCCGTTGCTATCAGCTACAGTTCGTTTCGCCCACTTTTATATTTGTAGAGCTGAACTCTGTGAAAACTAAAACTATAACAATAGAAAAGTAGTTTTAATATAGTGTTAATTAGTAAGCAATCGATAAAAAAACAGGAATATAGAAGAAATACAAGAAACAGCAACTATTTATCTTGAATTGTCCAGACGTCTGGACAATTTGAAAAAATTACGCTTTGAATTTAGAAATAAGTTCAAGGCGATTTTTTTATGAAAATTTTTTATCTACATTTTTAAGGTATAAGACTATATTACTTGTATCATAAAAATGAAAATAAAGCCAAAATAAAGTGAACAAATCTGAAAGAGAGGGGGTAATGGCAATGTCAAATCTAAATTTAAAAGGAATATGGATTCCAATAGAAGTATTAACAGATAAAAATTTAAGTGATAAAGAAAAAATGATATTGGCAATAATATTATTTTTAAGTAAAGAAAATAATAATTGCTTTTGTACTAATCGGAACAATAAGCGAATTGCTTAATATATCCAGTAAACAAGTATCAAAACTAATAAACTCATTAAAAGCAAAAGGATATATAGATGTAACTATGAAATATAAAGAAAATAGTAAACAAATAGAAACAAGAACAATAAAGCCTATACTAAAAAAGTTTAATACCTCCTCTTTAAAAGTTCTATCCCCCTCTTCCTCATATGAGGGCTTTGATTGGAATAGTTTATATGCAAATAATCAGTTCACAATATAGTTTTACCATATAAAACTAACAAAAAGTATAGATTTTATAAATCTATGCTTTTTGTTAGTGGGCGTGGAAGTTTGAAACCGAGCAAGGTTTCATAAAGTCAAGAAAAAATCAGGATAAAGACATGAAAAAAAATAGCGCTTTTCTTCAACTTTTCTTCCGTCTGACTTTTCAATTGTCTTCTTTGCTAACCCTATACTCTTTAATCCTTCCCATTCTTCTATCTCTTCATACCAATTAACTTTTTCTGTTTGATAATATTCATATGTTATTACTGCTTCATGATTTTTCTCCCTTGTTAGTTGATATCCTCCTTCATATCCTGATTCTATTATTAATAATCAATCTTCATCAAAATAATTTTGAACGTCTTTATAAAAATTCCCTTGATTTCCTTTTAAGGCTACACAATAATCTCCACCTTTTTCTATTACTGCCTTTATATTTCCTTTTTGTGTGTTTAATGCATCCCGTGTACATATAACATTTTCTAAATTTAATCTTTTTATAACTTCTCCTTTTTGTCTTTTATATTTTAACATCTTTGATTTTTCCTTTAACTCTTTTAATTTTAATACTTCAATTTCTTTAATTTTCATTTTTTCTTTTGCTCCATTTCAAAGATATTATATCGTAATTTTTGTATATTGGGAACTGTTTTTTTGTTGATTTTTATATTGTTTTAGAATATTTTTTATTTTTTTCATGTCTTTATCCTGATAAATCGCGATAATATATTGACTTAATTCAACAATATTTGTAAAATAATACTGTAAATTAAATTTATTTTTGTAAATAGAAAAAAAGAACCTTGAAAATAAAATATCTTTGCTCAAAAAAGTAAATGGTTTGAATACTATTTAAAAAAATGAAAATAATTTAAAGAGAAAAATAAAAAAAGAAAGCAGAAAACAAAAGAAGGGAGAAAGTTTTATGAAAACAATTAAAACAGCAAAAAAACAGAAGTTAAAAGAAAGCAAAGGTATTACATTAATAGCATTAGTAATCACAATAATTGTCCTTCTAATCCTTGCGGGAGTAACAATTGCGACATTAACTGGAGACAATGGAATATTAAAAAAGGCAGGAGATGCAAAGACACAAACAGAACAAGCAAAAGAAGATGAAAATTTAAAAATAGCAATAGCAGGAAGTTATGGGACTGATGGAAAACTGAATTTAAAAGATTTAAAGGACAATTTAGAAAATCAAGGAATTAATTATGATAAAAATAATACTGGATTTCCATTAGAAGTAATAGTAAATGGAGAAAAGAAAAAAATAGATGCAAATGGAAATATAATAGAAAGTATACAAAGTTTGAAAACAAAAGGAACAGTATTTAAGGATACAACAACATTAGAAGACACATATGGAAACCAAGTAACAATACCAAAAGGATTTAAAATAGCAAATGATTCAGCAACAGATGTAACAGGAGGAATAGTAATAGAAGATGCAACATATACAAATACAATAGGAAGCCAATTTGTATGGATACCAGTAGGAACTGGAGAAAATGCTATAAAGAAAGCGAATAAAGAAACAGTAGATATAGCTCTTGGAAGATATGAATTTACTAAGAATAGTGATGGAACTATAACAACAAGTGAATATTCTGGAAGTAATACAGAGGATACAACAGCAAATCATAATAGTGATTATAAAAATGCAATTGCAAAAGACATAGAAGAATTTAAAACAAGTGTAAAAAACAATCATGGATATTATATAGGAAGATATGAAGCAGGAGTGGTTGACTATAATTCTTCAGTATCAACAAGTAACAGTAATAATAAAATAGATTGGACAGGATATACAGGAGATAATATAAAATTAGTGTGTAAAAAAGAACAACAAGTTTGGAATTATGTAACACAAAATAAAGCATCAGAATTGTCAAGAGATATGTATGGAAGTGAAGCAAAAGTAACAAGTGATTTAATAAATAGTTATGCATGGGATACAGCAATAGTATTTATACAAAAGTGTGGAACAGAAAGTAATAGTTCAACATATTCAAAAACAGACGGACTATCATCAACAGGTACAAATGGGCCACAAACTACAGGAACAAATATATTAAAAGTAACAAGTAAGGTAGATAAGCAATGTAATATATTTGATATGGCAGGAAATTGTAGGGAATGGACAACAGAAACTTATAGCGATTCCAACGGTTTTTGCGTTTATCGAGGAGGTTTTTACGACTACAGCTACTGTTACACGAGTACTCGCAACGTCACCGATACTTCCGGTGCTAGCAGCAGATATTCGTTTCGCCCACTTTTATATATGTAGAGCTGAGCTCTGTGAAAACTAAAACTATAACAATAGAAAAGTAGTTTTAATATAGTGTTAATTAAATAAGGGGAATTAACAAATAAGAGAATTTAATTGCGTAGATCAAATAAAGAAAATAACTTAAACAGAAAAATAAAAAAAGAAAGCAGAAAACAAAAGAAGGGAGAAAGTTTTATGAAAACAATTAAAACAGCAAAAAAACA
>ENA-USUG01007503-USUG01007503.1-human-gut-metagenome-genome-assembly--contig:-NODE-7503-length-10553-cov-6.912944_pt1 | contig 10553 bp, 10 predicted proteins | sample MGYA00250059_ERZ773394 | MGnify/ENA primary metagenome ERZ773394 (study PRJEB29103, sample SAMN06111957) | human gut metagenome | biome: human gut; feature: ankylosing spondylitis patient; material... | reverse complement strand
TGCGGGACTGACTTATCCGTGGGAGGCTCTGCCGAAAATCAGCGGCTTTATAAAGAAGCTGGGACCGACGCTTGACCCGGAGGTCTATGAGCAGCGCGGCGAGAATATCTGGGTGGCGAAGAGTGCGACGGTTGCACCGACTGCTTTCTTAAATGGACCTTTAATTATTGATGAGGATGCGGAAATCAGACACTGCGCTTTTGTCAGGGGGAATGCCATCGTAGGAAAAGGTTCCGTGGTGGGCAATTCAACAGAATTGAAAAACGTTGTGATTTTTAATTCCGTGCAGGTTCCGCATTACAATTACGTGGGAGATTCGATTCTCGGTTACAAATCCCATATGGGTGCCGGCTCGATCACTTCCAATGTCAAGTCGGATAAGACGCTGGTGGTGGTAAAGGATCATGATGAGAAAATTGAAACAGGGTTAAAGAAATTCGGAGCAATGCTCGGCGACTATGTGGAAGTCGGCTGCAATTCCGTGCTGAATCCGGGAACTGTCATCGGAAGCCACACCAATGTTTATCCGCTTTCGAGCGTGCGTGGCGTGGTTCCGGCAAATTCGATTTACAAGAACCGCAGCGAGGTAGTGGAAAAGCGGTAGGACAACAGAAGAGGGACAGAGACAATGAAGAGAAGATGGGTGCAGGGAATGCTTCTTGCAGGAATGCTGATTTTGACAGGATGCGGCGCAAAGAACAGTTCACCTGTGGAGAACGGTAAAGATTATACATGGAACGACATTACAGTGATGCTTCCGGAAGACTGGGCGGACCGCTGTACGATCAAAGAGGATGAGAATGGATTTACCATCTATCAGACGGCTTCCTATGAGAAGATGGAAGGACTTGGCTACCTGTGTTCCTTTGAAAAAAGCGACGCATGGATGAATTACGGTGCGGGAGAGAACCTGATCGCCTACACGGAGGACGGAACGCTGTATTACCTGATGCAGCCGACGGATGTTGCGTGCGATACGGAGGATCAGACAATCGTGGAAGAGTACGGATCCATGATGGAGGAGGTCACGGCCATCGCATCAAGTGTGAAGATCGATGCGGATGACGTTCATTACGATGCCGATCAGTATGTCGTTCCGGTCGGCGCAATACTGCCGGTGACGGAGGAGAATCTGTCGGATCTGTCAGAGCAGGAACTCTATCTGGCGGCAAACGAGATTTATGCCAGACATGGAAAAACCTTTGATGATGCTTACCTGCAGGCGCATTTTGATGCGTGCAGCTGGTATACGCCCGCCGGGGGAGCGACTGCAGGCGATGCGGGATTAAGTGAGATTGAGCAGGCGAATCTGAAACTGATCAAGGCAATGCAGACGGCATATGCGGCGGAACATATATATCCGAAATCCTATTCGGCAGGCGAGACCGCAGAGATCGCTCTTTTGGACAATGGAGTTCTTAACGAAGTCAGCTACACGGTAACCGGTAAGGGGGAGCAGGCGGTCTGCACGCTCACGATCGACGGGACAGCGTACGACCTTGCCGAGTACATTCAGATGCACGCGCCGGTTGCGGATGCGTTTTATGTGACAGACCTTGTGGAGAACATCGGAACACCGGAAGAGGATGATGGTCTGGAGATTGCCGTACTTGATGAAGGAACAGATGGCATCGGGGCGACCCATTTTTTCAAATATGATGGAGATCTTTACTATCTGGGCGAGGTCGGAGGATTCCCGTTCCGGGACCGGAATGCCGGATTTAGCGGTTTTAACGGCCAGGGCGGTGTGATGGATCTGATCCGTTACGACAAGCCGGCAGACTGCATCCTGCAGGGGTATGCCTGGTACAACAGTTCGGAGAAGAAGATCGAGCATGCGGACGGCGGGCTTTATTCCTATTACGAACCGTGTAAGCTGGAGCATAAGGGAGCACTGACCGTGTATTTTTCGATGGATGAGACATCAGCAGAAAAAACGATTGCGGCAGGGGAGGACATCTACTGTATCCGGTCGGACGGAGACGGTTGGATGTATGTGCGTGCAAAAGACGGAACGGAAGGGTTTTTACCTGTGACGCAAATGTAAGAAAAGCAGCTGTTTTGACAAAAGTGCATAAAATTTGCAGTACCCACTTGTGAAAATCAAGAAAATGTGAGAGAATAAATGCAGTATGTTAAATGTGTAACAATGTTTAACAACTCAGTTCTATTTATGCGAAAGGAGTCTTAAAATGATTTACACTAAGGAAGTTGAAAACATGTGCCCAGTCGCAAAGGGCGCAAAACATGAACCAGCTCCGATTCCGGAAGAAGGCAAGTGGGTTCATTCCAAAAAAATTGAAGATATTTCAGGCTTTACACACGGTGTAGGCTGGTGTGCACCTCAGCAGGGTGCCTGCAAGCTTTCCCTGAATGTGAAGAATGGTGTGATCGAAGAGGCATTAGTTGAGACCATCGGATGCTCCGGTATGACACATTCTGCAGCTATGGCAGCAGAGGTATTACAGGGTAAGACCATCCTTGAGGCACTCAATACAGACCTTGTCTGTGATGCCATCAATACAGCAATGAGAGAGTTATTCTTACAGATCGTTTACGGTCGTACACAGAGTGCTTTCTCTGATGATGGACTTGCAATCGGTGCCGGTCTTGAGGATTTAGGAAAAGGACTTCGTTCCCAGGTTGGTACCATGTACGCAACCAAGGAGAAGGGCGTTCGTTATCTGGAGATGGCTGAGGGCTATGTAACAGGTATCGCTCTTGACGAGAACAACGAGGTTATCGGATACCAGTTCGTTTCTCTTGGAAAAATGACTGACTTCATCAAAAAAGGCGATGATCCGAACACTGCTTGGGAGAAAGCAAAGGGACAGTACGGCCGTGTAGCAGATGCTGTTAAAATCATCGACCCGAGAGAAGAGTAGGAAAGGAGACGGACGAAAATGGCATTATTTGAAGGATATGAAAGAAGAATTGACCAGATCAACGCTGTATTAAACAGCTATGGTATCAGCTCCATCGAAGAGGCAGAGAAGATTACCAAAGATGCTGGTTTGAATGTATATGATCAGGTAAAGAAGATTCAGCCGATCTGTTTCGAGAACGCTTGCTGGGCTTACACAGTAGGTGCTGCAATCGCAATCAAGAAAGGATGCACAAAGGCTGCTGATGCTGCTGCAGCAATCGGTGAGGGTCTTCAGGCATTCTGTATCCCGGGTTCTGTTGCTGACCACAGAAAAGTAGGTCTTGGACATGGTAACCTTGGTAAGATGTTATTAGAGGAAGAGACCGAGTGCTTCTGCTTCCTGGCAGGTCACGAGTCTTTCGCAGCTGCTGAGGGTGCAATCGGTATCGCTGAGAAGGCAAACAAAGTACGTCAGAAACCTCTGCGCGTTATCTTAAACGGTCTTGGAAAAGACGCTGCACAGATCATCTCCCGTATCAATGGATTTACATTCGTTGAGACACAGTATGACTACAAGGCAGCAAAATTAAACGTTGTATACGAGAAGGCATACTCCAACGGACTTCGCGCTACTGTAAAGTGCTACGGTGCAGATGACGTTCAGGAAGGTGTTGCAATCATGCATCACGAGAACGTAGGTGTTTCCATCACTGGTAACTCTACTAACCCGACACGTTTCCAGCATCCGGTTGCAGGTACATACAAGAAAGAATGTATCGAGCAGGGTAAGAAATACTTTTCCGTTGCATCCGGCGGTGGTACAGGCCGTACCCTTCACCCGGACAACATGGCAGCAGGTCCTGCTTCCTACGGTATGACAGATACCATGGGACGTATGCACTCTGACGCACAGTTCGCAGGTTCCTCTTCCGTACCGGCTCACGTTGAGATGATGGGTCTGATCGGAATGGGTAACAACCCGATGGTTGGTGCTACAGTTGCTGTTGCAGTAAGTGTTGAGGAAGCTCACAAAGCTGGTAAGTTCTAAGTAGTATCGTATTTAATTGAAAAGCAGGGAATATACTTTAAGCGGTATGTTCCTTGCTTTTTATTCTATAAATTTCTTGATTTTCCAGTGAAGATCTTTCTCAAAGCTTTGAAAAAATCCCTTGCCAAACCGCGCACATTCGTGCTATGCTACTTTGCAACAGTGCAGTATTACATGGAGAGGAATGGAACGGTTATGCTAAAGATCATTGATGATTTTGTCTGGGGAGTTCCCCTGATCGTGCTGATCCTTGCGGTTGGCATATTTCTGACGATCCGTCTGCGGGGACTTCAGATCACGAAGCTGCCGCTTGCGGTCAGACACATTATTGCAAACGAAAAAGACGGCAAGGACGGAGAGGTGTCGAGTTTCGGCGCACTCTGCACGGCGCTGTCGGCAACGATCGGTACCGGTAATATCGTGGGAGTGGCGACGGCGGTCGTGGCAGGCGGGCCGGGCGCCTTGTTCTGGATGTGGATTGCGGCGCTGTTTGGCACGGCGACCAAGTATGCGGAATGTCTTTTGGCGATCAAGTACCGCGTGGTGGAAGCGGATGGACATGTGGTCGGCGGTCCGTTTTACTATATTGAGAACGGTATGGGCAGAAAATTCCGCTGGCTGGGACAGATCTTCGCATTCTTCGGCGTGGGAGTCGGTCTGCTCGGCATCGGAACCTTTACGCAGATCAACGGAATTACCGGTGCGGTAAAGGGCTTTTTTGATCCGGAGACGGCATGTTCGGTGCATCTGTTTAGCAACACCTATTCGTGGAGCGTTGTGATATCCGGGCTGATACTGACCGTGTGCGTGGCACTTGTTATTATCGGAGGGATTAAGCGGATTTCCTCCGTGGCACAGGTGGTTGTGCCGTTTATGGCGCTTGTGTATGTGGTGACTGTGCTGATCATTCTGCTGACGCATTTGGGAGAGATTCCGGCAGCACTTGCCACCATCGTACAAAGCGCGTTTGGACTCCGTGCAGCGGCAGGAGGAACACTTGGCGCAATCCTTGTTGCGATGCAGAAGGGAATCGCGAGAGGTATTTTCTCCAACGAAGCGGGGCTTGGAAGTGCGCCGATCGCTGCAGCTACCGCGAAGACCGATGAGCCGGTGGCGCAGGGACTGGTATCCATGATGGGAACGGTGATCGATACGCTGATTATCTGTACGATGACCGGATTGTCCATCATCATCACGGATACGTGGAACATCGGTCTGGACGGGGTGGATGTCACGACAAGAGCGTTTCAGATCGGGCTTCCGTTCCCGGAACGCGTCTCCTCGTTTTTACTGATGCTGTGTCTGGTGTTTTTTGCATTTACAACGATCCTTGGCTGGAATTATTACAGCGAGAAATGTCTGGAATATCTGGTGGGCAACCGTCCCGGGGTGTTAAAATGCTATCGCTGGCTGTATATTCTGGCGGTATTGATCGGACCGTTTATGACCGTGTCGGCAGTCTGGACGATTGCGGATATTTTTAACGGACTGATGGCGCTGCCGAATCTGATTGCACTGGTGGCGCTAAGCGGTGTGGTGGCAGCCGAGACGAAGCAGTATTTTGCAAAACAGAAGAATTTTTGATGGTTTTGCCAAAGGACAGAGTAAGTTGTTGGATACTCTGTCCTTTTTTCTGCTATAATAGAGAAAAAAGGAGGGCGCAGATGGACGAAGCACACGTGTATATTGCAATTGATTTAAAGTCTTTCTATGCATCGGTAGAGTGCGTGGAACGTGGGCTGGATCCGCTTACGACCAACCTTGTGGTGGCAGACCCCGAGCGCACGGAAAAGACAATCTGTCTGGCAGTATCACCTTCCCTGAAAGCCTATGGCATTCCGGGAAGAGCGAGGCTCTTTGAGGTCGTACAGAAAGTAAAAGAAGTGAATGCTGGGCATCCGAAAGAGCGGCTGACCTATCAGATCGCACCGCCGCGCATGGCGCTCTACATGGATTACAGCACCAGAATTTACAATCTCTATCTGCGTTATGTGGCGCCGGAGGATATTCATGTCTATTCTATCGACGAGGTGTTTATGGATGTCACGCATTATCTGGGGACATACCACATGACAGCGAGAGAACTTGCGGCGAAAATGATACAGGATGTCTTTGCTGAGACGGGCATCACGGCAACCGCCGGGATCGGAACCAATCTCTATCTGTGCAAAGTGGCGCTCGATATTGTGGCAAAACATGTAAAGCCGGATCGGAATGGTGTGCGCATTGCAAAACTGGACGAGATGAGTTACCGCAGACTGCTCTGGAATTACCGTCCGCTGACGGATTTCTGGCGGGTAGGACGGGGCTACCAGAAGAAGCTGGAGGAGAACGGTCTGTATACGATGGGAGACATTGCGCGCTGCTCGCTGGGAGGAGCCAGAGAGTTCCACAACGAGGAATTGTTATACCGGCTGTTCGGCATCAATGCGGAGCTGCTCATCGATCATGCATGGGGCTGGGAGCCGGTGACGATGGAACAGATTAAGGCGTACAGACCGCAGGTGAACAGCATAAGTTCGGGGCAGGTACTGCATTGCCCCTACGACGCGAAGGGCGCGCGGCTGGTGGTGCAGGAGATGGCGGATGCGCTGGCGCTGGATCTGGTGGAACGGCGTCTTGTGACGGATCAGCTTGTGCTTACCGTCGGTTATGACATTGAAAATATTACAAATCCGGCACTTTATGCAGACTATCGCGGAGAGATTGTGGCGGACCGCTACGGGAGAAAGATTCCCAAGCATGCGCACGGTACGGTCAACCTGAAAACCAGAACTTCCTCTTCCCGTAAGATCATGGAGGCGGTGATGGGGCTGTATGACGACATCGTGAATCCAAAGCTTCTCGTGCGGAGAATCACGCTTGTGGGCAACCGGCTGGTGGAAGAAGCCCGCGCCGAGGCGGAAGAACAATACGAACAACTGGAGCTTTTTACAGATACAGGCGGACAGGAAGAAGAGAAAAAACAGGAAGAACTGCGGCTGAAAAAGGAGCGCAGCCTGCAGGAGGCAATGCTTTCCGTGAAGAAAAAGTACGGGAAAAACGCGATGCTTAAGGGCATGAATCTGCAGGAGGGCGCGACCGCGATGGAGCGGAACAGCCAGATTGGAGGGCATAAGGCATAATGGGCTGGGATCATGCGGCAGAGGAACACAAATATGACGATATCCGGATGCTTGTGCATCACAGATCGCGCGTGCATCCGCCGATGTCCCTGTGGGATCGGGCGGCGCAGTTCTCTCCGTTTGCCGCGTTGAGCGGACACGAGGACGCGATCCGCGAGACGGCACGTCTTACGACGGAGCGCGCAGAGCTTTCCGAGAGCCGCAAGGAGGAGTTAAACGAGCAGCTCGTCTGGCTGCGGGAGCACCTGGATGCGAGAGAGCGGGTGACGGTGACCTATTTTCGCCCGGATGTGAAAAAAGCGGGCGGTGCCTATGTGACAGTCACCGGAGCGGTAAAAAAGATAGACGAATACGAAAAGACGCTTTGGATGGAAGATGGAACCGTCATAGCGATTGAGGAACTGTCTGCGGTTGAGATACCGGGGAAGGATCGATATGAGGAAGAATAGAAGGAGCAGCATGAAGATGGAAACACAAAGATACCTGTATGAGACACATATGCATACATCGGAGGCAAGCGCATGCGCCGGCAGCACGGGTGCCCAGATGGCGCGCGCCTACAAAGAGGCAGGGTACACCGGCATTATTGTAACGGATCACTTTTTTTACGGAAATACTTCGGTGGACCGTTCCCTGCCGTGGGAGGAGTGGGTACGGCGCTTCTGTCTCGGATATGAGCATGCAAAGGCAGAGGGGGACCGCATCGGGCTTACGGTATTCCTGGGATGGGAAGCATGTTATGAGGGGACGGAGTTTTTGGTATACGGACTGGATCGGGCATGGCTGCTTGCGCATCCGCAGATTAAGGATGCATCGATCGAAGAACAGTACGCGCTGGTACATGAGGGCGGCGGCATTATAAGCCATGCGCATCCGTTCCGGGAGGAGGATTACATTCCCGAAATCCGGCTGTTTCCGGAATATGTGGATGCGGTGGAGGGCGTCAATGCCATGCATTCGAGCAGGGCGAGCGACTGCCACAAGAACCCGCTGTTTAACGAGCGGGCTCTGACCTATGGAAAAGAGCACAATCTGCCATTTACAGCGGGATCAGACCAGCACACCACGCATATGATCGGCGGCGGTATGGTCTTTCCCAGAAAACTAAAAGACGTCCATGACTTTACCCGCGCGGTGCTTGGCAGAGAGGCGGTGGAACTGTTGGACGGCTGCAAAAGCGAGTGATTACGAGCGGTTCTTTTCCCGGTATTCTTTGGGCGACATGCCTTTCTGCCGGTGAAAGGTTTTGGAAAAATAGAGACTGTTGTCAAACCCCAGCGAGTTTGCGATCGCGGTGATCGACAGGCTGGAGTGCTCCAGCAGATAGCACGCCTGCTTCATGCGGAAATCCGTCAGGTATTCCTTGGGGGAGCGCCCTAGGACAGCCTCAAACGAGCGGAACAGATGACTGCGGCTCACGCCGACATAGCCAGCAATATCCTCCACGGTGATGGCGTAGGAATAATTTGAGGAGATGTACTCAATGCTTTTTTGTACATAGCTGTTCGCGGAATTCTGGCTGCCGGCGTGCGTAGCACCGTGCATGAACAGGGCGAGCATGGTATAGAGACGTCCTGTCATCTCCACCGCGTGCTCGAATTCGTTGCCGCGTGCATCGTAGATGTGCAGAATCTGCCGGTGAATATCATTGCCGCGTGGGGTGTCCCGTATAAAAGGATTCTCAGGGGAGAAGTCCGTGGCCTTCAGGATCATGGAGGCGTCGCTTCCGGTAAAACCGACCCAGGCATACTCCCAGGGGTTCTGCTCATCCGCGCAGTAGACAACCTCGGTGTTCGGGTAGACCAAAAAAGTATCTCCGCCGGACAGATGGTAAGTCTGACCGGCGACGCGGTAGGTGCCTTTTCCGGAGATGATATAGTGGATCAGATAGTGATCGCGGATACCGGGTCCCCACTGGTAGAGGGCATCGCATTTCTGGAAGCCGACGTTGTAGACGGAGAGGGAAACCAGTTCTTTTTCGGTCACTTTATAGGAATTTTTGTAATGATGTGGCATAGAGCACACTCCTTGTCTTTCGGATGGTAAAATCCGGTTCATATAAGTTTATTATAAAAACAGAAAAGCCGAAAAGCAACATTATTACATATATTTCACACATTTTTGGCTATACATTTTACGGAGGATAGAGTAATATAATTTTCGTAAGGCAGATGGAACAATGAATCATAACGGGGAAAGGTGGAATCATTATGACAATTTTAGTAACAGGCGGAGCCGGATATATCGGCAGCCATACATGCGTAGAATTACAGAATGCCGGATATGACGTGGTAGTGCTGGACAATTTAAGCAATGCCTCCGAGAAGTCCCTGCAGCGCGTGGAGGCGCTGACAGGAAAGCCGGTAACCTTTTATAAAGGGGATATCTTAGACCGTGATATCTTAAATAAAATCTTTGCGGAGCACAAGATCGACTGCTGTATCCATTTTGCCGGATTAAAGGCAGTGGGTGAGTCCGTGGCAAAGCCTTGGGAGTATTACAACAATAACATTGCAGGTACGCTGACACTGGTGGATGTGATGCGTCAGAACGGCTGCAAGAATATCATTTTTTCCTCCTCAGCGACAGTATACGGCGATCCGGCGGAGATCCCGATCACGGAGAACTGCCCGAAGGGTCAGTGCACCAATCCGTACGGATGGACAAAGTCCATGTTAGAGCAGATCCTGACCGACATCCAGAAGGCAGATCCGGAGTGGAATGTGATTCTGCTTCGTTACTTTAACCCGATCGGCGCGCACAAGAGCGGCACGATGGGAGAGAATCCGAACGGTATCCCGAACAACCTTATGCCGTATGTAACACAGGTGGCTGTCGGAAAGTTAAAAGAACTCGGTGTATTCGGCAACGATTATGACACACCGGACGGTACCGGCGTGAGAGATTACATCCATGTGGTCGATCTTGCCATCGGACATGTGAAGGCACTCAAGAAGATTGAGGAGAAAGCGGGACTCTGCATCTACAATCTGGGTACCGGACACGGCTACAGCGTGCTTGACATCGTGAAGAATTTTGAGGCTGCAACAGGTGTGAAGATTCCTTATGTAATCAAGGCGAGAAGACCGGGCGATATTGCAACCTGCTACTGTGATCCGTCCAAGGCGAAGAACGAGCTTGGCTGGGAGGCACAGTACGGTATCCGCGAGATGTGTGAGGATTCCTGGAGATGGCAGAAGAACAATCCGAACGGATATGAAGATTAAGATGTGAAGCAGCGGACGGGGCTGTCACACGATATTGTATTTTAAAAGAGATACGTTTTATAATAAGAATACTGGAGAATATGAAGTTCCAGAATGCAACCGGGGCGGCAATTTTTTGGAGGAAAATCCGAATATTTCTTCCATGCCGCGTCGGACATCGAATTCTGTGTCTTTCCATGTTTGGACAGTCACAAGGTGTGTCCGGAAAATCCGCAGACAATGAGCGGACTTTCTGGTGCCCCTAGTGGCACCGCTTCACAGACAATATAAAACCGCGCGAACCGAAA
>ENA-USUG01007500-USUG01007500.1-human-gut-metagenome-genome-assembly--contig:-NODE-7500-length-10557-cov-3.751527_pt1 | contig 10557 bp, 7 predicted proteins | sample MGYA00250059_ERZ773394 | MGnify/ENA primary metagenome ERZ773394 (study PRJEB29103, sample SAMN06111957) | human gut metagenome | biome: human gut; feature: ankylosing spondylitis patient; material... | reverse complement strand
GGGTTTGGCTCTTGCATTCGAGCGTCGGGAGATCAGTCTGGAGGAATTCAGCAAAGGGGTACGCGAGTTGGAAACGAACAACACCGACTGGTTTGACCTTCTTTTCCGTAATTCATTCAGCCACAATCATAACATCAGTATCTCGGGTGGAAGCGACAAAGCCACTTATCGGGCCTCTTTCGGATACAACGACACGCGGAATACCGCTATAGGGAACGACCAAGAGCAATACACGGGAAACGTGAATTTGACAACCACCATGTGGAACCGCGTGACCTTCAATGTCGGTTTGAACGGAAGTACGTCAAAGACCTCTGCCTTTGTCGGGAATGATCCCTACGGGTATGCCACCTCGACCAACCGAGCCTTGAGAGCCTACGATGAAGACGGGAAATACTTCTTCTACAAGGCGACGAACGGGTATGAATTTAATGTACTGAACGAGTTGCGCAATAGTAGCAACGAAAACACGACTTCTAACGTAAATGCTAATTTCTCGCTACGCTGGAAGATCCGGGACGATTTGAATTTTAACACGACCTTCTCCTACGGCTATAGTTCGACTCACGGGGAAACTTACTACACGGAGCAGACGAATCATATTGCTGTTATCCGGCAATACGATTTCGAAGCGGTAGCCGAGGGCAGTGATGCCTATAACAATTCCTGGTTGCCGGTGGGCGGTGAAATGACCGAACTGAGAAACAGCAGTGAAAACTGGGGTTGGAGAAACCAATTGGAGTACACGAAAGTGTTCAACGAGGTACACTCTTTTTCCGCCATGCTTGGGCAAGAGATGCGTAGCGGATCTACTTCCAGTTATAATCAAACCAATTACGGTTATTTGCCCGAAAAAGGACATATTTTCGTTAATCTACCCGAATATCGGACAGAGGGAACTGGGAATGCGATGGTCGTATATACCAATCCCTATTTGAAAAACCAACCCAAACTGACTAGAACGAAATCGAATAACATCTCCTTTTACACGGCTTTGTCCTACATGTATGACAATCGTTATGCGGTGAACGTAAGCGTGCGCGCAGATGCCTCCAACCAGTTCGGACAAGATAAAAGTACCCGTTTCCGCCCTATCTGGGCTCTCGGGTTCCGTTGGAACGTGGGGTCGGAACATTGGCTGCAAGGACAAGATTTGTTGAGCGACATGAACATCCGGTTCACCTACGGGTTCCAAGGAAACGTGGCTAACGGCGTCAGTCCGGACTTGATCGCCACGATTACTGCTAACCCTTCCTCTACTGGTGGCGGGTATTCACTGAAAGTGCCCACGTTGCCGGCGCCGGGATTGAAATGGGAAAAGGTGCAGAGTATCAATTTGGGTACGGACTTCAGTCTTTTCAAAAACCATATCATGGGATCGTTTGAATACTATTACAAAAAGACTACCGACATGGTCGTGCAACAAGAGGTGCCTCTGGAAAATGGTGTCGTTTCCCGTGCCATCAACGGTGGGGAGATGAAAAATTCAGGATGGGACGCTACGATCAGTTTCACTCCGTGGCGGAGCAAGGATTGGTTGCTAACCTTGGGATTCAATTTCGGCAAGGTGAACAACAAAGTCAACTCCACTCTCGAACCGAATGGCAGATGGCAGGAAGCTGCCTCCGGTAACCTAAACAAAGAGGGATACGCCGTATCCAGTTTCTGGGCATTCCGATTCACGGGCTTGAATCCCGAGAACGGAGGACCGCAATTCGACCTCACGGGAATCGATTTGGATGCTGCCGCATCGGATGCAACCCTTTACATGGACTATGCCGGAAAAATGGATCCGGATTTCACCAGCGGTATGTCGTTTACCTTACGATATAAAACATTGAGTCTTACCAGCGGATTGTATTTCAGTTTCGGGAACAAAGCTTTCATGGCACCGATGTCTTCCAATTACGAGTCCATACCGGGCGAAGAGTACAATATGTCGACCGAATGGCTGAAACGTTGGCGGAAACCGGGTGACGAGAAAACGACCACAGTACCCTCGTTGCCGAATATTTCCACCAGCGCCCAACCGATAAACGTTCCTGTGTCTGTCGGCACCAGATTGAAACCGTACGAATTGTATGCTAAATCCGATGTGCGGGTAGTGGACGCTTGGTTTATCCGTTGCAATTCGATTCAGTTGGCTTATACCCTTCCGCCTGCCAAATTGCCACATTTCCTGCAAAACCTTTCGGTTTCGTTCTCCATGACCAACCCGTTCCAAATCCGGAGTAAGGATTTCTTGGGTCGGGATCCGGAAGTGGCTTTGGGCAACCAACCGATGAGTCACGATTACTCGTTGGGTATCAGTCTTAGTTTTTAAAAATCATTGTAATAAAACCTATGAAAAAATTAATATATATACTTGTAACTTTGGCGTTTTTCGGGTGTGACGATTTCCTCGAAGAAACCAGCCAAAACCAGATACGCCCTTCAACGGTTTCCGATATGGAAAAAATTCTGGAAGGGGAGGCTTATCTGACGGAAACGGAGTCGGAGATGTTCAATTATGTCACTGCTTTTCTGACGGATGAGATAAAATGCAGTCTATACGACGAGAATAATGTATCTATTGCAGGTACTTTTAAAAACCTGAAAGAGACTTGGCGCAGAATGTTCTGTTATGATGTCACCATGTTTGACGAAGGGGATGAGGATGAGAAGGCACACACGGATTATTGGTCGTTGCCGTACGAACGAATCAAGGGGTGTAACATCGCCTTGGACTACGTGGACGATATGCAAGGCGATGACGACCGGAAAGCCTATTTAAAGGGAGAGGCATTGGCATTACGCGGGTTCTATTACCTCCATTTGGTGAATCTCTTCTCCCTGCCGTATACCTACGGGGATCCTACGAAGAACCCGGGAGTACCCTTGAAATTAAGATCCGGGGTCACGGAAGAAAAACCTTCCCGCGGGACGGTGGCTGGCGTGTACGAACAGATTGAAAAAGACCTGTCGGAAGGGGCACGATTGATGCTGGCAAATCCGCAAAACCTGACGCTATACCGGATGAACGGTACGGCGGCTTACGGGTTGCTTTCCCGGGCTTACCTTTACATGGGAAAATGGGACAAGTGTATAGAGTATGCGGATTCGGTGTTTAAAGAAAATAAAGACTTGGCTTATTTCCCGGACTATACCGGATATGGTAAAGTATGGAGTGTTCGTTATTGTCCGGATGAAATTTTATGGGCATGTTATTATAAAGTACCAACAGGTAGCAAGCAAATCTTTGGCTGGAGTTATCCAAGTCCTTGGTTGCCCTCGGACGAACTGGTAAATCTGTACGGGCAAGACATTGATCCGGATCAAGAGGAAGATATTCGGGCAACCCTGACACACCAAAAAAGTTATTTGCAAAAAGGTACTGCCTATATCAATGGCGTTCGTCAAGAGTGGATTAACGGCATCTTTAAGGCAATCGACGCTTACGCCGGTATCCGGACGGGAGAGGTGTACCTGAATCGGGCAGAGGCTTATATTCGCAAATACGTGGAGAATGGCGATGCCGTGGCGGGGCAGAAAGGATTGGATGACCTGAACCTATTGCGGAGCAACCGGATTCGGAATTATATCGAGAAGCAGTTAAATAATTTCGCTTCTCCTCAAGACCTGTTGGATCTCTGCCTGCGGGAACGCCGCCGGGAACTTTGCTGGGAAGGTAACTTCCGATGGTTCGATATGCGTCGCACGGGAATGCCCCGGATCGAGCATGAGTTCTTCTACCAAGAATCGGATAAGAGCAAATATGTACTGGAAGAAAACGATCCCCGCTATGCCTTGCCCATACCGCGGGTAGCCTTGGAAAAGAATAGTAATTTAAGACAAAACCAATATTAACGTTATGAAGTGGATTTATTTATTGTTGGTGCTTGCCTTTGTGGCAGGATGTAATGACGAGGATGAACTCACCCCGTCGGAAGGGGAAGAGACGTTTTATAAATTACCCCAAGGAAATCATGATTATGACTCCAAAATCGTGGATTATAACACGAAGTACGGTTTTTATATCCTGTATGAATTCGGGAAAAAGGATCTCTTTTGGAATAATATGTCATGGTCGGAGTATCTGCAGGATGATAAAGATTTTGTCTACGTGGCTACAGCTACCGGGGTCATGCGCGGGAAACAAGCCGACCAAAATTACGTGGGGCAAGTGTTGGACATGTGCGAGAAATACTGTTTCGAAATTTATCCCGAGGAGTATCTGAAAAATTATATGCCGCTCCGTTTTTTGATTTGTTCCAATTTGGGGGAAGTGGTTACGGTCGGTTCAAAATATGAAAACGGTGTAACGATTATTATTCGCGATACGGTAAAATTGAACGTTTATCGTAGCTTTAATCGATTGGCAGTCAATTGGGCAAGTACGGATTACGATACGATCAAGCCGAATGACAAACTTTATTTTTCCAAAGACTTGAATGACGCGTTTATGTCCATCTTGAAAGAGAATAATGTATTCGAGTATGATAACGGTTTTATGATGACGGGGCATATTTATACTTATGCGCAGTTGCAAGGGGAGAATCTGTTTAAAAGAGGGTTCTTGACAACGACTACGTTGGTGAACGGGAATATCACCCAATCGCGGATAAACGATTTCATGGCTTTCCTGAATTTGGCAATGGTGCCTTTGGATATATTGAACGCCGAACCGGTGGCAATAGGCTCCCAGGATAACAATCCCTCTGTTGTCGGATTGTTCAGCCGGGTGTATGCGGATGCCGATGACGGGCGTGTGGACGGGAAAACCGGTATCGACTGGATTAAACAAAAATACAATTTTGTGATCGAACTGCTGAAAACATACGGCATCGATACGGATAAGTTGCAACATCCGGAAATTTAATTATTTACATTAAAACATCAATCGGATTTCCCGGTATTCTTTCATCGGAATATCGGGGAGTCTCCAAAAGTATTGTGTTTTATAAAACAAAAAATATGTCGTATTGTTCGGGAGTTTGCCCGCGCATTAGATCTAAATTAAATAAAATCAAATTATGCCTGCTTTTTTAGGAACAGCAATTATCAGTATCTCGTTGGCATTGGTATTTTACTCTATCGGGACTTGGGCGGAAAGAATACAACGCACGTTAAAATTATGGCACATTATCTTTTTCTTGTTTGGACTTTGTGCCGATACATTGGGAACAGCTTTGATGTCGCAAATAGCCTCGGCAAACGTTGGGAATACAGACCCCTTGCATGCCGTTACAGGGCTTTTGGCTATTATTCTCATGGCGATTCATGCCCTATGGGCCAGTTGGACGTATTGGAAAGGCAACGAGAAAGCGAAGAAAAATTTCAGCAGATTAAGCGTGTTCGTTTGGGCTTTCTGGTTGATCCCGTATATAGGCGGAATATTCTTGGGAGCCTCAGCGGCTTAAATTGTAATTAGGAACCTGAGGGTTTGACTTTATGAACTTTAGTACTTGTGCTTAATATTTATATATTTATGGAAGAGGATGTAATATTGAAAGTAGATCACTTGAGTCACCGGTATTCTGCCGCCTGGGCATTGCGGAACGTGAGTTTCGAGGTCCGGAAGCATGACATTTGCGGGTTGTTGGGACCGAACGGGGCGGGGAAATCCACGGTGATGAATATCATTTGCGGTATCGTGCGGCAGTCTGACGGGAAAGTGTCTGTCGCCGGTATCGATGTATTGAAACACCCGTTGGAGGCGAAAGCGCACATAGGATTTTTGCCGCAAAATCCGCCGATATACGCGGATTTCACGGTGGAGGAGTATTTGCGGCATGCTGCTGAGATCCGCCGTGTGCCGGATCGGGAAATCCCGAAGGCGATGGACGAGGTACTGGAGTTGTGCGGTATCACCCATTTCCGGAAACGGTTGTTGAGTAACCTTTCCGGGGGATACAAGCAACGCGTGGGGATTGCCCAGGCGATTATCCACAAGCCCGATTTGGTGATTTTCGACGAGCCGACGAACGGGTTGGATCCGACCCAGGTGTTGGGCGTGCGCCGTCTGTTGCGGGAGATTGCTCAAAATTCCACGGTGTTGATTTCAACGCATATCCTCTCGGAGGTGCAGGCGGTGTGCAATAAAATCGTGATGGTGAACCGGGGGAAAACTATCTTCAAGGGGAGCACGAGTGATTTTGACAACAGCATCGTTCCGGACAGTATTTTCTTGAAGGTACAGCCGGAGCCGGCGTTGGAGGAGGTGCAAGCCATTACGGGAGTTACCGGTGCGGAAGCCTTGGGAGACGGAAGTTTCCGGGTCCGTTTCGGGGATGATACCGAAGTGTTGGAAAATATAGTTGCAGTTGCAGCTTCTAAGGGATGGCATCTGGAGGAGATGGGAGTGGAGCGTAGCTCGATGGATGCCGTTTTTGCAGCGTTAACCAAACAACAGCATTAATATATGAAAATGATATTGAAAATAGCTAAAAAGGAGTGGATGCAGCTCTTTTTTTCACCGATAGCTTGGTTGCTTTTGGTTGCTTTTATCGTGCAGACAAGTCTTATTTTTATCCACCGTTACATGAGTATGGTGGATGCTTCAGCATATCACAGCGGTTATTCTGCGATGACCCATTACATTTTTAGCAACGTGAACGTCTCTGCCATGCGGGCTGGAACCGGCGGGTTGTGGATCAATATCCAGGATTTCCTTTTCCTGTATATTCCCTTGTTGACCATGGGGATTGTCAGCCGGGAGATTGCCAACGGGTCGATCAAGCTGATGTACAGTTCCCCTTTGCGTAATTCACAAATTATATTAGGAAAATTTTTGGCTTTGGTGGGCTATGCAGCCGTGATGATGGCACCTTTGCTGTTTTACGTGCTGTTCTCTTACGCCACGATCGGGGTGTTTGATTTACCTTGGGCGTTGACGGGGTTGCTGGGATTGTTCCTGTTGGCGTGTACCTATATGGCAATAGGAATCTTTGTTTCCTCGCTGACCCATCATCAGGCGATTGCAGCGGTGGGTACTTTCCTTCTGTTTACCTTTTTGAGTGTCGTTGGCGGAATGTGGCAGCAGTACGATTGGATGCGAGAATTTGCTTACTGGCTCTCCCTGAAAGGTCGGGTGACTACTTTTATTCATGGGTTATTGTGCAGTGAGGATTTGATTTATTTCCCGTTAATCTGTGCCGCCTTCCTGACGTTGACGGTGATTCGGCTGAATTCCGTGCGGCAGAAGTTGTCTGCGGGTTTGACGGCATGCCGTTATGTCGGCGTGGTGGCGGTGCTTTTCGCGGTGGGAGGTTTGTCTTGCGTGCCGCAACTGATGTGTTTTTGGGACACGACTGCAGACCAGCACAATTCGTTGCTTCCCGAGAGCCAAGAGGTGATGAAGGCGATCGATGAAAAGGTGACGATTACGTCGTATGTCAATATTTTGGATTACCTTTATAATAACGATTTGGCGTATCCCGGTTTCATCATGCGTAACCGGAAAGAGTTTGAAGGATATGTCCGGTTCAAGCCCGACATGAAGGTGAAGACGGTTTATTACTATGCGATGGAAACACCGGAATTGAATATGCGGTTTGCCAACGATTTTCCGGAAGCATCGGAGAAAGAACTGACCTTGAAATTCTGCATGAAGAATGGAATTGATCCCGGAATATTGAAGTCAAAGGAGGATTTGGATCCGAATGTGGGCTTGAAGGAGGCGGGGTATCCTACGGTTCGCGTGTTCCGGACGGAAAGCGGGAAACAGGCTTTTTACACGAATATGTACCGTTCGTCTATTTATGACGAGCCCGAAGTGATTGCAACGTTCAAGCGTTTGGTGACAGGTGCACCGCAGATCGGTTTTGTCCAGGGACACCGGGAAAGACGTTTGGACAGCAAGGAGCCGTTGGAGTATCAAACCGTGTTGAACGGGAAGCGGGAAAAACGGGCTTTGTGCAATAACGGATTTGACATCCGGGAGATTACTTTGGACCAATCCGTTCCGGAGGATATTTCCATCGTGATGTTGGCGGATCCACGGGAGGAGATTCCGGCGGCACATGAAAAAGTGTTGGAGGAGTATATTGCCCGCGGGGGAAATCTTATCCTGCTGGGAGAACCTCGCCGCCGCGACATTTTTAATCCGGTGCTTCGCCGGTTATTGGGGGTTGAGGTGACACCGCAGGTGGTGTTTGCCGGAGATGCGGCGACTCCTCAAAATAAATTGAAGGTGCTTTTCCAAACGGAAGATATCAAGGCTTTAAATATGAAGAGATTGGTGTTGAGTGAACGGATGATGCTTCAAGCCGCGGGAGGAATTGATGTGGTGGAAGACCGGGGATTCCAAACGTACGTGTTGACCCACACGGATCCGAAGGTGAGTCATTGGACGGAATTGGAAACCACGGACTTATCGGACGAAAAGGCAGAATATAACCCTGCGGCGGGAGAAGAGGAACGCGTGTTCAACACGATGATTGCTTTGAGCCGGGAGGTGAATGGTAAACAACAGAAAATACTTGTAGCGGGAGATACCGATTTGTTTAACAATGAAAACCAGGCATCCGGTTGCCACGTGATGCACGGTATTACCAATTGGATGACCGACGGGGAGTTCCCGTTGTTTATGCCCCGTCCGCGTGAGCAGAACACGAAAGTAAGCCTGACCCCGGACCAGTTCGGTGTGATTCAATGGGCGTTTTCCGTCGTGTTGCCTTTGTTGTTGGCGATCGGTGGATGCTTCCTGTGGTTTAGGAGAAAGGCGAGATAAAACATGTCGGTCAATGAAATTTAAAAGAGAGTTATGGGAGCTATCATAAAAGTAGAGCATTTGTCGCACCGTTACAGTGTGCAATGGGCGATAAAAGATATAAATATCGAGATTCCCCGGAAAGGCATTTACGGGTTGTTGGGCTCGAACGGGGCCGGAAAATCGACGTTGATGAACAGTATTTGCGGGATCATCAAACCCACGGAGGGAAAGATTTACATCGATTCGGTGGAAATCGGAGAGAATCCGATATTAGCGAAATCGAAGATCGGGTTCTTGCCGCAACAGCCGCCCGTGTACGGGGATTTGAACGTGTATGAGTATTTGTATTATGCCGCTGAGTTGCGGGGCATGGAAACCCGGGAGATACCCGCCGCAATAGAGCGAGTATTGGAATTGTGCCAGATTGCCCACTTCCGGAAACGGTTGATCCGCAATCTTTCCGGCGGTTACCAGCAACGGGTGGGAATTGCCCAGGCGATTATCCATCAGCCGGATATCGTGATTTTCGATGAACCGACGAACGGACTGGACCCGAATCAGGTGGCGGACATCCGTTCCCTGATTCGCTTGATTGCACAAGAGCATACGGTGATCTTTTCCTCGCACATTTTGCAGGAGGTTCGGGCGTTGTGCGAGCACATCTATATGATCGAGCAGGGAGAGGTGGCTTTTGACGGGTCGATCGAGGAGTTCGACAGTTTGGCGAGTCCGGACTCCATCTTCGTGACCCTGCGGGATGCTCCCGCCGTATCGTCGATCGAGTTGATCGAGGGGGTGATGGGCGTCGAGGAGTTGGGGGACGATAATTTCCGGATCCGTTTTTCGGATGCCCGTTTGGCAATGGACGGTCTTGTGCGAGCCAGTACGGAAAATCGTTGGCGGATGACGGAAATCCGCTTGGAAAAGAAGAGCCTTGAAGCCATTTTTGCGGAATTGGTGCAACAGGCGAAAGAACGTCAATAATGGATTAAAATCGATGTTATGAGAAATGTATATAGAATAGCGAAGACCGAGTTGCGGATGTTGTTTTGTTCGCCGATCATGTGGGTGTTGTTGTTGATTTTTGTGATGCAGGCATCTGGCATTTTTTCCGGACTGTGCTGGCGGATCGCCCATAACAATGAATGGGGGGACGGGTATTTTTCACCCGGTTCCTTTGGATTTATCATGGGGATGTGGATGAGTACTTGCGGATCCCTTCATTTTTATATCCCGTTGCTGACCATGGGGTTGATCAGTCGGGAGTTGAGCACGGGTTCCATCAAGTTGCTTTACTCCTCTCCGATTAGTAATGCGCAGATTGTTTTGGGTAAATTCTTTTCGACAGTCATGTTTGCCGTGATCCTGTGCGTGGTACTTTTGTTGTACGTGTTTGTCGCGGGCAACATTATCGAGGCTTTTCAATGGCAGGCCACATTGGTCGGACTGTTGGGAATTTTCCTGTTGGCTTGTACCTATATTTCCATCGGACTGTTCGTGTCGAGCCTGACCTCCTACCAGTTTGTGGCGGCGTTGGGTACGTACCTGTTGTTGGCCTTGTTATTAGCCGTGGGCGGCTGGTGGCAGGAGTATGACGTGGTACGGGATATTACCTATTGGCTTTCCATCAGCGGTCGGGCATACACCTTTGTGGCGGGAATGATTTGCAGCGAAGATTTAATCTATTTCCCGGCGGTGACGGTGATGTTCCTGTTGCTGACGATTATCCGCTTGAATTCCAAACGTCAGACCATATCGTGTTCTCTAATGGGAACATTATTACTGCACACCAGCGTGTCATATCCGAAGTCTTCCGTTCTGATTTTGTGATGCGGTCACAATGGCCTTCCAGAAGTTGTCCATAC